>OLRA01000140.1_pt1 | contig 99314 bp, 105 predicted proteins | sample 1673011 | NCBI WGS metagenome assembly OLRA01 (sample SAMEA3136746, study PRJEB25190) | human gut metagenome | reverse complement strand
AGCCCCTCGGGCGGCGCGGTGGCCACCATCGCGGTCCCCCTGTGCGGGGCCTGACGACTCAGACCCTCACAGCGGCGTGGCTCGCAACCAAACGCTTCCATCTTGAAACACGGGGAGTAAATCGCGAAAACGCAGGTGAAAGAAAGTAAAAAGGCAAAGAAAAAGCCTCCGTTCCAACATGGGAACGGAGGCTCGATAATCGAGTTTACTCACCAATGTCGCTGGTGGTTTTGCCGTAACTCTCGTACGAAACGAAACTCAGGAGCACAGTGCGGCACTCAAAAGTGCAGGTCAGAACCCTGTCAGCCTATTCCCACTCGATGGTCGCGGGCGGCTTGGACGTGATGTCGTAGCACACGCGGTTGGCGCCGGGAACCTCGGCCACGATACGGCCGGAGATGCGGGCAAGCACGTCATAGGGCAGCTTGGCCCAGTCGGCAGTCATAGCGTCGCTGGACTCGACGGCACGCAGGATGATCGGGCGCTGGTAGGTGCGCTCGTCGCCCATGACGCCGACGGACTTGATGTCGGGCAGGACCGCGAAATACTGCCAGCAGCTGTGCTCGGAGTTGCGCTCGCCGGTCTGCTCAAACAGACGCTGATTGTAGGCATCCAGCTCCTCGCGCACGATGGCGTCGGCGTTCTTGAGAATCTCGAGCTTCTCCTTGTCGACCGCACCGATGATGCGGATGGCAAGACCCGGGCCCGGGAAAGGCTGGCGGAACACGATGTGACCCGGCAGGCCCAGCGCCAGACCAAGTGCACGGACCTCGTCCTTAAAGAAGTGGTCGAGCGGCTCGATGAGGTCGAAGTGCACGCCCTCGGGGAACGGGATCAGGTTGTGATGGCTCTTGATGGTGGCCGTCTTGCCGCCCGTCTTGCGAGCGCCGGACTCGATGATGTCGGGGTAGATGGTGCCCTGAGCCAGGTACTTGACCGGCTTGCCATCGGTCTCGAGCTGCTGAGCAACCGCGAAGAACTCTTTCCAGAACTGCGTACCGATGATGCGGCGCTTCTCCTCGGGCTCGGTCACGCCGGCCAGAAGCTCGGCATAACGGTCCTCGGCGTGAACGTGGATAAAGTCGACGTCAAACTGCTTGGTGAAGACCTCCTCCACCTGCTCGGGCTCACCCTTGCGCAGCAGACCGTGGTTGATGAACACGCAGGTCATCTGCTTGCCCACGGCACGGGCGCCCAGGGCGGCCACGACGGAGGAGTCGACGCCGCCGGACAGGGCCAGAATCACGCGGTCGTCGCCGACCTTCTCGCGAAACTCGGCCGTCATGGTCTCGACCAGGTTGTCCATGCTCCAGTTGGGCTCCAGGCCGCAGATCTCAAACAGGAAGTTGCTCAGCAGCTGCTGACCGTACTCGGAGTGCTTGACTTCGGGGTGGAACTGCGTGGTGAAGATTTTGCGCTCGACGCACTCCATGGCGGCAACCGGGCACACGTCGGTGCTGGCGGTAACGGTAAAGCCCTCGGGCACCTCGGACACGGCGTCGCGATGGCTCATCCACACGGTCTGCTCCATGGGCGTGGAGTTAAAGAGCTTGGCGCCTGCCGTGCGCGTGATGGTGGCGCGGCCGTACTCGCCCACCTCGGAGTGGCCGACCTTGCCGCCGAGCGTCACAGCCGTGATCTGATGGCCGTAGCAAAAGCCCAGGACGGGAAGGCCCAGGTCAAAGATGGCGGGATCGATGGACGGAGCGTCCTCGGCGTACACGGAGGCCGGACCGCCGGAAAGGATGAGCGCAGAGGCGTTCATCTCGCGAATCTCATCGGCCGAGATGTCGCAGGGGACAATCTCGGAATACACGTTGAGGTCGCGGACGCGACGGGCAATGAGCTGACCGTACTGCGCACCAAAGTCGAGTACGAGGACCTTTGCGGAAGCCTTTTGATCCATGGTTCCCCCTCTTGTTGGCGGGGAGCCGGTGCCCACCCGCATGAATGAACGAAAATAGCCTTCATAGTGTACACGTTATATGGGGTTTCTCGCCCCTCGCAGCCATCAGCGCACGGCAAACGCACGACCTGGGCCCCTATTTGACGGCAATTGAAGTGTTACCAGACGTTACAGATGATGTAATACGTTTGAACATTGGACGCCCTGTGCCACAATACTGCCGAACGGCTCCGCCTCTGCGGCGGCAAATACGATAGGAATACCAGCATGAAGCGCATCCTTCTCATCGCCACGGGCGGCACCATCGCATCGACTGAGGACGGCAACGGCCTCTCCCCCGCCCTGACCGGTGAGGAGCTCGCCCAGAGCGTCCCCGAGATCTCGGGGCTCTGCGAGCTCGACGTCGTGCAGCCCATGAACATCGACAGCACCAACATGCGTCCCGGCGACTGGATGCGCATCCGCGACGTCATCGTCGAGGGTTATGCCGACCACGACGGCTTCGTGATTCTACACGGCACCGACACCATGAGCTACACCGCGGCGGCGCTTTCCTACCTGATTCAGGACAGCCCCAAGCCCATCGTGCTCACCGGCTCGCAAAAGCCCATGGGCAACCCTTTTACTGATGCCAAACTCAACCTGTACCAGAGCCTGCTCTATGCGCTCGACGAGCACTCGCACGACGTATCGATCGTGTTTGGCGGCGTCGCCATTGCCGGCACGCGAGCCCGCAAGCAGCGCACCATGAGCTTTAACGCGTTCATTAGCGTCAACTATCCGCCCATTGCCTACATCCGCAACGACCGCATCGTGCGCAACGGGCTCCACGGCACTCATCAGGGCGAAAACCCGGTGCGTTTCTACGACAGCATCGACCCGCGCGTATTTGTACTCAAGCTTACGCCCGGCGTAAACCCGGGCATCCTCGACGCCCTTGCCGATAGCTACGATGCTGTAATCCTTGAGACCTTTGGCATTGGCGGTATTCCCGAGTTTGGCGAGTCCGGCGATTCGTTCCAAGAGGCAATTTTCCGCTGGGTCGATTCGGGTCGAACCGTCGTTATGACCACGCAGGTCCCCGAAGAGGGCCTAGATCTGGGCGTTTATGAGGTCGGCCGTGCTTACGCCGATCATCCGGGCATTCTGCGCGGCGACGACATGACCACCGAGACGCTCGTGGCCAAGACCATGTGGGCACTCGGCCAGTCACGTGATGCCACCGAAATCCAGCGCCTGTTCTACAGCCAAGTCAACCACGACCGCATCCCGATGGCGTAATCCCTAAGGCAGCTCCACTTATCGCAGCCTTAAACGACAGGTGGTCCCCCTCGGGCCGTGCAAAAATCGGAGTATTCTGCAATTTCTCCTCCGGACGCATAGAATCGGCCGATTATTAGACGAACTTTTAGGACGAAGGGTCCGTTTAGTAAATATTTATTCCTCATTTTTATTTAGCGTGTGGATTATCTACTGTCAAAAAGGCAAAGCCAGCCGCTCGAGCTACCATCTACGGCCGAACTGGTGCTGAATACTCGCGATTTTGCACATCGCAACCAGGGGGACCCGCCCAAAGAGCGTCAAATACAGCGGGGGAACGCCCTATTCGATACCCTCGAGAAGTTCTGACACCGTCATGCCGAGTGCGGGTGCGATCTTAAATAGAACCTTGAGCGTGAAATTTGCCGTCCCATCTTCGATTCGGTCGAGGTAGGGTCGGCTGATTCCTGTCGCCACACAAAAATCAACCTTGGAGATACCAAGGTCCCTGCGTGTCTCTTCGACCCGCCTGCCAAGAATCTGTTTCGCACGTTCGTCCATGCAGCCGAGTTTGAAATGGAGCCGAACATAAACGTAAACTATAGTTTACGTTTTGCCGAATACACAGGAGTTTTCTATGTCGGGTTCTTCGGTCCGCATGTACCGAGCCACGCTTCGCACAAACAGCGCACCGCCCAAGCTCGTCGTCGTTGAAGCAGAATGCCTTTCGCCCGATGAGCGCACAGCATTTGCATTGCTATCAAGTCGCGTCGCCGCTGTTCTGGTCCCTTGCTCGGCGCAAGGTGAACTTGCCATCCAATGCCAAGCGCACAGCTGCTCGCTCAATCAGGCTGCCGTAATCGCAACCAGCCAACGCGGTCTGCCCCTTCTCCTGGAAGCCGGCATCGCACTCGCCCTTCGCGGTGCCGGATACGAGAACGAGGCCGCCGCCGACATGGTCTTTAAACCACGATCGAGCGGCGGCCTCGCAGCAGCCATTGAATATATGTGCAGGCTCGTTGCCTAAAAGGACAAGCTAGAAACCAAGGCCAAAGCCCGTTCCGGTAATCGCCGAGTACATAAAGTAAACGTTGACCACGTTGAGGAACACACCCGTGATGCAACCGTTGCGCAGGTAGCGCTCGCACACGATGCGAGCCATGGCGGCGGAGTCATCATTGTTTTTAGCCTGGCGTCCCGCCGTAAAGTACGTCGCCACGCTCAGCAGCAGGTTGAGCACCGGCAGTGCCAGCAACTCGTAGCTCTTGCCCCAGCGCGTCGCCTCGCCGGCGGCATTAAACTTCGTTGCCACCTCGGGACCAATGCTGGGGATCACAAACGCCGCTACCACCAGCGGAAGCACTGCAAGCACCAGCAGCGCGATGCCCATGTAGCCGGCTTTTTTTCCATATTTAAACATGCGCGTCGTCCTTACACGTTAAAGCGGAAGTGCACGACGTCGCCATCGGCCATGACATAGTCCTTGCCCTCAATACGCAGCTTGCCGGCGGCCTTTGCGCCCTGCTCGCCGCCGAGCTCGATGTAGTCGTCGTAGCCAATGACCTCGGCCTTAATAAAGCCGCGCTCAAAGTCGGTGTGGATGACACCGGCGGCCTGCGGGGCGGTCGCGCCCTGACGCACCGTCCAGGCCTTGACCTCCATCTCGCCGGCCGTAAAGAACGACTGCAGGCCAAGCAGCTTGTAGGCGGCCTGCGCGAGCACGTCCAGACCGGGCTGCTCCAGGCCCAGGCTCTCCAGGTAGTCGGCAGCGTCCTCGGGATCGAGCTCGGAAAGCTCGGCCTCGATCTTGGCGCAGATGGGCAGCGGCTTAACACCATCGATGGGCGCCAGATCGTCGTTGAGCATATCCTCGTCCACGTTGGCCACATACAGGATGGGCTTCATGGTGAGCAGGAACAGGCCCTTGGCGGCGGCACGCTCCTCATCGGTCATCTCCATGGATGCGGCGCGCTTGCCCTCGTTGAGCCAGGCAAGCAGGCGCTTAGCGACCTCGAACTTGGGCATGAGCTCCTTGTCGCGCTTGGCCTCCTTCTCGAGCTTGGGCAGCTGCTTCTCAAGCGTGCCCATGTCGGCCAGGATGAGCTCGGTCATGATGGTGTCGGCATCGCCGGCGGGATCGACGAACTCGCCCGTGCGGCCCACCTCACGCATGACGTTGGGATCCTTAAAGTAGCGCACGACCTCGCAGATGGCATCGGTCTCGCGGATGTTTGCCAAGAACTGGTTGCCCAGGCCCTCGCCCTCGTTAGCGCCCTTCACCAGACCTGCAATGTCGACAAACTCGACCGTCGCCGGCACAATGCGACCGGGGTTGACGATGTCGGCAAGCTTTTGCAGGCGGCTATCGGGCACATCGACGATACCCACGTTGGGGTCGATCGTGGCAAACGGGTAGTTGGCGGCAAGGCCGGTCTTTTTGGTAAGCGCGGTGAACAGCGTCGACTTGCCCACGTTGGGCAGGCCCACGATACCGATGGAAAGGGACACGACAGCTCCTTTTGGTACAGGTACTTCAAACTTCATAAGTATAGCGCCGCCGCAGCATCCGGGCGAATCCGGACACCGCGGCGGCGCAAATGAAGCAGAGATGCGTAAGAGTTCGAGACAGTAGTCCTTACTTAAGCTCGGGCCAGAAATCCTTGTTGGCCTCGATGAGCTCGTCCAGGATCTGCTTAGCAACGCTTGCCGAAGGAATGGTCTTGGAGAGCGTGAGCGCCTGCCAGAGCTTCTGGTAGCTGCCCTCGACCCAAGCCTGGACAACGAGCTTCTCAACGGAAACCTGCTGCTCCATCAGGCCCTTCTGGAACTGCGGAATCGGGCCCTGGCAGATCTTCTCAAAGCCGTTGGAACCGACGATGCAAGGCACCTCGACCATGGCCGTCGGGTCGAAGTTGGGCACAGCGCCATCGTTGGGGACGATCAGCAGGAAGCGCTCGAGCGTGTTCTCGGCCAGTGCGCAGGCAAGGTCGACGATGTAGTTGGCATGTACATCTGGCTCAAAGCCGCCGTCCTTGGCAGTACCCTTGGCGATGATGTCGCGGCAAGCGCCAAAGACCTTCTTCTCGCGGCCGTCCATAACCTCATTGGCGCGAGTGTAGTTGGGGTCAGACGTCTCGACGACATAGTCCGGGTACAGGTAATACTTGAGGTAGGTATTGGGAATCGTCTCGGGATCGACAGCATAGACATCCTTGGCCTTGCCGAAGGTGTGAATCCAGCTCTCCTCGACATGCTGCTCCTTACCGGCCTCGTGCTCGATGCCGTCCAGGTAGCCGTTCTTAGCCATGTGCTCCTTAATCTGCGGCATGAGGTCGTTGCCGTCCTTGTCGTAGATCTTGCTCCACCAACCAAAGTGGTTGAGGCCGTAGTAGCTATACTGCAGCTCGCGACGATCCTTGATGCCGCACATACGGCTCATCTTATCCATAAGGTCGATAGGCATGTCGCAGATGTTGATGATGCGGCTGTTGGGGCGCAGCACGCGGCAGGCCTCGGCGACGATGGCCGCGGGGTTGGAGTAGTTGAGCATCCAGGCGTTGGGGCTGTACTTCTCCATGTAGTCGAGGATCTCGATGACACCACCGATGGAGCGCATGCCGTAGGCGATACCGCCGGCACCGCAGGTCTCTTGGCCAACGCAGCCGTACTTGAGAGGAATCTTCTCGTCGAGCTCACGCATAGCGTACAGGCCGACGCGGATGTGAGCGAGAACGAAGTCAGTACCGGTAAAAGCGGTCTCGGGGTCGGTGGTGTAGCTAAACTCAACCTCGGGGGCGTTCTCGTGGAAGTAGATCTCGCAGGCCTTGGCCACGGTCTCCTGGCGCTCGGCGTTGTTATCGTAGAAGGTCACCTTGTTGACCGGGAAGCGGTCGCGCTCCTCAAGCAGCATCAGAGCGATGCCCGGGGTGAAGGTAGAGCCACCGCCGGCAATGGTCACGGCATAGTTTTTCTTGGACATGATGTCCTCCTCATTCTGGCCGCTTGCTCAATCCATCCCCGTACGCGGCCTGCACGGTTTGGAATTGTTACCTAGAAGTGGAGTTTTTTATCTCTAGAATCGGCCTTGCGGTGCATACCGGCTCTGCAAGGCCGATTGTTTCGATGGACGATGGTTTACAGAAGAGTCTCGAACTTCAGAAGACTCTCGAACTTCTCGCGAACCTGCGGGACGCTAAGGCCGACGATGACCTGGATTGACTGACCTTGGACCACCAAGCCATGCGTACCGATCGCCTTGAAGGAAGCCTCGGGTGCAACGACGCTCTTGTCCTTGACGTTAACGCGCAGACGGGTAGCGCAGTTCGTTACATCGATGATGTTATCCGTGCCACCGAGCAGATCGAGGATGTTCTCGGCAAGCACCAAGCGCTCGTCATCTTTACTCTGGGCGACCGATTTGCCAGCAGCACCGCCCTGCTTTTGCTTGTAGTCGGCCTTGGACTTGAGCTCGACCTCAACATCGTCATCCTCGCGACCGGGGGTCTTAAAGTCGAACTTGACGATCAGGAAACGGAAGACCACAACCCAAAGAGCGGTAAAGCACAGACCGACAAGGATGGAGATGGCGTACTGCAGACCGTGTGCGGCCCAAAGGGGCAGCCAGTCCCACGAGAGCATCGAGATGATGCCGCCGTCGAAGATACCCACGACGCCAAGGAGGTTTTGAGCCATGCAGCCAAGCGCTCCGAGCACGCAGTGGACGACGAACAGGCCGGGCGCGATGAACAGGAAGGTGAAGTCAAGCGGCTCGGTAATACCGCAAAGCATAGCGGTAAGGGTGACCGGGATCAGCAGAGCCTTGACGCGCTGCTTGCGCTCGGGCTTGGCGGTCATATAAAACGCAATGGCGACGCCAAGCGAGCCGAAGACCTTAGTCCAACCAGGGCAGGTATAGGCAGCCCAGGGTGCGGCATCCTTAAGAGCAATGCTCGGATCGGCAGCCAGTTGGGGCAGGATGTTGGCCCAAGCAGCAAAGATGCCGCCGTTGACCGCCGCGTTGTCGTAATAGAACGGCGTATAGATAAAGTGGTGCAGGCCTGTAGGGATCAGCACGCGCTCGAAGAAAGCAAAGACACCCACGCCAAACGTACCGGCGGAAAGGATGAATCCCTGGAAGGCAGAGATAGCAGCCTGAACATGCGGCCACACCAGGCAGGCGATAAGAGCGACCGGAACCATAACGAAGAAACCGATCATATAGATGAACACGGAACCCGAGAACACGCCCAGCCACTCAGGAAGTTCGGTGTCGAAGAACTTGTTATGCAGCATCGTGGCGATACCAGAGATAATGAGCGCGCCCATGATGCCCATGTCAAGCGTTTTGATGCTTGCGATAGTGGCAAGACCAGTACCGCTGCCCGCCTCGACAGAATAGTCGACACCAAAGACAGGGCCCCACTGCCCCAAGATTGTGCTTACAAAGTAGTTGAAGGTAAGGTAGATGGCCAAAGCCTCCATGCAGCAGCGAGCGTTCTGCTTGTTCGCGAGCGAGATTGGCAACGCTACGCAAAACAGCAACGGCATCTGGTTAAAGAGCGTCCAACCACCCTGGAGCAGCACATTCCAGCAATCAAACCAAAGATGACCCGCTGTGGCCATCTCGCCAAAGATCGCCTCGGTGGTAAACAACGTACCCAGGCCGACGACGATTCCGGAAAATGCGAAAAGAATTGCAGGCGTGTACATTGCACCGCCGAAACGTTGTATCTTTTGCATCATGACGGGGAATCCCCCTCTCTTCATTCGGAGCGACTGCGGTTTTGGCTTCACTCGAGACCGCAGACGCGCCGTTTGCGTGTACCTCGTGCAATAGGACGGGTGGGCCCGCTTCCCTGACTTCTTGCGCTTCTATTTTTATCATATCACTTATCTAGACAAGTTAGCATAAATACTACGGTCGGTAAACGGTTGATTATTGGCCGTAAACGGTATGAGTCCAGTGTTTTGCCTGCTAAATCTGACATACCTTATGGCTGCATTTAAAATTTCTTTTCTACTTGTCTAGATGTGCTTGTCTATATCTATAGACATACCTATACTTCATTACAACATTCACCGCCACGTTAAGGAGTCACCATGAAAAGCGCGGTCTTCTATGGAAAGCACGACCTCAGAGTCGAGGAATCGGCAAAGCCGGCCGTGGGCAGGCGCGACGTTCTGATCAACGTCAAAGCTTGCGGCGTCTGCGGTACCGACGTTCATATCTATGAAGGCGACAAGGGTGCAGCCGACGTTACCCCGCCCACGATCCTTGGTCATGAGTTTGCGGGCGTTGTCGAGGCCGTGGGCAGCGACGTCGCTGGCTTTAAACCGGGCGATCGCGTGTGCATCGACCCAAACCATCCCTGCGGCTGCTGCGAACCCTGCCGCGACGGAATCAACCACTACTGCGAGCATATGACCGGTTACGGCACCACCGTTAACGGCGGCTTTGCCGAGTACTGCTCCGTCGATATGCAGCAAGTCTACAAGTTGGGCGATCACACCAGCTTCGAGCAGGGCGCCATGACCGAGCCCGTCGCCTGCTGCCTGCACGGCATCGATATGTGCAACATCAAGCCCGGCAGCACAGTTGTCGTTATCGGCGGTGGCATGATCGGTCTGCTCATGATGCAGCTTGCTAAAAACGCCGGCGCCACCAAGGTTGTCTTGCTCGAGCCCGTCGAAGGCAAGCGCGAGGTTGCGCTCAAACTCGGCGCCGACCTGGCAATTGATTCCATCCACGAGGACGTCCCGGCCCGCCTGAAGCAGGAGGGCGTCGGCAACGTCGATGTCGTTATCGAGTGTGTTGGCAAGCCCGTCACCATCGAGCAGGCCATCCAGATCGCCGGCCACAAGGCTACGGTCATGATGTTCGGCCTCACCAAGCCCGATGAGACAATCACCGTCAAGCCCTTCGAGGTCTTCCAGAAGGAGCTTGTGCTTACCTCGTCCTACATCAACCCTTATACGCAGCGTCGCGCGCTCGAGCTCATCGACTCTGGCAGGCTCGACGTATCCTCGATGGTCGCCAAGGTGGCTTCCCTCGACGAGCTCGGCGCCATCCTGTCAGACCCAGCTCTGCGTGCCATGGGTAAATATATAATCGACCCCAGCAAGTAAATCGATCGACACCTGCGCGAGCGGTCCTCATCCACCGCTCGCGCACTCAGCTCTAGGAGACCGTCATGGCGCGAGCCATCTTCCAAACTATTTATGACAACGTGAAGCAGTCGATTGACGACGGCACATACGCCTATCAGAGTTATCTGCCTTCGGAGACTGAGCTCACGCAGCTGTTTGACTGTTCGCGTATGACGGTCCGTCGCGCCATCTCGATGCTTGCGGCAGATGGTTACGTGCTCCCCCAGCAAGGCAAAGGCATGCGCGTCATTCGCAACATCAGTGACGAGACGAGTCGTGGCGGCGGCGGACTCGAAACCTTTAAGGAAATCGCAGCCAGCCGAGGCTTTGAGCTCAAAACGGTTACCACTGTCTTTGAGCTCCTCGTCTGTAACAAGGCGCTCTCCAAGATTACTGGGTTTCCCGAAGGCTGTGAGCTCACGCGTGCCAAACGCATCCGCTATGCAGACGGACGGGCCGTGTGCTCCGACGACTCCTATTACCTAAGCTCACAGGTACCGGGGCTGACACCCGAGATTGTCAACGACTCGATCTATCGTTACCTCGAAGAAGACCTTGGCATTAAGATTGTCACGGGCAAACGCGATGTAACGATCGAGCATCCCACGCCCGAGGATGCACGCGTGCTCGATCTCGACGACTTTAACGCACTCGCCGTTATACGCGGACAGACCTACAACGCCGACGGTATCCTTATGGAATACACCGAGACCAAACAGGTTCCCGGGTTCTTTTTGCTCCATGAAACCGTGACACGCAACGGTACCGGTCGAACCGGCCACCAAAGCAGCATGAACTAACCATTTATTAGTTGCGGTGGGATAGTTCCTAGAATTGCCAGCTTAAGGGCAAAACAGGAACTATTCCACCGCAACTTTTTTGGCCGGTGGGGCAGTACCTGTCCCACCGGCCATCATTTACGCTCTTTTAGCTAGTCCGCGAGCTTCTCCACCTGGTCGAGCATCTTGTCCAGCTTGGCCTTTGCCTCGGCCTTGACCTTCACAGCTTCTTCGTGAGCCTTCGCCTTCTGGGCGGCCTTTTCCTCGGCTTCGGGATCGACGACGACCAGATTGGACGCGTCGTGCTCAACAAGCTTGAGCGCATGCTCGGGACAAACCTTGACACAGGCGCCGCAGCCTAAACAATACGTGGACTCCAACGCAAAGCGGCCGCTTCCCACCAGATCACAGGCAAACGTGGGACACACGTTGACGCACTCGCCGCACGACGTGCACTTTTCAAAATCGCACTCCGGCGTGCTCACCTGCATATTCTGGGCAAGCTCGGGATGGTTCTGCAGTGTCGAGAGCACCAGCTGCCGCCCATGGGTGAGCGAACGGCGGCGCTTGGTCGTCGTGGTACCGCACATGGTGTTGAGCGTGCGCTCAAGCTGGGTAATCTGATGGCGATGGGCCTTGAGCTTTTGCGTCACCGAGGCCAGCGCCGCCGTCGCCGGGTTGAGCTTGGTCACCGTCAGGCCCGTGGTGCGGGCAATCTTTTCCATGTACTCCTTGCGCTCGTACTCGCGGCGCTTATGGCACTTGAGGCTCTTGGGGTCGACCTCCAGGCCCATACCCGTGCCAGACCACTCTTCGGCCTTCGCAATCGCCTCGCCCAGAATGTCCTCACCGCCGGTGTTGCGGCATTTATCGCACACGCCCAACGGCAGGTACACACTCACGTTGGGATAGTCGGCCAGTACCGAGAACCAGGTCTCTGCCGTAATATCGCCCACGCAGGCAACGACGACTTCGTTTTCACGCGGCATGCGCTTAAGGGCACGCGTGCAGGTAACGTAGGCGGTCTCGTGGCTCGTAGCAGCAGAGACGATATCGTCATACAGGTTTTTGGGCGCCAGGCGCGGCGAGATGATCGCCTCGGTCGGACAGGCAGCGGCGCACAGGCCGCACTTGCGACAGGAGTCGAGGATCTCGATGGAGTCTTCCTCGACCTCGATAGCGTTGACCGGGCACACGTCCATGCACGCGGTGCAGCCGCTCTTTTCGTTTTTGCAGGTCAAGCACGGAATGGTGTTGCCGCGCGGGCGCTCCTTGTAGTCGGCAGGATTCCACTGCGGCGCCGACGGATCGAGTGCATCGGTCACGCCGCCAAGCGGATTTTTAAGAAAGTCGAAACCCTTGCTGATCTCGATAATGTCATCAAACAGATCGTGTTCCTGCGCCATGCGCGGCCCCTCCCTGAGCAGTGCAAACAAGCAAGAGATAATGATACGCTATCGGCCCACGCCTTGGGCAAATTACACGCGGTGCACCTTTGGGGCAAATAGCCTATGGCCTATCGCCGCCTCGATTGCACAAGGCCAATCAAGTGCCAAGCTATGTCTCGCGCATGAGCTGCACGAGCTTTTGTTTGGTCACCTTGGCCTGTTCGTTAGCCATATTGCGCTCGTTTCTAAAGACCGCATTTGCAACACCCTGCAGTTCGCCATCGGAAATCACGCTGCACGGACCGTCCATCGAAGCCGCCGTAGGGCATACGCACAACGGCAACTCGGCATAAAACGCAACGGCCTTGGCGATATCGAGCATCTTGCCGCCGCCAATACCCACTACCATGTCGCAATACTCGGCCTGGGCTTCCTTAGCCATTTCGACAACGGCCTCTTCCGTACACGGACCGTCATAAATCTTAAAGAACGGCTCGCTTAGATCTTCGTCCAGAAATCCATCGACGATCTGCCTGCACAGCCGATCCTCGGTGCCTTGGTCAAACAAGACATAGGCAGCGCAGCCCAACCATGACAAATACCTGCCTTGACGCGAAAGCTCCCCCGGCCCCTGAACATACCGGCCGGGACCGCCGTAAACCATAGGAAGCGCCATACGAGAATCCGCCCTTCATCAAACAACGATTGGTGCAAAGTAACCTTGCCCCTTTGCACCATAGCAAAAAGGGGCAAAGCCATCTGTTGGCTTTGCCCCTTCCTTAGCTTGATTTACTCATCCATGAGATAGTAGTGGCCCAGCGCGTCGGCACCCAGGATGGCGTTTGCGACCATCTCGGGCGTCACCTCAAAGGGCATGTTGCACATGGTGTCATCGGGTGCGCAGGCGGCCTCGGCAACAATCATGGCCTGCTCGCGCGTAAGCTCGGCAACGCCAAGTTCCTTCATCGTGACCGGCAGGCCAAGCTCAATGCAGAAGCCCAAGACTTCCTCGAGCTTCTCGGTCGGGGCATCCTCGAGTACCAGCTGGACGATAGTGCCGAAGGCGACCTTCTCGCCGTGATACATGCCGTGGCACTCGGGCAGCATCGTCAGACCATTGTGGATGGCATGAGCAGCGGCAAGGCCCGAGCTCTCAAAGCCAATGCCCGAAAGCAGCGTGTTTGCCTCGATGATGTGCTCGACGGCAGGCGTGAGCGCGCCCTTCTCCAGCGCGACCTTGGCTTTGACGCCATCGGCCATAAGCGTCTCGTAGCAGAGCTTGGCGAGCGCCAGACCGGCCATTCCGCCCTTGCCGCCGGCGCAGGTGCCGCCGTCGGCATCGTGCGTCGCCTGAGCCTCGAAATAGGTTGCGAGCGCATCGCCCATACCGGAAACCGTCAGGCGCACCGGGCTCGCCGCGATAACCGTCGTATCCATAAGGACGATATTGGGGTTTGCCTTAAGGAAGAGATACTTGTCGAACTGGCCGTCATCGGTATAAAGCACCGAAAGCGCCGAGCACGGGGCATCGGTCGAAGCAATGGTGGGGCAAATGATGACCGGGGACTCCAGGTAGTAGGCGACGGCCTTCGCGGTGTCGAGGATCTTGCCGCCACCGACGCCGACGATGATGTCGCAACCGTTGTCGCGAGCGAGCGCAACCAGGCGATCGACCTCGCCCTTGGAGCACTCGCCGTTAAAGTCCTCAAACAGCAGCTCGGCCTTAGCCTCGGCAAAGCCGCCCTCGATCTTGGCACCGACGCGCTTCTTGCCCGAAGGCGTCACGATGACGAGGGCCTTAGCGCCGAGCGGCTCGACATAGGAGCCGAGCTTGGCCAGCTCGTCCGGACCCTGGATGTACTTGCTGGGGCTATTGAAAATTGCAGCCATAACTATCCCATTCTCTAAAAAAGAAAGGGGCTCCGTACGGATACGTGCGGAGCCCCTCGTTACGATAACAAGAGTCGATTAGAAATCGATGTCGGTGTCGTAGTAGCAGGCCTTGAGGATCTTCTCGAAGTCGGCAGCCTTGGTCTCACGCGGGTTCTCGGGCGTGCAGGCGTCCTGCTCGGCGTTCGCGGCGATCTCGGGCAGCTTGGCGAGGAACTCCTCCTCGGAAACCATCTGCGGGTTCTCGGCGTCGACCTTCACGCCACCATTCGCGTAATCCTTGATGGACTGCGGAATGTTGAGCTGGTCGTTGAGGTCGCGGATCTTCTGGACGAGCGCAGCGATGAGCTCCTCGTTGGTCTCGCCGGGAAGGTGCAGGATCTCCTTGGCCACGTAAGCGTAACGCTCGGCAGCACGCGGGTCCTTGGAGTTCCACTGGATGACCTTGCCCAGGTACATGGCGTTAGCAGCACCGTGGATGATGTGGCCGTTCTCGAAGGCAGCACCGGTCTTGTGAGCCATGGAGTGAACGATGCCGAGCAGGCCCGAGGAGAAGGCGATACCGGCGATGCACTGAGCCTCGTGCATGTGCTGACGGGCCTCATGGTCGCCAGCATAGGACTTGGGCAGCCACTCGACGATCTCGCGGATGCCGTGCAGGGCGTTGGCGTCGGTGAACATAGAGGCGCAGGTGGAAACGTAGGCCTCCATGCAGTGGGTCAGAGCATCCATGCCGGTGTGAGCGCACAGCTTGGCGGGCATGGTGTAGGTGAGCTCGGGGTCGACGATGGCGACATCAGGGGTGATGTTGAAGTCGGCCAGCGGGTACTTGATGCCCTTGGCGTAGTCGGTAATGACGGAGAACGCGGTGACCTCGGTAGCGGTGCCGGAGGTAGAGGAGATGGCGCAGAAATGAGCCTTCTGACGCAGCTCGGGGAAGCTGAACGGCTGGATGATGTTATCGAAGGACTCCTCGGGATACTCGTAGAAGACCCACATGGCCTTAGCGGCATCGATGGGCGAGCCGCCACCGATGGCGATAATCCAGTCGGGCTCGAACTCGCGCATGGCCTCGGCGCCCTTCATGACCGTCTCGATGGACGGATCGGACTCGACGCCCTCGAACAGCTTGACCTCGAAGCCGCCTTCCTTAAGGTCGGCCTCAACGTCCTGCAGGAACCCGCCGCGGCGCATAGAGCTGCCGCCAGAAACGATGATGGCCTTCTTGCCCTTGAGGTTCTTCACCTCGTGGCGAGCGCCCTCACCAAAGTACAGATCGCGAGGATTGGTAAAACGTCCCATACTGTGCCTCCTAAACAAGCCCCTCTTAGACTTGCGTATATAACGGAGCACCCAATTGGCTCCGTTAGGACCGGTTTGCGCGTTGCCGGCGATGACAATGCGCGATGTCTAAACGTCTCAACGCTCAGACAAACACTATTTTACCGTTCTGGTTGGTCAGTTATTCACCTAAAGCCGCCAATGATGAAACGTTTTTTCTGTCCCTGAAGACCCTTGTGCGGCATTCATACTCCCAAGCTGGGCAAACGTTTTATCAAGGTTGACTACATATCCTGGGCAGGACTGTGCCCCTCCAAAATATGCACCGTTTGCCGCCCAAAATCGACCGTTTGCGGCACCGTGATACCACTCGGTCGTCCAAGGTGCCGACATTTGTGCGACATCCGTCTTCGTGGTGCAAAGGTGCAAGTCCAAGTGCGGCACCCCCGGTGTGCCACATGCGGGTAAACTAGAACCTTATATAGAAACATTTGATCCCTAACCGCAGCAAAGGAGGCCCCATGGCATTCGATCCCATTCAAGAGGATTGCCATCGCCTCGTTCTTGAGGCCTTGCGCCGCGACAATATCCCGCTCACCGACGCTGCCGCCGTAGAGCGTCTGATGGAACAATTCACCCGCAACCCCGCACCGCTCATCGTGCACGACCGCGACCGCGCCGGGCACCTCATTGCCAAGGTGGTCGAGGCTGTCGACTACCGCATTCCCTTTATCCCCGACGATGCCCAGGCAGAGCAAGAAGAGGCAGCTGCCGAGAACATGCTCCGCGAGGCGGCCGCACTCGATCCGGCCAACTGGGACGCTCAGCGCATGCTGACGGCACTCACCGCCGAATCCAACGAGGAATACGTACAGTACCTGGTGTCCAAGTGCGACGAGGTCGAGCACGACCTAGCGCTCAAAATCGCCTCGGCGCAGGACCCCTACGAGCGTGAGGCCGCAGGCGACCTTACGCGCCGCCCCTATCTGCGCTGGCTTGCCGCCTTGGCATCGCGCGCCCTCATTAGCGGCCGCTACCGCATGTCGCTCGAAGCCGCAAATCGCAGCTTGGACTTTGCGCCCAACGACCCCGCTGGTGTCCGCCACACCGCGATGCTCGCCATGGCAAAGCTCGAATACCCCGCCGAGGAGCTCAGGCGCTTTCGCTCCGCTCACTCCGTCCCCTATCTCGCCAACACGCCGCTGCGCCGTCGTCCCAAGGACGCGGAGCGCGACTTGGACCCATGGACGCTCATCGCGCTGATGAGCGCTGCCTGGCGCGAGCTGGACTACGAGGGCGCCGAGCACTACCTGCGTATCCTTGCGCGCTCGTGTCCGCACGCGGCCGAGGCGCTCTACTTCCAAACCGAGTTTCCCGATGGCGTCTATGCCCGCGTCAACGTAGGCGTGGGCTCGACCGACGAGCTTGTCCTTGCACTGTCCGAGGCAACACCGGTGCTGCAGGAGGGTCTGGGCGCCCCCGACAACGCCAGCTTTGCCGCCTGGGTCGCCACCAACGACATCGTGCGCTCCCAAATCGACGAGCGCATCCTGCGCGCAGCCGAGCAGGGTTTGCCGTTTAAGGGAGGAGACCTCTAATGGATCCGAGCGTCTACATCCCCGCCTACCTGGAGCGCACCTATCTGGCGTCGCACCCCGAGCTCACCGATGCAGCACGCGAGCTTGTCCATAACGACATTAGCGCGAATCCCCAAAAGTATGCGCAGTCCGAGCATGCCCAGGCGCTGCTGTCCTACGCCGGTGTTCATCGCCACCTGCTCGACGAGCTCCATCGCATCGAGGACATGGGCAGCGACGAGGAGTTCGAGCAGACGCGCAATCGCCTGTTCGACGACATGCGCGATGAGCTGCTCAAGATCGTCCGCATCGATGCGTATGTCCTCGACGCGCAGCTGCTCGCCATCATCCTGGCCGACACGCCCGTTGACGCCTGCCTGGGCGACCTGATGAAGCTCGAGGCGACCACGGCCGATTACCTGCAGCAAAGCGTGCCCGGGTTCGATATGGAGGCCCCACACTACTGGGCCAATAATGTTTTGGCCGACGGTGTCACCGCAGCAGACCTTACCGTGAGCGAGCCGACTCTTATCGGGTGGCTTCACACACTCGAGGCCATCTCGCAGCTGTGCATGGCGAGCGCTCGTTACCGTGCTGCCGCCAACTACGCCCGCCGCGTCCTTAAGGCGGAAGGCTACCCCACCCGAGCCGCAGGCACCGTGTTGCTCGCCCTCGCTCGTCTGGAAGACCAGAACGGCTTTTTTGCCCTGGCCCACCAGCTCGAGGAAGAGATCGGGGCTGACGCGCTCGAGAACTCTCCTTGGTATCTGCTCGCCCGCACGATTCTGCTATTCAAAACAAACAAGATGCGCCCGGCGACACGCGCGCTGCGTGAGTTTGCCAACCGCTGCGAGGGCGGCGCGTTCTTCTTGCTGAACCCCATGTACCAGACGCCGTACCTTCCCTGCCGACCCGAGCCGCGCGACCCCTGGGATCTCTCGCACCAGGCGGTTTGGGAAGCCGACGGCATCATCTCGGATACCCCCGACTTTGCCCCCTGGGCCAATGCCTGCGAAGACGTTTCGCAGCTTGCCCAGGAGTTTGCGCGCCGCTACGGCTTTTAACGGCGCAAACGCCACGACCATGTCATTCACGTTAGGAACGGCTTCATGAACTTCCGCTCATCTCTCGCCTGCACCTCGAGCGATATCGCCCGCTGGGGGCTGCGCTCCATCCTTAAGCGCCAGGGCGGCGTACTCCCCGGCCGCATCGCCATGAAGATCGACCCCGAGCTGCTGAGCGACCTCGCCAGCCTTGTCGACCGCAGCGTGGTGATCACCGGCACTAATGGCAAGACCACCACCTCCAACCTCATCGCCGACGCCGTTGCTGCCAGCGGCGCCACCGTGGTGTGCAACCGCGCCGGCAACAACATGGAGCCGGGCGTGGTGGGCGCACTGCTCGAGGCCCGCGGCGGCCTTAAGCACACTGCCAGCGGCAAGCGCGTGGGCGTTTTTGAGTGCGATGAGCTCTACACCGTGCGCGTCCTGCCCAAGCTCAAGCCGACGTACTTCGTGCTGCTCAACCTGTTCCGCGACCAGCTAGACCGCTACGGCGAGATCGACCATACCCAAGACGTCATTGCCCATGCGTTGGAGCTCTCTCCGGCAACAACGCTCATCTACAACGCAGACGACCCGCTGTGTGCCGCGATCGCCGCACGCGTTCCCAATGCAAGCATCGCCTTTGGCATCGACGGCGCCACCAACACCGAGTCCGACCGTATTAGCGACTCACGTTTTTGCTCAAAGTGCAACGCGCCGCTGGAGTATGACTACGTGCAATACGGCCAGCTCGGCGCCTACCATTGCCCCTCGTGCGGCTGGGCCCGCCCTGCGCTTGTCCGTCGCGTGACGGGCGTGGAGCTCGGCTGCGACGGCTACGGCTTCGACCTGGTCTTTGGATCTGCGCCCGACGCGGCTGCCGTACACATCGCCACACGCTACAACGGCCTGTACATGGTCTACAACGTTGCCGCTGCATTCTTTGCCGCACATGAGTTAGGCGTGGATACGGCGCACCTGCAGCCCACGCTCGATGCCTACGTCCCCGCCGGCGGACGCATGGGCCGCTGGGATATCGCCGGCCGCACCGTCGAGGCCAACCTGGCTAAGAATCCCGTAGGCTTCGATCGACAAATCCAGTCCATCAAGACGGCAGGCGGCAGACTCTGCGCTTTCTTCCTTAACGACAACGACGCCGACGGCCACGATGTTTCGTGGATCTACGACGTCGACTTTGAGCGCATCGCCGACACGCCGGGTCTTGTCGCCTTTGCCGGCGGCACGCGCGCACACGACATGCAGGTGCGCCTCAAGTACGCCGGCATCGATGCCGCGATTATCTCGGACGTCGCGCAGGCAATTGGCGCCGTGGCAGACAAGGCCGCCGATGACACCTTCTACGCCGTCGCCAACTACACGGCCTTCCCGCCGCTGGTCAAAGAACTCGACGGGCTGAAGGGCAGCACCGCCGACGCTGTTGCTGCCCGCGCCATAGCCCGTGCCGACGGCAGTGCTCTTCCTGTCGGCATCGCGCCAGTCGAGCTTTCGCGCCCGCTGCGCATCGTCTACCTGTATCCCGATGCCCTTAACCTCTATGGCGACGGCGGCAATGTTATCGCGCTCGAGCGCCGCTGCGCTTGGCGCGGCATTCCCGTGCGCGTGGACGAGGTCCGTATGGGCGAAACGCTTGATTTGACCGATGCCGATATCGTCATGATGGGCGGTGGCTCCGACCGCGACCAGCTGGCGGTCGCACATGAACTGCTCGCTCAAAAAGACAAGGTCGCATCCTATGTTGAGGATGGCGGTTCGCTGCTCGCCATCTGCGGCAGCTATCAGCTGCTCGGCCGTTCGTACTATATGGGTGAGAATCGCATTGAGGGTCTGGGGGTCATTGCCGCCGAAACCGTACGCGGATCCGACCGCCTGATCGGCAACGTAGCCGTCAAAACCGATCTGGCACCCGAGCCCTTTGTGGGATTTGAGAACCACGGCGGCCGCACCCTGCTCGATGCAGAGGCCACGCCACTCGGAACGTCCGTCGTCACGGGCACCGGCAACAACGGCGACGATGGCCTTGAGGGTCTGATCTACAAGGGCGTCATCGGCACGTACCTGCACGGGCCGGCGCTGCCCAAGAACCCCGAACTCGCCGACTGGCTGATCGCGCACGCCCTCGAGCGCCGCGCCGATGCGCAGGCCGCCGCCCTGCTGCCGCTCAAGCCCCTCGACGACACCTACGAGCACGCCGCCCACGACGCAGCCATGAAGCTCCTCCCCTAGCACCTCACAACCACAAAGGGGACAGGCACCTTTGTGGTGGTTTTCCAGTTTGCCAACGATATACGCGCCGGCAAAAAAGTCTGCTATACTCTTTCCCGCTGTCCCCATCGTCTAGCGGCCAAGGACGCCACCCTTTCAAGGTGGATATCGCGGGTTCGAATCCCGCTGGGGGCACCATTTGAAAAAAGTACGAACCCGTGAGACCTCAAGTCTTGCGGGTTCGTTGCTTTCTGCGTCGAAGTTCATCGTCACCACAACGGCATCGTTCGACACCATCACCTGATACACGAAGGCGTCAAGGAGAAGCTCGTCGGTGAGCGTGGCCCCGAACTGAAGGAACCGCGCGAAGTTCTCCGGGTCTATCCGCTTGCGGTCGTACATGACCAGCTCGCGCTCGGCGCGATCCTTCTGCGCCTCAAGCTCCTCGGCCCTCTCCTTGGTTCCGGGAACCACGATGCCCTGCTCCACCGCCTTGAGGATGTTGGAAAGGCCCGTCTGGGCGGCTCTCAGCGCCGCTGCGGCCCGTTTGCGCCCCTCGGCTATCTCCTTAGGCTCACCGCCGTCAACGCACATCTCGGCGATTCTGCGCGCCTCCTCCGGCTGCGACAGGAGTTCCCTCAGCGCCTTCACGATCTGCCACTCAAGCCAGTCGCGGCGGACGGGCTTGACCTCCTTGCAGCTACCGCAGGCGTAGTACTCGTACTTCCGCTTCGAGGAGCCGCGACCGGAGACCCCGCGCATGTTGCGCCCGCACGCCGAGCAGATCACGCGCCCGGAGAGCGCGAAGTCCCCCCACTGCTCGTTCTGGCGCTGCTTCTTGCCCTTCACCCTCTGAGCCTTCATGAAGACCTCCTCGCTGATTATCCTCGGCATGCCGTCCTTCTGGGTTATCCCGCCCCACGAGTAGATGCCCCGGTACTTGTCGTTGTGTAGCATGTTGTTCACGAACGTGTCCTTTATGGGGTTGCCGGCCCTCGAAACGACGCCGCGCTGACGCAAGTCCATCGCTATCGAGTTGACGGACTCGCCGTGCGTCCTGCGGCGGAACACCTCGCGGACTATCTCCGCCTCCTCCGGCACGATCTCATAGCGCCCGTCATCGCCCGTCCGGTACCCGAAGCACCGCACGCCGTTGGTCTTGCACTGAAGCGCGTTGCCCTCCATGCCACGGCGCGACCTGATGGAGGTCTTGCGGGATTCGCACGCCGCAAGGCCCTCAAGCAGCTTCTCGTAGATGATGCCCTCCGGCGAATCAGGGATGGCCTCAAGGGCCGACACGAGTTTTACTCCGTGGCGCTGAAGCTCGCGCTTGTAAATGGGCGCGTCGAACGGATCGCGGCTGAACCTGTCCATCATGTAAACGAGAACGATGTCGGATTCGCCCGCGTTGGCGATCATCTTCTGGAACTGCGGGCGGTCATCGGTTCGCCCGGACATGGCGTAGTCGCAGTACTCGGCGACTATGGCGTAACCTTCGCGCACGCACCACTCGCGGCACACGCGGAGCTGGTCTTCGATCGACGCCTCGCGCTGCTTGGAGCTTGAGAAACGTGCATACAGCACAGCGGTAGGCTGTGACATAATGTTTCTGCCTCCTTTCGGGAGGGTTTGGCAGCCCCGGTGATGTGTCTTGGCGGACGCACCGGGGCTTCTTTTATCCGAGGATTGACTGGATGCTTGCCCACAGAATGGCTATGCACACAATCAGAATCAGACCGTAAACGATGATCTTCGTCCCGTCGCCCATTGGCTTCTTCTGCGTCTTTTCCCGCTCCTCACGCCTTCGCGTTCGCTCCTCATCGTCGGTAAGCTCAACCTGCGGGAATATGCCAAGCTCCTCCTGGTACGGCCAAACGACCGTTGCCTCTACTGAAGAACCCGCATCAATGGCGCGGTGAACCTTCCATGTAAGCTCCTGCGGAACGTATCCGACCTTTCGCGTTCCCTTGTACAGGGCAACGGCGTCGCTGTCGTGCTCGTTTTCCGGTTCCGGCACCACCTCAAGCTCGTCGCCCTCATCGAGGTGCGGCTGGTCGTGGTAAGGCCAAGAGGTTATGTCGATTCGCTCGCTAAGCATAGAAACCACCTATTCATACGGGTCTGACAGGTCTTCGCGGGTCATGTACTCCTCGATGTCTCTGGCTATCGAGAGCAGAAGCGCGCGGCCATCGGCATTCAGAACTTGGAATATCGCGACAATTTCATCCTGCTGCTTCTCAACCTCCGCGACTATGGCGTGCAGCTCGCCAGGGGATATGGTCGAAGTCCTCCCCATAAGCTCATCGAGCGTAACGCCGTAAAGATCGGCAAGCGCGCAAAGCACCCCCGAATCGGCCTCGCGAACCTCTCGCTCGTAGTTCTGGTAGGTCTTCTTCGGGATTCCCAACGCCTTGGCCACGTCCTCCTGCGTCATCCCGTTTCTGCGACGAAACTCCTTTAGCTTCACGGCTATCGCCTCCTTCTGTGTCAAAAGATACCCAATTTGGGGATTCTTTGCAAGATTCATCGTTGCGAAATACCCAAAATGGGGTTATAGTCCTTTTAGGACGTACCCAAAACGGGTGCCTTTGGAAAGGAGACAGCATGAAGAACAACATCGCGTCCGAACGCGTGCGGCTGGGAATGTCGCAGCAAGACCTCGCCGACAAGCTCTGTGTCTCGCGCGATTCGGTGAAGGACTGGGAATCCGGAGAGACGGCGATCAGAAGCTCGATGCTCGTCAAGATGGCAGACCTTTTCGGGTGCAGCCTCGACTATCTGATGGCCCGAAGCGACGAGCGCGTTCCCATGCGGTACGCAATCGCCCGCTAGGTGATACCCATGAGCGTCGAGGAAAGCTCGGAGTACATGCGCGAAATCCTCATCGCCCTTTTCCTGAAGTGGCTCGAAGAAGGTGAGCCGGTCAGGTGAAGTGGACTACCAGAAAGCTCAAGTACCTCGCCGACCATGCGAACGAGGGCGCAGAGGCGATAGCCGAAGCCCTGAACTGCTCGCCGCACGCCGTGGAGGTGCAGGCCAGCCGGTACGGAATCTCCCTCCGCAAGGTATGGCAGTGCCCCAAGTGCGGCATGCGCGTCCGCAAACCGCTCTCCCCGAAGACCGGATGGTGCGCGTCCTGCTCCAAGGAGCTGCGCAACGAGGAGATCGCCGAAGAGGTGCGCGAGTTGGAGGAGGAGGTGAGGCGGGAGGAAAGGGTCAACCGCGAGCGCCAGCGCCTCTACAGCGCAAAGCATAGGCACAAGAAAGCGCTCAAGAAAATGAGAAGTAAATGAGAACCACGTATCTACCAGCGAAAACGAAGAAAGGAGTGAAGATGGCCAAGTACAGAAAACAACCGGGCACCCCCACCTACCACAGCACGAGCGCCCGGAACGGCCTACAGGCCACGAACAGCGTAACACGCCAGATGCGCATGCCAGCTCAGACGATGCGCATACCTGCCGAAATCGAGCGGGAAAACCAGATGCGGGCGTTCAGGGCCGGGCTTCTTCTGGGCATCGGCGTCGCGGCGCTCGTGTGCGGACTGATCCTGTGGCTCTGGGTCATCCCCACCATGGACGCGGCGGTCGCGACAGCTCAGGGGATGGTCGCATGAGGAAGATGGAGACCCCGGACAACCAGATGGCCCTTCCGGGGCTAGACCCCAAGGGCGAGCAGCGGATGGCTGACGCCCGCGCATGGGTGAAGGCCCATCCCGTCGAGTTCGGGTGGTACAAGGACAACGCCCGAGCGGAGTGCGCCCGCACCCACGACGGCAAGGCAAGCCCGAACCGCGCGCTCTACGGCATGCGCATCAAGTTCAGCATCGAGCTGCCCAACCACCTCGCCCCGTATCTGGCGCGCATCGCCATGGAGCAGGACAAGACCATCCGCATGAGGGTCGCGCGCAGCGACGCCGACGGCTACACGACGGCGGTGATTCGCTGATGTGGACTAGGAAGGAAGACCTTACCGGAAAGACGTTCAACCATCTAAAAGTTATTGGATTCGCCGGTTCAGACGGCCGATACGGCTACTGGAAGTGCAGATGCCTTCTCTGCGGCTCCGTGACCACGGTAAGGACGGGCTGCCTGAAGTCGGGAAAAACCAAATCATGTGGATGTCTCAACGACATCAGAAGGCACGAGCCGGTAAGCCACGGTCATGCGCATGAACGTCTTTATTGGGTCTGGAACGGCATGAAGGGACGTTGCGGAAACCAGAACCACTCAGAGTACAGCAGATACGGAGGTCGCGGAATCAGAGTGTGCGACGAGTGGGCCAACGATTACATGGCATTCAGGACGTGGGCTTACTCGCACGGATACGACGAAAACGCCCCGCAAGGCGCTTGCACGATTGACCGCATAGACGTGAACGGCAACTACGAGCCAAGTAACTGCCGGTTCGTTGACATGAAGGTTCAGTCCAACAACAGGCGGAACAGCCGACGAACGACGGCGGTGCTCCGATGAGCTGGAAGACCAGGCGCGTCGGCGTGGCCGAGTGCGTCATGTGCTTCCCGGAGGTTCCCACCAAGCAGCGACCGAAGTTCGACACGAAGCGCTTCCGCACCTACACGCCGGACAAGACCCGGCACGCCGAGAAGTCCATCAAGCGCCAGTGGGAGGCCGCAGTCGGCGACCGCTGGAAGGACTTCGCCACCGAGGTGCGCGTCTTCATCGAGGTTCAGCGCCCCTTGGCCAAGAGCAACCCGAAGTACTGGGCGGGGCGTCCCGACCTCATGAAGCCGGACGCGGACAACTTGGCCAAGGTCATCTGCGACAGCCTCAACGGGCTCGCGTACCGCGATGACTGCCAGATCACGCAGCTCGGCGTGACCTTCGACCCAAGAACCCCATACAGCGACGAGTGCCTCATCCGGGTGCGCGTCGAGTACTACAGCGAACGATACGAGAAGGAGGCCAAATGAGCGACACCACCATCAAGGCCCATTTCAAGCAGTACACCGGCAAGGGAGGGGCCGCGACCCTTCAGTTCGAGGTTCTCACCTCGGCGTCGGGCTTCTACGACGCCATCAAGCTCGCCGGCGAGACCGAGCAGCAGGAACTCGACCTCGACGCGTGCGACGAGTACGAGGTGGAGCCTCTGCCGCTCGATGACGAGCCTATCGAGCGCCCCGCCAACGTTGACGCCGAGACCGGCGAAATCTACGACCCCATCGAGGACGAGGCCCGCATGCTGGGCGAAGGGAGCAACTAGCCATGAGGTACTTCGATGACAACGTCCTTGGCGAAGTCAACATGCACGATCTGCACGACAGCCTGCACAAGGCAACCGGCATCGTTGAGAGCAACGTCCTGTTCATGCTCACGAACGAACCCGACGAGACCCGCACCTGCGAGGTCGATATGTGCCAGTCCTGCTTCAACGCCATCGCCGTCTGCGAGGCGATCATCTCCAAGTACCCCGACGAGGTTGCCGAAAAGGCCCTGGCAAACGCGCGCAGCGAGATGCTGAAGCTCAGGAATAAGGGCGACCAGATGAGCGCCCTCCTAGCGATCCTGCTGGGGAGGTGCTAGCGGTGAACCTTACCAACAGCCTGAACCTCCCGCGCCCGTTCGTCTCGGCGGCTGAGAGCGATTACAAGTACACGCCCAAGCGCTACAGCGTGACCGCCCTTCTGAAGGGCACGCGCGAGGCAATCCTTCAGCGCCGCCACGACGACGAGATCACTCAGGACGTGGCTGACATGGTGTGGGCCGTCTTCGGCTCGGCGGTGCACCAGATTCTCCAGAACGCCGAGGAGACCAAGACCCAGCTCAAGGAGAACCACCTCGTCATCGACATGCCCAACGGCTACCAGCTGAGCGGCATCTTCGACCTCTACGACGATGCGACGGGCACCGTCACGGACTACAAGACGGCATCGGCTTGGAAGGCCGTCTTCGGCGCGAAGGATGACGAGGAGCTTGAGGACTGGCGCAAGCAGACCCTCATCTACTGCTGGATGCTTCGGCAGATAGGCTTCGACGCCCATCGCGGCGAGATCGTGGCGCTGCTCAAGAATCACAAGAAGAGCGACGCCAAGAACAAGGCCGACTACCCGAAGCACCCCGTCTGGCGCGTGGGGTGGGACTTCACCGACGAGCAGATAGAGCAGTGCGGCGCGTGGCTCGCCAAGCGCTTCGAGGAGATCGAGGCCGCCGAGAAGCTTCCCGACGACCAGCTCCCCATGTGCACCGAGGGCGAGCGCTGGCACCGCGCCGACAAGTGGGCGGTGATGAAGGAGGGCCGCAAGAGCGCCATCCGCCTCTTTGACAGCGAGGAGGAGGCGAAAGCCCGCATGGAGCAGGAGAGCGCCAACGGCAAGGGCAAGTTCTACGTCGAGCACCGCCCCGGCGAAGACCCCAAGTGCATGGACTACTGCTCCGCCTGCCAGTTCTGCGACCACTACAGGAAGCTCACGGAGGAGGCCTAGCAATGGCGGACGAAGGAATCTACAGCCTTCTTGCGAAGGCTCAGGCGGCCATGGTATCGCCGAAGAAGAACGGTGTCGGGCAGATCGGCACGCGCAAGTACGCCTACGCGACCCTCGATGACGTGCTCGACGCCATCAAGCCGCCGCTCAACGAGAACGGCCTGTTCCTCACGCAGCGCACCGTGAACGGCGAGAGCTGCCTGCTCATCCAGACGATCGTCGGGCACGGGAGCGAGACGCTGCTCCTTGACGAGGAACCCTACGAGTACGACCCCAACCCGCAGGAGTACGGCAAACGCGAGACCTACGCCAAGCGATACGGCCTTTGCAAGGCGTTCGCCATCGTGGGCGACGAGGACACGGACGGAGACGTGCAGCAGGCCGCGCCGAAAGACCCGCGCTGGAAGACCACCGGAACGACCAAGGAAGCCCAGACAGCCAAGGCGCAGCCCGACAAGAAGAAGTGGCTCACGCGCTGCTTGCAGCTCAAGGCCCAGTGCATGGCTCAGGGCGTGAAGGAAAGCGGCCTCGACGGCTGGTACAAGGCCAGCTTCGGGGACGTGCAGCCAAGCGACCTGACCCTCGGTCAGGTGACCGAGTGGGGCAAGTACCTCGCGCAGATCGCCAAGGACTCAGACCACAGCAAGGAGGAGACGGATGAGCATCAATCGAGTGACGATTAGCGGCAACCTCGGGCGAGACCCGGAGCTTCGCGCAACCGCGTCGGGAACGCAGGTGTGCAGCCTCGCGGTGTGCGTGAACACGCGCCAGAAGGTCAACGGCGAGTGGTCGGACAAGGCCAACTGGGTCGACGTGGTCTTCTTCGGCAACCGCGCCGAGAGCATCGCCAAGTACCTCGCCAAGGGTTCGCACGTGACCATCGCCGGAAGGCTGAGCCAGAACACGTGGGAGACCAAGGAGGGCCAGAGGCGCAGCAAGCTTGAGGTCATCGGCGAGGACATCGACTTCCAAGGCGGCAAGCGCTCCGAGCAGGCCGCAGAGGATCAGCCCGCAGACGTCTACGACGACGACTGCCCGTTCTAGGAGGAGACCATGAACACCTATTCAATCGCGCACCTCGCCGCCATCGCGTACCTGAACTCCAAGGGCCTCAAGGCCGAGGGCGCTTGCAAGTACGTGTGCGACGAGGGAACCGCCGACGTCGTTGTGAAGGACGGCGAGGTGACCGTCCTCGTTATCGTGACGGCGAAGCGCCAGCGCGGCGAGGTCAAGGAGCCGGAGTTCAGCTACAAGCGCTTGCAGCACATCGCCATGTGCTTCCTCGTTGAGCACCCCGAGGTGGACGCGCTCCGCTTCGACGTCATCGAGGCGCTCATCGGCACCGGCGCAACCGTGTCCGTCAACGCGCTTGAGGGCGCTTACTGCTGGGAGCGTTAGCCATGTCGGAGGCCAAGTTCACGTGGTCTCCGAGGCTCACCGCGACGGCGGCCAAGGTACCGGAGGAGAAGCGCGGCGCTCTCCTCTGGGCCTTGGCCCAGTACGGCACCCACGGCGTTGAGCCGGAGTTCGACTACCCGCTCAACGCCGTGTTCGAGAGCTTGAGAGGCGAGATCAGAAGGAGCGAGGTGAGGAGAAATGGCTGAGGCGTTCACCGTTTTCGAGAAGTTCGGCGACGTATGCGCGGCGCTCGACGTCGAAGACCGAAAGGAGCTTATCTACGCCATCAACATGTACGGCATGTTCGGCGAGGAGGTTGAGCTTCCATACGGCCTCAAGCCCATCTTCATCGCGCTCAAGGAGGATATTGACTACTCCAAGGATTCGCGAAAGCGGGGCGCTAAGGGAGGTCGGCCAAAGTCGAAACAACCCGTTTGCGAACCGTGCGAACCAGAGGTTTGCGAAACCGAGAAACCAGTGGTTTCCGAAAGCGCGAAACCAGAGGTTTGCGAGAAACCGCGCGAAACCGAAAGCCAATACAAAGCAATACAGAGCAATACAAAGCAAAGCAAAACAAGGGGTAAGCGCTTCGCGCCGCCCTCCGTTGCCGAGGTTCGCGAGTACTGCGCCGAGAAGGGCTACACCTTCGACCCCGAGACATTCGTTGCCTTCTACGAGAGCAAGGGGTGGAAGGTCGGCGGCAGTCCCATGAAGTCATGGAAGGCGGCATGCACCACGTGGCAGAAGCGGCAGGGCGACAGGAAGGAGGCCAGCCATGACGAGTACTCGAATCTCTGACGCGCTCAAGGGCCTCGACGTGCCGGAGGGCATCGAACCGGCCAAGCCCGTGCCCTTCGAGCAGACCGACGAGTACCGCCAGATGGTGCGCAAGGCCCGCGAGTGCAGGCTGCGCAAGGCGGGGCTTCGGGGCGGCTACATGCACGCCAAGAGCGACATCGGCGAGCGCGTGTGCAGGATCGTGGAGCGGGGCCGTGGCGCGTACCTCTGGGGCGAGCCGGGGCGCGGCAAGACCTACGCGGCGGCCCATGCGGTTCGCGTTGCCGTCGAGCGCTCAAAGGGCACCAAGCCGCCCGCGAAGCTCGTGAGCGCCAAGCACCTGCTTGACAGCATCCGCGACGGCTTCAACGGCGGAGACCGCGACGCCCTGAGAAGGGCCGAGACCGTTCCGCTTCTGGCGCTTGACGACCTTGGGGCCGAGCGCCCCACGGACTGGGCCATCGAGACGCTCACGGGCCTTATAGACGCCCGCACCGCCGAGGGGCTGCCGACCATCGTCACGAGCAACTACAGCCTCGGTCAGCTGCGCGAGCTTTGGGGCGGCATGCCCGGCGCTCGCATCGCATCAAGGCTCGGCGGGGCCTGCGAGCGCATCGAGGTGACTGGGCCGGACAGGAGGCTCCGATGATCTCGATGGGACAGCTTCAGGGCCACTCCTTGGAGAGGGCCGAGCTTTACGGCAAGCCGCACGTCGGCGCGCGCTACACCGGCAAGGGCGCGAGGGACTACGAGCGCACGAAGGAGTGGTGCTGCATCTGCGGAAGGCCCGCCATGAGCTGCCACCACGTGATACCGAGGGGGCGCGGCGAGCGCTTCAACCTCGTCACGCCGAACGGCAGGTGGAGCCTCAGAAGCCCGCTGTTCGCGCTCTGCGGCTCGGGCACCACGGGGTGCCACGACGGGTTCCACGGCGCGGCGCGCTTCGTGCCCCGCTGGGTGTGGGACAACATCCAGTTCGAGCAGCAGTGGTGGGACGGGCTTCTTCTGAAGCTGTTCCCCCCGCACCATCCCGGCCTCTACGACTACGGGCGCTGGGAGATAGAAGACCGGAATACCGGCAGGATCATCACCATCAGGGAAAGGGTTTGAAATGGAAATCAGGACTTGCGATGAGTATGTGCTTGCCAAGCTTCATGCGGCTGAGGCAGCGAACGAGGTGCTTCGCGGAAAGATCGCGGAGCTTGAGCGCGAGAAGAGCGAGGCGGACGCCAAGAAGTCGGAAAGCCCCGACGGCGAGATCGAGCCGAGGCCCGTGCAGATCGTCAAGCTCAACGAGCCGTTCGAGACGGCATACCTCATGGTGAATGACGTCTACGACTTCAAGCACAGCGAGAACGGGCTTGGGCTTACGGCTGAGGAGGCCCGCGAGAAGGCCGCGAGTGAGGAGGGCCTGCGAGAGGTTGCCCGCAAGCGCGTCGGGTGGAGCAGGAACGAGGCCATGATCGTTGAGACGCGCATCTGGCCCTGCCAGCTCCGCACCGGAACGCAGACGTTCGTCATGGACGTTTGGGACAACGGGCGCAACCTCTCAGAGGCCCGCGTGGCCAAGGACACCGAGAAGGCGTGCACGGGGCAGTACTTCCCGGCGTACCGCGCGCAGGAGCTTGAGAGGTTCGGCCTCGACCTGCTCAAGAAGCGGCTCATCGAGTACGCCGACAAGCTGGACTCCGAGAAGGGCGAGGAAAACGAGTGAGAAGGCTTCTTTTCGCAATCGCGATAGCTGCCGCCGTGAGCGTTCCGGCAGCCATCGTCTACGCGATCCTCAGGGCGTTGCAGCTTCTCGCCCTCGGGCTTGCGTTCCTGTGCTTTCTGTCGCTCGCAGCGTGAAAGGAGACACGATGAAAGACGTCAAGGCGGAGAAGGCGCGCATCCGCATCGAAGCAGCGCGCAAGCATCTCACAGAGGCCCTTGAGGCCGTCAGCGGGCCGGAGCCGGACTGGGCGAGGTGCGAGGCCTGCATGGACATGGCGAGCGACGTGCTCCCAACGGTCATCGAGGGTGAGCCGCGATGAGCCTGAGCAAGGACGAGTTGAAGGCCGGGATAACCGAGGAGAGCAAGCCCATGGGCTGCATGGGGTGCCTCTTCCTCGTTCTGGCGTGCTTGGCGCTCGACGGGTTGACGGTGTTCTTGGGCTACCAGATCGTGATGCTCGTCAGAGACATCATCGCCGGCTGAGTTGACAATGCGGGCGGGGCCGATGGCTTGCAGGCTAGGCCCCGCCGGACGAAAGGATTCTATCATGGCAAGGTACTACGAGATAAACGAGGCCGAGGCCCGCGCGGCGCACGAGGCGAACAGCATGCGCGAGTTCAAGGTCGGCAGCGAGACCGAGGGCTACCGCGCGCAGGTGGACGAGGCCTACCGAATTGCCGATGAGCAGGCCGGGAGGTTCCCCGAGCTTGCGGAGAAGGCCTACGCGCTCGCAGACAGGTTCGCCCGCAAGTACGCCGAGTGGCTGAACGAGGGCTACCGCATCGACGCGATGTGCCCCAGTATCCTCGTTTCGGGCGGCGGGAACTTCCCCGTTCGCAAGAAGGAGCGCCAGAACGCCCGCCGCAGCTCTCACATGGAGCGCTATGAGAAGGTCATGGGCATCAAGCGCCGCATCGCGTCCATCGGAACCGGCGGCATCCAATCGGGCGATCCGAACGCGCTCGAAAGGCTTGAGGCCAAGGCCAAGCGGCTAGAGGATCGTCAGGACATGATGAAGCGCGCAAACGCCCACTACCGCAAGCACGGCACGCTTGAGGGCTTCGACGGCGTAGACCACGACGAGGCCGAGCACGTCAGGCGCGACATGGAGCGCTTCGGCATGAGCCAGCCCTTCCCGTCGTGGCAGCTGTCGAACAACCTCGCCACGATCAAGCGCACCCGCGAGCGCATCGCCGAGCTTCAGCGCGAGAAGGAGGCCGACACCGAAGACCGCGAGACCGAAATCAACGGCGAGCCTTGCACCGTGGTCGAGAACGCCGACATCATGCGGCTTCAGCTCGTGTTCGACGGCAAGCCGGAGGCGGACACCCGCGCGAAGCTCAAGGCCAACGGGTTCAGGTGGTCGCCCAAGAACGGAGCGTGGCAGCGGCAGCTCACGGACAACGCCCGCCGGGCGCTCAAGGCTTTGGAGGCGTAGCCATGGCCAAGGGAGAGAACTGGAGCGAATGCCGCTTCATTGAGGTGTGCTGCGACTACGGCGTGTGCCAGAACCAGATGCTTGAGGAGCTGGGAAAGACCTGCGACACGGAGAGGTGCGCCAACTGGATAAACGACCATCTCATCGACGCGCAAGACGAGGATGACGAGACTTGCCGGGGCTGCGTGTGGAACCAGTAGGGAGCGCGTAGACCAAACCGCCCTCTCACGCCGGGCGTAGGCTCAGCGCGAGGGGGCGGTGCCTTATGACCAACGAGGAGCGCACGAGAGGGCAGCTCGCCAAGCACGCCCAGAGGATGCGGCGCATAGGCTGCACCTTGGGCGAGATAGCGCGGGCGCTTGAGATCACCATCAACGAGGCCAAGAGGCTGCTGAAGGAGGCGGCACAATGAGCCGCATGCGCACGTACTGCCCGCACTGCGGGCGCATAGTCCCGGCGGGCCAGCGCTGCGCATGCAGGCCGCGACCCAAGCGCAAGCCGACACAAGGCGACAAGGCAAGAGCAAAGCGCGAGCCGTGGAGAAGGAACTACTCAAGCGCCGAGTACCAAGCGGCAAGGCAGCAGGCGATAGCGAGAACCAAGGGCAGGTGCACCGACTGCGGAAGGGTGTGCGCATGGCACGACGGCAAGCGGTGGAGGACTGCGGGCATGGGAGGAGAGGTCGACCACATAGTTCCGCTGTGCAAGGGAGGCACGAACGACCCGGCAAACCTGGCCCTGCGCTGCAAGAGCTGCCACGGCCTGAAGGACGCCAAGCTCAGGCGCAAGACCCCCTAACCCCTTGGAAAACCCGAAACGCCTCCTCATACCCCGCGCGCAACCCCACGGCGTCTATCGCCACGAAATTGGAGGTTCGGGGGGCCTGAGCGAGGGCGCAACGCTAAGACGCCAAAAAACGCAACGCTAAATCTCACACCCGCGATAGCCTCCTTTCACCCTACGAAAGGAGGCCGTTTTGCGCCCTATGCCAGACCTAAAGATCGAGGAAACGCCGGTAAAAGCCCTCATTCCGTACGCAAACAACGCGAAAATCCACACGAGGAAGCAAGTCGACCAGATAGCCGCCTCGATAAGCGAGTTCGGAAACTGCGACCCCATTGCCGTGTGGCACAACGAGAACGGAGAGCCTGAGATCGTTGAGGGCCACGGTCGAGTGCTCGCGCTGAAGCAGCTTGGCATCGAAACGGCCCCCGTCATCTCCCTTGACCACCTCTCGGACGAGCAGCGGCGCGCCTACACGCACGTCCACAACCAGACGACGCTTTCAAGCGGCTTCGACTACGAGACCCTTACCGAGGACATGGACAACCTGAACGCTGACTGGGAGTCCTTCGGCTTCGATGAGTACCTGTACAAGGGAGCAAGCGTCGATGCAATCGAAGACCTCATGACTGAGGACTTCGCCACCAACGCCACAAAGGGGAACGGCGACACGTTCTCGTTCTCGCTCGTGTTTCCCATCGACGTGAAAGACAGCGTTGAGGCCTACGTGAAGGCAATCGGTCGCGACGAGCTTTCCGCCCGGATCATCAAGGAGGCGGAGGAATGGGAGTAGAGTGCGGTTCTCAGGCCGTCCTGTGCGAGTACCCCATCAGGCTCGACACGTATTCCGGCTGTTCGCATGGTTGCAAGTACTGCTTCGCCCGCACAAAGGTGGACATCGAGAAGGTGACGATGAAGAACTGCGCTAAGCAGCTCAGGAGCTTCATCGAGGGAAAGCGCACGGCGGTCACCAAGTGGTGCGACTGGAAGATACCGCTGCACTGGGGCGGGCTTTCCGATCCTTTCCAACCCATCGAGCGCAAGGCCGGGGCCTCGCTCGAATGCCTCAAGGTGTTCGCAGAGACCGGCTACCCGGTCATCATATCGACCAAGGGCAAGCTCATAACCGAGGAGCCGTACATCTCGCTCCTTCGCAAGTGCAACGCCGTCGTTCAAATCTCGATGGTCTGCTCCTCATACGACAAGATGGAGCCGGGCGCGCCAACGTTCGAGGAGCGGCTTTCGATGGTCTCGAAGCTTGCGGGGAACTGCCGCCGCGTGATCGTGAGGGCGCAACCGTACATCACCGGAGTAAAGCGCGAGTTCCTTGCGAACATACCACGCTTCGCCGAGGCCGGTGCCTACGGCGTTACCGTCGAGGGGATGAAGTTCAAGCGCGGGAAGAAAGGGCTCGTGAAGGTTCGCGGCGACTTCTGCTACCCGGAGGACCTGCTTGAGGCTCACTACGCGCTTATCCGTGACGCCTGCCACGGCAACGGGCTTGCCTTCTTCTGCGCCGAGAACCGGCTTCGGCCCATGGGGGACAGCCCCGCGTGCTGCGGGTGCGGCGACCTTCCCGGCTTCGAGGGAAACAGGTTCAACGCCGTTTCTATTCTGAACGGCATCGAGTGCGCCCCAACTGATCGCATGCAGCAGGTTGGGACGGCGCACTGCTTCAAGGCCATACACCAGTCGCCCGGCTCGTCGCTCATGCTCGCAAAGGAGGCTTTCGCATCCCAGATGATGAAGGAGGCGGAGAGCTACGAGCGCGAAACCCGCTTCCACTCCGAGGAGGAAACGCTCTCCTTCACCCGATGGCTCAAGTCAACGGGGATAAAGGCGAAGGAGGTAAACGAGCTAACCGGAACGCAGATGGCTTCGCACTACCTATTCACGACGCCCGGAGGACAGACCGCCGTCCCGACCGAAGACCAGTTCGAGAAGCTGCGGAAAAGCCCGAAGCTCCGAAAGATTCCTGACTACATACTGCGAATCGTTTATGGGGGGGGGTTCACCTCTCACAGATAAGCCGTTGAGGCTTTGCGCGGTCGTTTTCAAACCGGCTTCACCTATCCCGCGCGCTTCGATGCAAGCGGGTTGTTTGGCTTTGGCCGCGTAACCGTAAGGAGGCACGATGATAAAGAGATGCGAGGTTTGCGGGCGGGAGTTCAAGGCCCAGCGAAGCACGGCGCGGTACTGCTCCGCCACGTGCCGCTCGCGCGCGGCCAGAGGCTACGCCTACACGGGCGAGCTTCAGGCTCCCGCCCCGTCCGCATCCATGACGGATGACGAGGTGCTAGAGGTGTTGCAGCGCGCCCACGTGGCGGCGAGCGACCTTTCGCGCGCATCAATGCTCACGTCATCGCCCCTGTGCCTCAAGCTGCGCAGGGCTGCCAAGAGGATCGAGGACGCACTGAGGGGTGAGGGACTGTGAAGGGCGCGAAGCCGAAGCACAACGCCATACGCCGGGGCCTCTCGGACTCATACGGCCTTGCCGTGCAGGACGGCGGCACCGGGGTGCTCATGCCTCGGGACATAGCCCAAGACCCAGTGCAGAGCGAGATATGGGCGTGGCTCGCCCCGCCGGTCAACAGCTTCACCGAGCAGGACATCCCGACGCTGCGGCTCCTGACATACTGGCACGCCGTGGCGCGTCAGGCCGAGCAGGCCATACACTCCGAGGACGGCAAGATAGCCATATTCGACAAGATAGGCGTCAAGCCCTTCAAGAACGCCGACGGGCGCGAGATTCCCTTGGTGCGCAAGAACCCGGCGCTCACGATCCTCAAGGAGGCGAGCGCCGAGATTCGCGCGCTGTCCGACATGCTTGGCCTATCGCCCTTGGCGCGCTCGCGCATCGGCCTCATGGACGCAACGGCGACCAAGACGGCGGCGGACACCGCAGCAATGTTCAAGAGCATCGACGCGGCCTACGAGCTGCCGGAATCAGAGGTGGTGATAGAGGATGCGGAGGACTGAGACCTCGTACTCGCGCGATGGCCTGATAATGGCGCGCGACTACGAGAAGTGCCTCTCCTCCATGTGCCACCACGTCTCGAACGACAGCTACTACGGAAAGCCCTTCCTCCTCGAACCGTTTCAGCGCGAGAACATCTGGAAGCCGATATTCGCTACCGGGAGCATGGAGGGCGGGCGGTTCAAGCGCCGCTTCCGCCGCGTGATAATCGGCCTGCCTTCCGGCTACGGCAAGACCGAGCTCGCGGCGGCAATCGTCCTCACCGTGGCCACGATGGAGGTCATACGCAACGGCCAGTACGGCGTCGTGGCGTCGAGCAAGGACCAGGTGCGCAACATCTTCGAGAAGATCGCCACCATGATAAAGCTCAACGACACGTGGAAGAGCCAGTGGGACATCGGCAAGGACGTCATCACCCACAACGAGACCGGCGCGAAGATCATGGTGCTTCCCAACAAGCCGGACGCCCTTGAGTCTTGGCACTTCAACGTGCTCATCTTTGACGAGCTGCACGTCTACAAGGACAGCAAGGTGTGGGACGCCGGCCTCAAGGGCCAGAAGGTGCTCTGGAACCCGCTCTCAATCGGCATCACGACCGCAGCCGACGCGCGCGAGGGCTTCCTGTGGGAGACCTTGCAGAAGGCCGACGACGACCCCGGCATGTACCTCTACTGGTTGGGCCTCGATGACGGCGCGGACATCGACAAGCGCGAGAGCTGGGAACCGCTCATGTGCGCCTCTTGGGTCACGTGGGAGAGCATCCAAGACCAGCGCGGCATGGCCACGTCCAAGAGGTCGTTCGAGCGCTACACCGCCAACCGCTTCCCGTCCGACAGGGACGCGTACTCGTGCTTCACCACGGCGCAGCTCGACCGATGCGAGCGCGGGCCGAACAAGCTCGACTTCGACAGTCCGTTCACCATCGGCATCGACGGAGCCACGGCTGGCGACTCCTATGCGATCGTGGCCTATCAGGAGCGCAAGAACAAGCGCGGAACCATGGTCGGCTACACGAAAAGCTGGATATTCGACACGCCGGACGAGGACACCGGGCACTATCCGCTCAACCAGATCATGGAGCTTGTGGCTGGCGTGTGCCAAGAGCACTACCCGGAGGTGGTGGGAATCGACCCCAACCGCATGATTGTCATGAGCAGCCAGCTCAACGACGTTTACGGCATCGAGACCGTGTCCTTCGCCCAGAACAACGCCACCATGTGCCAAGCGACCTCAATCGTGATGAACCTCGTGAAGGACAGGCGGCTCAAGCTCAAGGGCGAGAGGAAGCTTCGGCAGCACTTGGAGAACACCGTGGAGGAGGAGCGCGAGCCATACGGAACGCGATTCGGCAAGGACTCCCGCAAGTCCAAGATAGACGGCGCTATCGCCTTGGCTATAGCCGCGCTCGCCTACAACAAGCTCGTGTCGGGAAGCGAGGACGCTCCGGAAATCTACTAATCTCACGCCGCCCGTACCATGCCGCCAGAAGAAAGGGGCAGCATGGGACGTTTCTACGACATGTTCTACAAGCGCGGCGAGGAGCCGGAGCTTTCAGACGTGGTGCGCGTCAACCTTCCGCCGGGGTTCGCTCCCACACCGGCTGGATACGGCGCGCTCATGTCAATCGACTACGCCGCGTGCGAGCAGACCAAGGCGCGCTCAATGGCGTCTCTTCCGTTCAGCGTGGTCAACCACAGGCGCAGCGGATCGGAGCGCCTGACCAACCATCCGCTTGCGAAGCTCCTCAACGGCATGGCCAACGAGGAGATGACCGCCCCGGCGCTCATGGCGTGGACGGTGCTGCGTCGTGACACGTTCGGCAACGCATACTGGTTCATCGAATGGAACCGTGGGCGCATCGAGGCTATCTGGCCCATCACCGCGACCGTCCAGCACAACTACGACCGCGACGCGCCGAAGGGCTACCGCACCACCTACACCGTAGCGCCGGGCGATGACCACGTGCCCGCAGGGACGTACTTCAACCACGAGGTCGTCAACATCTGCACGCACGTGACCAAGGACGGCATCAAGGGCAAGTCGCTCGCGAAGCTGGCAGCCGAGGAGATCGGCCTGAGCCTCGACCTTGAGCGCTTCTACCGCTCGATGCTCCGCAACGGGAACCACCATCTGGGCCACGTCGAGCTACCAGCCGGGAACGTCATCAACGACGAGAAGAAGCTGAGCGCCCTGCGCACGGCAATCGACATGAAGAGCGGCATCACCGAGGCGGGGCGCGCGCCCATCTTCGGCTACGGGGCCAAGTGGGTTGCCGACCAGCAGACCATGAAGGACGCCTCCGTTATCGAGCAGCAGAAGTGGGTTCTGCATCAGGTGTGCCGCGCCTGCAACGTGCCGCCTTGGAAGGTCTACGACGGAGACCAGACGACCTACGCCGGCGGGCAGCAGTCCAACATCGACTACGTGACTGACACCATAGTGCCCGACGTGCGGTGCATCGAGATCGCGTTGCAGCCGGTTCTCGCGTCCTGCGGGCTTCCGAACGCGCAGGCCAAGTTCCGCGTTCAGGGCCTCATGCGCGGCGACGACGCCACCCGCACCCAGTACTACCGCGAGATGGGCTATCTGGGCGCGATCACGCGCGAGGACGTCCGCGACCTTGAGGACTTCGACCCGCTTGAGGGCATCGGCCTGCCGCTGTTCCCGCTCAACTACGGAACCGTCAACCCCGACGGAACCGTGAACGTTTTCAACTCATCCAACGCAGAGAAGCCGAAGGAACCCGGAGACGGGAGCCAGACGGGAGTAGGAGGCACGAATGTTTCAAATCAAGAATGAGGCCCAGCGCGCGACGGTGTACCTCTACGGCACCATCGGGGCGGACTTCTGGGACATGGATTCGAGCAACACCGCGAAGAACTTCGCCGCGACGCTTGACGAGCTAAGCCCCAATCCTCTCGACATCCGAATCGACAGCTGCGGCGGCGACGTGTACGAGGGCTTCGGCATCGCCTCGGCCATACAGCGCTACGAGGGCGAGACCACGGCGTACGTCGACGGCATTGCCGCCTCAGCCGCCTCCTACATCGCCGTCATGGCGGACAAGGTGGTAATGAGCGACTTCGCGCAGCTGATGATTCACGACGCGTGGACATACACAAGCGGAAACGCAGCGGAGCTGCTTGTCGCCGCCGAGCGCCTTGAGGCTGTGGACGGAACCATTGCGGGCATCATCGCCGCACGCTCCGGCATGGACATCGAGGACGTGCGTTCCGCCATGGACGCCGAGACGTGGTACGACGCGCAGGCCGCAGTTGACGCGGGCCTCGCGGACGAGATCATCCAGACCGAGCAGCGCGTGGCGGCCTGCATCGACCCGGCCATGCTGGCCCGCTACAAGCATGCCCCGAAGGCGGCAATCGAGGCGCTTTCCACCCCCAAGCCCGCCGAGCCGGAGGACGAGCCGGGCAAATCTCACGCCGCAAATACCATGCAGCAAAACGAGGGGTGCCGCCTCCTCGTGTTGGGAAACAGGGTCTACCGGACAAAGGAGTAGAGACATGGCAATCCTCAATTCAAAGCAGCTCTGGGCGGAGCGCAACCGCCTCGCCGAGGAGCAGCGCCGAGCCGTGGATGACAAGGACGAGAGCAAGGCGCTCGTCATCCAGGGCCAGATCGAGCAGCTGGACATCACCATCGGCCACGTCATCGAGGAGGAGGACGCGCTCCGCAACGCGCCCAAGCCCAAGCCGCACAACGAGTCCTTCGGCGTGCGCATCCTCGGTGCCCGCGACGAGTTCCACGGCCTTCAGGTCGGCTTCAAGAACTCCGCCGAGGTCGGCCCGCGCAACGCCGCCAGCGTCGTGACCGTGGGCGCTCCCACCGAGATCGAGCTTGAGCTTCCCGCGAAGCTCCCCGGCGTGTTCCAGAACTTCTCGAGCACCCTGCTCGAGACGCCATCCGCAGGCTCCGTCACCTACAAGCAGCGCGACAAGACCAACGAGACCGGCGCGCCCGCTACGTGGGCTGGCGTCACCGGCGGCACCAGCGCCACCAAGGCTCAGGTCATCTACGCGTTTAAGGACGCCGTCGCCAACAAGGAGACCATCGCGGGTTACGTGCCCATCTCCAAGGACACCCTGATGGACTACGACGAGCTTCTTGACATCATCGAGCACGACCTCCTGCTCGACCTTGACGAGATCACCAACGGCAAGTACTGGAACGGCTCCGACTCCAACCACATCGTGGGCATCACCAACGTCACCGGTATCCAGACCTTCACCGAGAAGATGGGCGGAATGTACTTCGACGCCATCCGCATGATGCGCACCAAGGTCATGCGCAACGCCCGCCGCATCCCCACCCACGTGGCCGTCAGCCCGGAGGTGCGCGAGGCCATCGACCTGTACAAGACCGAGACCGGCCTGTACCAGACGCTCGGCTCCGACGTGTACTGGGGCATGCAGGTGGTCGAGGACGCGAGCTGCCCCGGCGTCCTCGTGTACGACTCCTTCGCAGCCCGCCGCCGCGCCATCCACGGAGGCACCACGGTTGAGATCGGCTACTACAACGACCAGTTCATCAAGAACGAGCTTTCCATCCTCGGCGAGCACACCAAGGCGCTTCAGGTGCGCTACCCGGACGCCTTCTGCCTCGCCACCAAGACCGACCTCGACAAGGCTCCCGCCGCCGCTGGCGTGGGCGCGTAAGGAGGATTCATGTTCACCAGCAAGAAGCGCGTCATCCGGAACGGTTTCCTCGTTGCCTTCGAGGGCGAGGTCATGTCCGACGAGGAGGCCGCAGCGCGCGGCCTGCTCGACCCGGAGCCTGAGGAGAAGCCCAAAGCCAAGACCACCCGCCGCAAGGCCAAGCCCAATCAGAAGCCCGAACCGGTTGAGGACGAGGACGACGAGGGCTATGACGAGGACGAGGAGGCCTGATGCTCGTAGCGCCGGATTCAACCGTCCGCGTCGCGGCATCGGAGACCGCCGTCTTGCAGCTTGAGGCAGACGCCTCGATCGACTCCGCGACCCTGCGCCCCCGCTTCGGCGGGGAGCAGGGTCTTCCCGTTGAGGACAACGCCGTCACGCTGCCGACGCTCAAGGCCCCGGACACCGCCCGCATCGACTGGAATAAGAGCGGCGAGACGCTTTTCACCACCTACATCGAGGTGGTGTCCCGCCACTACTTCAGGCTCGACGCGCTCAAGGGCTACGGCGACGGTCAGGACGAGTTCGACAAACTCCCCGAGGAGACGCTCTTCCAAGCGCGTCAGGCCGCGACCGACGTGTTCGAGCGCAACGCCCGCCGCTCCTTCGTGGCACGGATCGGGCGCACCAAGGACTACGGGCGCGAGCGGTGCGTGACCCTCGAACACGGCGACGTGCGGGAGCTGCTCACCGAGGGCTACGAGCTTGCGAGCGACTGCCAAGCGGTGCCCGTGGCGTGCTTCCCGCGCCCGTGCTGGGTCGAGTACGTCTACGGCTACGAGGAGCTTCCGGCTCAGGTGTCCCGCGCGGTCTTGGAGCTTGCGGCCTACATGCTGCGACCGTCCAACCGCCCCATCGGGGCCACGGGCGAGAGCACCGACGCCGGGTTCATCCGCTTCACGACCGCAGGGCAGGACGGCGCTACCGACATCCCGGAGGTAAACGCGGCAATCGAGCAGTTCGGACGGGGGGCGAACCTCGTATGGTGACGTTCAAGGAGGCGCGCGACGAGCTGTACCGGCGCATGGCCAAGGTAGCCGATGGGTTCGCCGACCTCTACCCCGGCGTGCAGGCACCGAAGGTCTACGACGGGTTCCCGACCAGCGAGCCGCCGTTCTACATCGCGGTCGATTCCATCGTTGACACCGCGACCATGGGCGGGCGCGCCGTTCCCGGTGCCGGTCAGCTCGACTTCACCGTTCACGTGATGTGCTTCGCGCGGCACTCCGACCAAGCGACGGCATCAGCCACGCTGCTCGCCTACGTGGACGCGGTCTTCAACGCGGTCATGGCAGACCAGCGCCTCCGCATGACCGTGGACAACTCGTTCCCGTCCATCGAGGCCGCCGGGGTTTCCGGCGACAGCTCCAAGTACCACATGGCCGCTGCATCCGTGGGCGTGCAGTGCTCCGTTTTCGCCAAGTGCCCGCAGAAGTTCAGGGAGGTAGTGCAGTGATCGCCACCAAGGATGTAGCGGTGTTCTTCAACGGGCACCCGTATCGGTTCAAGAAGGGCGCGCAGGTGAAAGCGCCCGATGCGCTCGTGAGGGCGCTCAAGGAGCAGGGGGCGGTTCGCGCCGCCGCACGGAAGAAGGAGACCAACGATGATTAACGTTTCCATCGGCATGCTGGGCGTGGCGCTTCAGGACGGAGACACCCCGGCCACCCAGCCCACCATCAAGCACGGCCTGACGGGCGGCGGCCTCGTCAACCCCGAGCGCACCATCGAGCAGAAGGCCGTGGCGTGCGGCCTGCGCGCCAACGCCGCCAACGGTGCCTACGTCTCCGAGGTCAACATGGGCGTCGACTTCGAGACGCTCGCTTACGCGGACTCGCTCGCTCTCTACTGCCTCGCCGCAATGGGCAACATCGTCTCCACGCCCGTTGAAGGGAAGTCCGGCTACCACAAGCACGTAATCACGCTCGGCTCGGTGCTGCCGCTCCTGACCTTCTGGGGCCAGATCGGAGACACCGCCCAGCAGACCGTGCACAAGGTGGACGGCTGCAAGATCGACACGCTTGGCCTCACCTTCGAGGGCAACGCCCCGCTCGACATCAGCGTAACCGCAGCGGGCATCGACGCCACGCTGTTCCAGTCTTGGGCGGACGTTGTGAACCCCTCGTGCTTCGACGGCTACTTCGTGCCCACCGGCGGAGACTTCCAGATCGACACCGCCAGCCAGACCCCCGGCGACGTGACCGTTACGCAGGGCAGCTTCGAGATGTCCAACAGCCTCGAGGCCAAGCGCGCGGCGGGTCAGGTCGTGCCCACCATCCTCGCCGAGGGGAAGCTGACCACCTCCGTGAACATGACCGTCGTGCCCGATGACTTCGCGCTCATGCGCAAGTGCCTCACCGGCGCTGCCGACGGCACCAAGGTGTCATCCAAGATCGTGTACGGCTCTGCGCTGTGGAAGTTCACGCACTCCGCAGACGCCAACTGCACGCTCGAAGTCGCGTTCACGAACGTGCCGTGGAACTTCGAGATGCCGGAGGTCGACCCCGAGGGCAACGCCGCCGAGGTCGAGTTCAGCGCCGATGACATCGGCATCGACTCCGCCGACGGCACCCCCGTCACCGTAACTATCATCAACAAGGTCGAGAGCTACATCACCGAGTAAGGAGCAGCGATGAAATACGCCTTCGTGTTCACCAAGCCGGAGGACGGCACCAGCTTCGAGATCGAGGGCGGCCGCTCCGCCCTCTGGGAGGCGCAGGAGAACGCCGCAGGCTGGCCGGATCGCGTCACCAACCAGAACCGCCTCGACTTCGCGTGGGCCTACGTTGCCGCCAAGCGCGCTGGGAAGCTCAAGGAGCTTGGCCTTGACGGCATGGAGTTCGATGAGGCCGTCGAGGCCCTTGCGGACACCTACGACGTTCTCATCAAGGACAACAAGCCCGACGCCCCTTTAGCGGACGCGCGCCCCGAATAGCCGCGCTGAGCCTGAGAACGGGGTGCTCGCCGTATGACCTAGCGAGGCTTTGCGACGAGTACCCCGCCGTTTTCGATGAGTACGTGGACATGTTCTACGACGCTCAGGAGGAGCGGGGGCGCAAGGCCGACATGGAGGCGCGAAGGGCGAGGGTAAACAGGATTTTCAATCGCGGGAGGAAATGATGGCGTTCACTCACGGCGGCGGCGTCCGCATCGAGGCCAAGGGGCTTCAGGAGACCATCAAGGCCCTGCGCTCGATCAACAAGGAGCTTCCCCGCGAGTTCAAGAAGGGCCTGAAGCAGGACGCCAAGCCCATCCTCACCGACGCGCGAAACAACGCCCAGTCAATCGCCAGAACCGGCGCTTACGCGTCGAGCATGGCCATGCGCGCGATCTCGAACGGAATACGCATACAGAGCACCGACCCCGGCGCGGGAACCATCGAGTTCGCCAACGCCGGGGCCGTCTACCTTTCGGGCAGGCGCAGGGGCCTCCCCGTCGGAGTCCCGCAGGGCAACCCTCCCCGCGCCCTCGTGAGGGCCGTCCTCGACAACGAGGACGCCGTTGTGGACGCGGTTGAGACCCGTATCGAGCAGACCATAAGGAAGTACCTCAATGGGTAAGGCAAGCATCTCCATCGCCATATCCGGCTCCTACAACGCCTCTGCGGTCGAGAGGGCCGAGAAGTCCCTTGACCGCCTCGCGGTGAAGACCGCAGCGGCAGAGGGTTCCATGTCCAAGAGCTGGGTCGAGGCAGGCTCCAAGGCCGCCGAGGCTGGCGGTCGCATCTACAGCGCCGGGCAGCAGGTCGCCGATGCGGGCGACGCCATGACCGCCGGCGTCACCGTCCCCCTCGCCGCGATCGGCACCGCAGCGACCAAGACGGCCATCGACTTCGAGAGCAGCATGAGCCGCGTCTCCGGCGCGCTCAACGACCCCTCGGCCAACATGGAGGAGCTGCGACAGCTCGCCTTGGACATGGGCGCTGACACCGTTTTCAGCGCGTCCGAGGCCGGTGCCGCCATGGAGGAGCTTGCCAAGGGAGGACTGACCGCCGCCGACATCAAGGGCGGCGCGCTCAAGACAACCATGGACTTGGCAGCCGCCGGAAGCCTTCAGCTCGCCGAGGCGGCCAACGTGACCGTTCAGGCCATGGGCGCGTTCGGCCTCACCGCCGACGAGACCGGCGAGGCGGCCAACGCCCTAGCGGGTGCCGCCGCCGCATCGTCTGCGGACGTTGCAGACCTCACGCAGGGTCTCTCTCAGGTGTCCGCTCAGGCGCACAGCGCCGGGTGGTCGATTCAGGACACCACCGCCGTGCTCGGTGCCTTCGCCGACGCGGGTATCAGGGGAAGCGACGCGGGCACCTCGCTCAAGACGATGCTTCAGCGCCTCGCGGCTCCAACGGACAAGTCCGCCGCCATGATGGAGAGCCTTGGCATCAACGTCCGCGACGCGAACGGCAACATGCTCGACGCCGCCGGGGTCGCTGGTGAGCTTCAGGCCAAGCTGAGCGGCCTCGACTCCGCGACGCGCGACGCCGCTATCCAGACCATCTTCGGAGCTGACGCTTCCCGCGCCGCCCTCGTGATGATGAACCAAGGCACCGAGGGCATACAGCGCTACACCGCAGCGACCAACGACCAGACGGCGGCCCAGCGCCTCGCCGATTCCCAGATGGGCGAGACCGAGCGCAGCATCGAGGAGATGAACGGCGCAATCGAGACCGCCTCCATCCAAGTGGGCAGCGCCCTCGCACCGGCGGTGACCGACGCCGCAGAGGCCGTTGGCGGCGCTGCCGACGCCTTCAGCCAGATGGACGAGGGCACGCAGCAGACCGTCATCGGCTTCGGCCTCGTAGCGGCGGCGGCAGGCCCCGTGCTGTCCGTCACCGGTCGCATAACCAAGGGCGTAGGCTCCGTTTTCACGGCGTTCGGCAGGGCCAAGCAGGACATCGCGACATATGCCGACGCGCTCACGACGACCAACGTCGCGTCACTCAAGGCTTATCAGGGCAACGACAAGCTGGCGAAGGCGCTTGAGAAGAACCCGGCGGCGAAGGCGGCGGGCGGCGTGCAGAAGTACATAGACGCCGTTACGGATTCAATCGTAAAGACACGCGACTATGAGAAGGCTGTTGGAAAGCTCACGGCGGAGCAGCAGAAGGGTTCCAAGGCAAACGCTGACACAGTAGAAGCCCTTCAGAATGTGGTGAATGCACGCAAGAAAGACATGGACGCCGCCAAGGGAACCGTAGAGGGATACAAGGCCTCGGCCGCAGCAGCTCAGGCGAGCACCACCGCCGTGACCGCCCAGAGCGTGGCCATGAAGGCCGCATCCGTAGCGGCCACCGGCCTCAAGCTCGCGCTGGCAACCATCGCGCCGCTCGCGATCATCGCGGGAATAACCGCCCTCGTTGGAGTGTTCCAAGAGGCCAAGGAGCACGAGGACAACCTGAAGGCGGCAACGGAGGGCCTTACCGCAGCGACCGAGAAGGGCGTGAGCTCCTCGAACGCCGGGGCCGACGCCTTGGAGGGCTACGGGGCCTCCGCCGGTGTCGCAAAGGTCGACATTGACGAGATGCTTGAGTCCCAAGCCCAGCTCGCCCAGACGATCAGCGACACCAACACCAGCGCCTCGGCCCAGATGGCGCAGCTTCAGCAGGCCTACTCGACCATCCAGCAGTACGCCAACCACACCGACCTCGCCAACGACGCGCAGGCGCGGCTCCGCACCGCCGTCGACACGGTAAACGACCTGTGCGGAACGCAGATTCAGGTCACGGACGCCGCCAACGGCAAGCTGGCTGACGAGAACGGTGCCATTCAGGACGTCACGGCATCGCTCGGCAGCTACATCGACCAGAAGATGCAGCAGATTCAGGTTGACGCGCAGCAGCAGAACCTTTCCGCGCTGTACCAGCAGCAGGCCGAGGACATCACGGCGCTCACGCAGGCGCAGCAGGCCTACAACGAGAAGCAGAAGGAACGAGACGCCTACATCCAGAACTACATCAACACGTGCGGCCCGTACGTGACGAACGCTCAAGAGATGGCCGAATCGGCGTGGGAGGCTTCGCTTGCCAACTCCGAGGAGGCCAAGGCGGTCAACGACGCTCAGGCGGCTCTCGACGCTTGCAACACCTCCATCAACAACGTCTCATCGTCAATGACGGCGCAGGCCGCGATAGCCGAGGGCAACGCGCTCAGCATGCAGAACCTCGTGCTATCAAGCTCGACCGTATCCACGGCGATGAACGCCGTGGGCGGAGACATCAACGACTTCGCCACCGACCTGAGTAACGCGGGCGTGTCCGTCGAGTCCTTCCGCAGCCTCAACGACCAGCAGCTCACGCAGCTCGTCGCGTCGTGGGACGGCACCTCGCAGAGCATCATCACGACGCTCGACAACATGGGCATCGAGATGGGAGATGCGGGCCTCAACGCCGCAACGGCGCTCGCCAACGGCATGCAGAGCGGGACGGTCAACGTCGACACCGCCACGAGCATCCTGAAGGCCGCCGCAACGGGGGACTGGTCTAGCGTCTCGTCGCAGATGAACAGCGCGGGCATCAGCCTTCCTCAGAGCGTGGCCGACGGCATAAACGCCAACAGCTTCACGGCATCCGGCGCGACCAACACCATGCTCTCCATGATCGCGCTTCAGCTCACGGGCGGGGACGTGCCGGCGGCTGCGCAGCTGCTCGGCCACGACATCGACCAAGGCCTCGCGGACGGCATCGCCAACGGGACGCTCTCGGAGGAGCAGGCCGCGCTCCTCGGCGAGGACGTCATCAGCAAGGCCAAGGACACGCTGGAATCGCACTCGCCGTCTCAGGCTTTCTACCGCATCGGCTCCGACGTGGACGCTGGCCTCTCGAACGGCATCAGCGGCAACACGGACGGCCCGCTCAGCTCGATCGCGCAGCTCGGTCAGCAGCTCATCGACCGAATCAGCGGGCTTCCGGGGGACGCGAAGAGCACGGGCAGCAGAGCCTCAAGCGGCCTCTCGTCCGGCCTCGCGGCGGGAATCGGCGCGGTGTCCTCAAGCGCCCGCAGCCTCGCCAGCAGCGCCTCGTCCGGCGTCTCCGGCACGCCCTCAGATCTTTCGAGCAAGGGCCGCAGCGCCTCAAGCAACTTCGCCAGCGGCATCGGCTCCGGCGTCGGCTCCACCCGCAGCAACGCGCGGAGCCTCGCCAGCGCCGCCAGCAACATGCAGAACGCGGGCAACTCCTACGGGTGGGGCAGCCACCTCGCGAGCAACTTCGCGAGCGGCATCCGCGCGGGCATCACGTGGGTCTCGAACGCCGCGTGGAGCATTGTCAGCGCCGCCAAGCGCGCCATGGGCTTCTCAGTCCCGGAGGAAGGCCCGTGGTCTGGCGCCGAGAAGGGCGGCGAGACCTCCGGCCTGCACCTCGCGCAGAACTTCGCGAGCGGCATGCTCAAGGGCGAGGGAACCGTCTCAGACGCCGCAAAAAGGCTCGCAAGCGCCTCGTACTTCGAGGCCAACGGCGGCGGCTTCTCGTCCGGCGTGCGCACCGTGGGGTACGGAGCCGCCCAGCAGGACGGCGGGGGCGATGCCGAGGTCATGGCGATGCTGGGCGAGATGGTGAATCTTCTGCGCGAGATAGCATCCAAGGACACCAACGCCTACATCGGCGTCGATGCGGTCTCCACCGCGCTCGCGCAGAGCAGCAGGATCACGGCACGAGGAAGGGGGTACGCCGTATGAGCTTCGACCAGAGGATACAGTTCGACGGCAACGACCTCTCGCCGTACCTGCTCGTGACGGACGTGAAGCGTCAGGTGGTGCCCAAGCGGCGCATCACCCAGACGCAGGTGCCCGGCATGGACGGGGCGCTCGTGTCCTCAGTGGAGCTTGACGCCATAGAGGTCACGGTGAGCGGCTGCATCACCCGCCGCCTCATGAGCGAGGTAACCGAGGCGCGCAAGGCCCTCGCCGCGTGCCTGAAGTCCGCCGTTCCCGCGCCGCTGGTTCTGCCAGATGACCCAACGACCTACCTCATGGCGCTATACGAGGGCGGGGCGGAGCTGAGCAAGCCCTCCTACATCCCCGACGTGGAGCTTGTGTTCCTCTGCGCAGACCCGGTGGCCTACGGGCAGCACCGCAGCGTCGAGGTGAGCGGAACCAAGCGCGTGCGGGTCGGCGGGAGCTATCCGGCGCGCCCCGTCGTGACCGTGAAGCCTCCCAAGGGCAGCCAATGGCAGATAACCAACGTGGGAACCGGTGAGTACGTGCGCGTGCTCGCGAGCTTCACGGGGTCTCAGACCGTCGTGCTGGACATGGGGCTTGAGCGCTGCACGATAAACGGGGCCGACCACGCCGTGGACATCACGAGCGACTTCTTCAGCATAGAGGGCGACGCCTCGCTCATGGTGTCGGGCGGAACCGCCACAGTCGAGTGGGACGAGAGGTGGCTGTGATGCGCGTTGACGTCTACAGCCGCCATGACGCGTACGTGGGAACCATCGGCGCGCGCCAGCTCCTCGGCTTCGTGTGGACGGACTGCCTCAACGGCGAGGACACCGTGGACATAACCACGACCTTCCCGCTCAAGGAGGGCTACCGCCTCGTGTGGCAAGACCTGAACGGCGTGCCGCACGAGCACGTGTGCCAAGACCCGCAGGGCGCGAGCGCGGCGGGCTTCCCCATCTACAGCGACACGGCGCTCAACTCCATCTGCGAGCTTTTCGGCGACTACATAGAGGACAAGCGCCCCTACGGCTACAGCTTCCAGCGCGCGCTTGAGGTGTGCCTTGAGCCGACCCGCTGGGATGTCGGCACGGTAGACCAGCCGGGAACCGTCTCAAGCGGCCTCACCTTCTACCATACGGACTGCCGCACGGCCCTTAACGACATCCTTGCGTGCGGCGGCGAGCTTGAGACCTCCATCACCGTCGGGGCGAACGGCGTGACGGGCCGCAGCGTCTCGATACTCAAGCACCGTGGCGAGGCCAACGGGCACCGCAGGTTCAGCTATGGCAAGGACATCAACAGCATCAAGCGCACCGAGCACTGGGGAGCTATCACGGCGTGCTACGGCTACGGCAAGGGCGTCGAGACCGACACGGGCGGCTACGGGCGCAAGCTCACGTTCGGCGACATCAACGGAGGCAAGGACTACGTTGAGGACGCAACCGCGCTCAAGACCTACGGCCGTCCCGACGGGAAGGGCGGCTTCGCCCACGTGTTCGGCAAGTACGAGAACTCAAGCTGCGAGGACGCGGGCCAGCTCAAGAGCGAGACGCAGGCCTACCTTGACGAGCACAAGATTCCGGGCGTGACCTACGAGGCCGACGTGGTTGACCTCGTGGCCATGGGCCGCCCGTGGGAGGGCGTGGGCGTCGGCGACGATACCCAGATGGTAGACGGAAGCTTCGAGCCGACCCTGCGCTGTCAGGGCCGCGTCACCAAGCAGGTCATCGACATGCTTGGCAAGACGCGGACGGTCACGCTGGGCAACGTCATCGAGAGCATCGCCGACATCTTGCAGCAGCAACAGCAGCAGATAGCGAACCTGCAAAACCAGTCGGGAAGCTGGGACGCGGTTGCGAGCACCACGCCCGCGTTCCTCCAGCAGCTCATCGACTCGCTCAACGAGCAGTTCAACGTGAACGGCATGAGCTACATGCACGTGAGCTACCAGAACGGTTTCATCTTCTCAAGCGTGCCGCTTGACGAGGACGGGCAGCCCACGGCAACGGGCGGTACTGCGATGCAGCTCTGCTCCCTCGGATTCAGGATTGCGGACGGAACCAAGGCCGACGGCTCCTACGACTGGCGCACCTTCGGCACCGGCGCGGGCTTCGTGGCTGACTGGATCACCACGGGCACGCTGCTAGCCAACCTCATCAAGGCCGGGCGTCTTCTGGTCGGAGACCCCAACGACCCCGTTTTCATGGCCGACTTCGACTCGGGCGAGGTGGTCATCTCCGCAACGGCGTCGGTCGGAAACAAGACCGCCGGCGAGATGGTGGTTTCGACTGACGTTCAGTACGGCCTTTCCGACAGCGCGTCGGCCCAGCCCACGAGCTGGACGACCACGGCCCTCTGGCAGCAGGGCAAGCACATGTGGACGCGCGTGAAGATGACGCTCGCGGACGGCTCGGTGCAGTACACGACCCCGCGCCGCATCACCAACGACAAGGGCATCGGCGCGGCTGAGGTCGTTGAGCAGTACTACCTCTCAACGAGCCAAACCGCCCAGACGGGCGGCTCTTGGCAGAGCACGCAGCCGACTTGGGTCAAGGGGCGCTACTACTGGACGCGCAGCCGCATAACGTGGTCTGACGGAACGGTGACGTACACAACGCCTACGCTCGCACGCGCGCTCACGTCTGGAAACCAGTCAACCGACGATCTTGACGACAACCTCACGCAGCAGGAGGTCTTCAACAGGCTCACGAACAACGGGCAGACGCAAGGAATATACCTGTCGAACAAAAGGCTCTACATCAACGCCTCGTACATCGCGACCGGAACCATATCGGACGCTTCAGGAAGGAACTACTGGAACCTATCGAGCGGGTACCTGCGAACCACATCGGGCTACATCGGCGGCCTCACGATAGAGAACTCCTACATCGGAAACAGCACGTTCAAGCTCATGAGCAACGGCATCCATTTCTATTACTCCGATTACGAGGTCGGCAAGATCGGCACGAACCGATACACGGGCGACTCGTCAAAGAGGGGCCTCGTGTTCGACCTCGAAGACGAGGGCGCGTACATGACCTGGTCGGTTAGAGAGGCAGCATCCGACGACTCGTACACGATGAAGCTCTCGTACATCAACAAGGCGTTCGGAGGCTTTACTGCCGATACGGTCGCAATCGGGTGCGATCTCGACGGAAGGAACTACAAGGCACGCAACTTCTGGATTGACCCCAACAGCGGAGGCGTCTCTGGAGGCAAGACGCTCGTATCGGGCAGCAGCATGGGAACGGTGCGGCTCACGTCCCCAAGCGGAACCTACTGGGACGTGAACGTGAAAAACGGCGTGATCATTTAGGGAAGGAACGACATGGACGAAATCCTTATCCAAGCCAAGGAGGGGCCTAACCACCCTTCAGACCCCGTTGACGAGACACCTGCGGAAAGCACCGGGGCAAGCCTGACAGCCATGGACGCAAAGCTCGACTTGATTCTTTCAGCCCTTGGAATCGACATGAACGAGGTGAACGCGAAATGACATACACGAACGCTCAGCTTGAAGCGATGGCCAAATCGCTAGAGCCGGTGATGAAGAGCAGGACGCTCGTCGGATACAAGGCCGCCGTGAACATGCGCGCAATCATGGATGCAATCGCCGACTACGAGGCCTTCAGAAACGAGCTTATCCACGAGTACGGTACGGAGGTGAGGGACGACAGCGGAAACGTCGTCAACTTCGCCGTAACGCCTGAGTGCGAGGGATACCAAGAGTTCCTTCGCCGTCTGGGTGAGGTGTCCGAGGTCGAGCGCGATGTCGAGATCATGAAGGCGACCCCCGATGACGTTATAGGAGTGCTCAGCGGTGAGGAGATCATGGCAATCGACTGGATGATGGAACATGGGGGCGAGTAGCGTATGGCCGTAACCCACAACATAATCCTTGAGGTAAACAAGACCACGGCGCTAGTCCCGCCCCGCGTCGTGGTGCGCGAGGGGGACGTCTCAACGCAGACCATCAAGGCGCAGCTGATGAACGACGGAGCGGCCTACACGCCGAGCAACATGACGGCGCGCCTCGACATCCTCAAGGCCGACGGCACGTGGGCGCGCTGCACTGCGTCAGTCTCCGGCAGCACGGTCAGCTGCACGCTGCCGTCTCAGGCGGTGTCCTCGCCGGGCCTCGCGAGGCTCGCGCACTTCGTGCTCTACAGCGGCTCGACCAAGGCCGAGTCTACCGAGGGCTTCGAGCTTCGCGTGCTCCCTGCGGTGGACACCTCCGACCCGGAGGAGGCCGCCGGGTTCTACGACGACATGCTCACCAAGCTCTACGAGAAGTGGGACGCCTACGAGAAGCAGGCGGAGAAGCAGGAGGCCGCGCGCGTGAGCGCGGAAAACGCCCGCAAGAGCAACGAGACGGCCCGCCAGAACGCAGAGAACACCCGCGTCGAGCAGGAGACCGCGCGCGTAGAGGCCGAGGAGCAGCGCGTCAGCGAGTACCAGAGCCTCAAGACGCAGCTTCAGAACGGCATCAACTCCGCGAACGGCGCGGCATCGAACGCCAACACCGCAGCCGCCTACGCCCGCAGCGTCGCGGACAACCTGCAATCGAGCGTGGTCGGAGACGAGGACGTTGCAGAGATGCGCGGGCAGATCGACACGCTTGGCTCGATGATCGCCGACGCAACCGACGACTTCTTCTACATGGACGGCACGATCTACTGCCCGGCATCGAAGGTCACGGTCGAGGGCAGCACCCTCACATTCGGACAGACGTGCTCGGCAAGCGGCACGACCATCACCCTCGCATAGGAAGGAAACCACAATGGCAGACGCAAAGACAATGAACGTGAAGGGCACCAACTACACGATCATCGACCAAGTGGCCCGAGACGCCGCAACGCAGGCATCGGCCGACGCGGAGTCCAACCGTCAGGAGTTCGGCGGCATCTACGCGGGCCGCAACCTCAACTCGCTTTTCTCCGGGCAGTCCGACCTCTACGCCTACCTCGGCGGGCTGTGCGACATCGGCTTCGGAGACCTCCAGATCGGCGACTACTTCACGGTTCCTGTCGAGAGCAGCAACCTCACCGTTCGCATCGCGGGCATGGACACCTACCTCAACGCCATGGACACGCAGCTCACCCAGCATCATCTCGTGTGCCTGTTCGATCCCATCGCCATTACCGACCCGGACTGGCAGACGACGGACGGGCAGTACCTCTACTGGGGAGACACCGAGAGCAATCAGGGCACGGCGGAGGAGAAGCACCCGTACCTCAACAGCAACCTGCACAAGTGGGAGACCGAGTGGCTTTTCCCGAAGCTCCCGCAGGCGCTCCGCAACCGCATCATCGACCGCCGGTGCCTGCTTGAGGAGCGCTACAGCGCGAGCGGCAACGTCGAGGAGTCCACGGGCTGGTCTTGGGCCAACCTCGGCAAGGTCTGGTCGCTCAACGAGATGGAGGTCTACGGCTGCCCCGTGTGGGGAACCAAGGGCTACTCCGTGGGCGAGAGCTGCCAGCTTCCCATCTTCCGCCAGACCAAGGATCGCGTGAAAGTTCGCGTCGCTTGGTGGCTTCGCTCCGTCGTGGGTGGGTCGGCGTCCAACGTCTGCTGTTGCAACGGCTACGGCTACGCCGGCAACACCTTCCCTCGCAACACGTGGGTGCGGCCCCGCCCCGGCTTCCTCCTCAGCTGAGACTTCAGCTGAACCATAGCTATACTTACGGCGACCGCCTTGCGCGGTCGCCCTTTGTTTTTGTTTTTATATGCCCGCGAAGCGGGCCGATTTTTGGAGGCGAAATGAGCCAAGTATTCGAGCGAAACAGGAAAGAGGCCGATTCCGACTACTTGAGTCTCGCCGTGGACATCCGTATCGAGGTTCTTTCCCTCGTGATGCGCGAGAGCGTAGTCCCCAAGCGCAAGCGGCTCATACTGGGCGCTCCGATCGCGGAGACCGCCCGCTCGCTCGTCTACAACGTCAACAGGGCCAACCGCTTCTACCCGAGCAACTCGTACAACGTCCTTGAGCGAAAGCGCTACCTCGGCCTCGCTCTGGCCGACTGCGACCAGCTTGAGCAGGACTTCCAGTGCCTCATCGCCATGAAGTGCACCACCGCGAGCGAGCTTGAGCGCATCTCCGGAATGATCCGCGACGAGGCGGACAAGGTCTCCAAAAAGCGCAAGTACACGCGCATAATCGGCAGGGAGTCGGCGGAGGACAGGCTTGCCGCCGCGAGGGCCGAGGCCGAGCGCCTAGAGGCCGTGGTGCTCGAACAGCCGGGCGGCTATAATGCGTAGCGGTTGCGCTTTGTTATTCGCGTCGCTTGGTGGCTTCGCTCCGTCGTGGGTGGGTCGGCGTCCAACGTCTGCTATTGCAACAACAACGGCAACGCCAACAACAACTTCCCTCGCAACACGTGGGTGCGGCCCCGCCCCGGATTCCCTTTTAATGCCAGACCGAGTAAGCGAGAGCCGAAAGCCGAGCGCAAAGAGGAAGGAAGGCGCGACCATCGGCCTCAGCGCCGTAAATATGCACCCCGCGCGGGGAGCCGGACGCTTCTTGCATGGCCGGGCGCTCCGGCGCTCAGCCCGGTTTCATGGCCTCCCCGCAAAGCGGCTGTTCGAGCGCCACTGCTAGCCGTGCGGGGTGCCCTCCATGAACTCAGACGACAGGCGCGCTGCCCGCAGGGCTAGGCGCGAGGAAAAGCGCGCCCGCAACAGGGCCGAGAGAATAGACGGCCTCACGCTTGAGCGTATCGCCGACATGGACGCGCTCTACGACGCCGCCCTGAAGTCGAGGCGCGGTGTGTCGTGGAAGGCGTCCGTTCAGGGCTACTGCCTCCACGTTCTGGGGAACGTCTACAAGGCTCGCCAAGACCTTCTGAACGGCGAGGACATCCGGCGCGGCTTCCACGAGTTCGACCTCATTGAGCGCGGCAAGCTGCGGCACATATCGTCCGTGCACTTCAGCGAGCGGGTCGTACACAAGTCGCTGAGCCAGAACGCGCTCGTCCCCGCGATCATGCCGACGCTCACCGCCGGCAACTCCGCCAACATGAAGGGCAGGGGCGTCGACTACGCTATAGCGCGGCTCAAGAACCAGCTCGCGCGCCACTACCGGCGGCACGGAACCGATGGCTACGTGCTGCTCGTGGACTTCAGCGACTACTTCGCGCGCATCGACCACGACGCGGCCAAGCGGCTCGTGATGAAGGCCCTCGATGACGAACGTCTCGTGGCGCTGACAAACAGCCTCATAGACGCATGCGGCGACGTGGGCCTCGGCCTCGGAAGCGAGCCGAACCAGATACTCGCGGTTGCGCTCCCGAACCCCATCGACCACTGGGCGGAGGAGATGGCGGGGCTTGAGGCGACGGGCCGCTACATGGACGATTCCTACTACATCGACATGAGCAAGGACAAGCTCAAGCTGGTCTTGGCCTGCATCGAGATACTGTGCGATGACCTCGGCATCACAATCAACAAGAAGAAGACTCGTATCGTCAAGCTATCGCGCGGCTTCAGGTTCCTCAAGAAGCGGTTCTACTACGGCCCCACGGGCAAGGTCGTCGTGCGCCCGAGCCGCGAGGCCATAACCCGCGAGCGCCGCAAGCTCAAGGCGATGCTCCGTATGCTAGACCGTGGCGAGATAACGCTGAGGCAGATAAACCAGTCATACCAGAGCTGGCGCGGCGGCATGCTCAGGCTTTACGCGCACGAAACCGTCCTCAGCATGGACAGGCTCTACAAGGAGCTGTTCGGCAATGAATACCCCCCCCCGGAGCGGAAATCCTGACCCTGACTAGGCTCAAGGCCGCCGCGTAATCTCACGCCGCCCATACGATGTGCGCACCCTATGAAAGGAGTGCGCCATGGAGCGAACCAGAGAGGCCATCGAGGCCGAGATCAACGGTTACAAGCAGCTTCTCGTGCAGAGCGACTACAAGGCCCTCAAGCACGCTGACGGCGTTATGCCAGATGAGGAATGGGAGCCGGTCAAGGCCCAGCGCGAGGAGCTTCGCGCCAAGATCAACGCCTGCGAGGCCGAGCTTGAGACGGCCCCCTCGGCTTATGTACCGGAGGAGGCATGAGCGGGGATGCCCTAGCGGGAGGGTTCGAGGCCGCCGCCATAGCCGAGCCGCTTGCCGCCCTCCTCGCCTTCACCGTTGCGGCTATCTGCTTCGTGGTCGTCAAGTGGGGAATGCCCCAGCGCCGCGCCCTCAAGGAGAAGCAGCTTGAGAACGAGCGCGCCATCGAGGAGAAGAAGCTTGAGATCGAGCGCTACCGCATCGAGGTGCAGGAGACGGCGGACAAGGCCCTCGACTCCCGCGAGCGCGAGCGCATCAGGACCACCCAGCAGCAGGTGGCCGCGCAGAACGAGCAGACGCGCGTCATCGAGACGCTTTCCAACGGCCAGCAGGCGCAGACGCGAATCCTAGAGGTGCTCTCTACGCAGGTCGGCGACTCCAAGGAGCGAAGCCACGAGATGGGCGGGCGCTTGGAGCACACCGAGGCCACCGCCCAGCGCATCGACCAGACCACCTCGCACATGGCCAAGCAGATTGACGAGGTTCACGCAATCGTCGTCCGACGCAAGGGAGCGGGCGATGAAGGTTAGAAAGGGGTTCAACCATGACCAAGGACGGAATCAAGAAGTGGTTCGTCGCGGCGGGCGTCCGCGCCGTCAAGACCGCAGCCCAGACGGCGCTCGCCGCCATGGGAACGACCGTGGTCTCCATTACCGCGCTGGACTGGCCGCAGATCGCGGCGCTCGCGGCCACGGCTGCGGTCGCGTCGGTGCTCACGAGCATCGTTGGCGTGCCGGAGGTGGAGGAGGGCGCAAGCCCGCTCTCCAAGCAGCAGTAGCGCTCCTTCTCGTGGCCCTGTTCCTCTTCGGCGCGCTCGTGGTATGGACTCAGCCGCAGCCCGTCAAGGAGGAGCCGGAGCAGCTTCCCGTGGTGTACGACACGCCCGCCGAGCCGCAAGTCCCGCTCTACATGCAGACGGACGAGCGGTGGGGCGGGCTTCCCTACGCCGGCGCAGACCTCGCAACGAGCGGCTGCGGCCTCACGTGCGCCGCCATGGCATGGGAGAGGCTTTCCGGTGAGACGTGCACGCCCGCCATGCTGCTCAACCTCGTGGGCAACGACTACGTTCAGGACGGGCAGAACTACATGCCCGGCTTCTGCGAGTGGATGGCGAAGCAAGACCCGACGCTCAACTACACGGTTCTCTACGAGGATCGCGAGCGCGCGCTTGAGGAGTCCGCCGCCGGGCGTCTGGTGTTCGGAACCATGGAGGGCGCGCTCCACGAGGACGGGCGCGAGTACGGCGGACACGTCGTGCTCATAACCGAAAACCTCAACGGACACATCAGCATTCACGACCCCTGCGAGGCTGAACCCGTTTCGCTTACCTACGACGAGTTCAACGCCGTTGCATGGGATTACTTCATCTCAATCGGACGTTCTGTTTAGAAGGGAGACAGAAATGGAAGGCAAGCCGACCGACGAGCAGCTTCAGGCCATTGAGGAGGGCGCTGAGGGCGCTCCCGACAACTTCAACCCTGAGGAGGATTAACCATGAACATCGCTGAGTTCATTCAGTGCCACGCCTCCAACTTCACCAAGGGGCGCGGCGGAAACGCGATCGACGGAATGGCGGTTCACTACACCGCAACCTCCGCCAGCGCGCACAACAACCTCGTGTACTTCTCCCGTGCGGGCGCGAACGCGTCCGCCCATCTTTTCGTGGACAAGGACGGCACCATCCGCCAGTCCGTGCGCTTCGAGGACACGGCATGGGCCGTCGGCAACTTCCCGCAGAACCAGCGTACCGTCTCTGTCGAGGTTGTGAGCGCTGGCGAGGACTTCACCGACGCCCAGATCAACGCGCTTGCGCAGATCTACGAGTACCTGCGTGCGACCTATGGGATTACCCGCGTTATCCGCCACTATGACGTGACCGGCAAGCACTGCCCCGCGCCCTACGTCAACTCTGGCAAGTGGGCCGCGCTGAAGGCGCGCATCACGGGCGGAAGCTCGTCTTCGGCTCCGTCCGGCGGCTCCGCGCCGTCCGGAAGCGCTACCGATCTTGCAAAGCGCGTAATCGCTGGCGAGTTTGGCAACGGCGACGCCCGCAAGGCCGCGCTCGGAAGCCGATACGACGAGGTTCAGGCAGAGGTCAACCGCATCCTCAACGGCGGCGGCTCTTCTTCGCCCTCTGTCGACATCGACCAGATGGCCCGTGATGTGATCGCGGGTAAGTACGGCAACGGCGACGCCCGCAAGGCCGCGCTCGGCTCGAACTACGACGCGGTTCAGGCGCGCGTCAACGAGCTTCTTGGTGCCGGCGGAAGCGCGACCGGAGGTGCCGACATCGACGCGCTTGCCCGCGCTGTCATTCGTGGCGAGTACGGCAACGGCGAGGAGCGCAAGCGCCGCCTCGGTTCCATGTACGAAGCCGTTCAGGCACGAGTCAACGAGCTTCTTTAGGCCGCTCTCGGCATCATGAGGTAGACCGCCCCGTTCACGACGGTCATCATCGTTCGAGTATTCTTGCAAACGGGGCACCATTTGAAACGAGAAGCCCGTTACCCTCGCGGTAACGGGCTTTTTGCTACCCATGCGCCGGGATTCGAACCCTACAGGGTGCGGAGCTGAGGAAACGCGAAGCGTTTTCCAGCGCAGCACGCAAGGAGCGAAGCGACGCGGCGAAAGCGGGCGGCGAAAGCCGCACGCGGACATCCCGCTGGGAGCACCATTTAAACTGAGAAGCCCGTTGCCCTCGCGGTGGCGGGCTTTTTGCTACCCATGTGCCGTGATTCGAACCCGGCAGAGTGCGGATCACGGCATCATCGCAAAGCCTGTGGGCAAAAAATAGCAAATATGAGTACTGTTACCAATTTAGTAACAGCGATTTCATGCCATCAGAAGACGATTTAGACGCCAGGGGTCCTACGGCGGAAGAATTGCAGGCGTTTATCAGCTATGTACTTGGACATATGTTGCGTAACAACCCATATTTTGTAAATAGATAATGCTACAGGACTTGTGACAGTACTCATATTTGACGTTTTTTGCCCACAACCCTTTATACCTAGGCATATCGGCGGCAAAACGGGCTTCAAAGCGCCCTTCGCAAACAAAAACCGGGGCCCGCATGATGCGGACCCCGGCTCAATACCGTGACGATATGTCAGTTACGCTCTACACGTAGAACAGGATGTCGTCGTAAGTCGGGACCGGCCAGTAGTCGGCAGCCACGATCTCCTCCATAGCATCCACGGCGGCGCGCAGCGTATCCATAGCGGGAACGACCTCGTGCGCGTACACGTTAGCCTGCTCCTGACCATCGAGGCCCTCGGCCTTCTGATGCACGGCGTCGAGCGCCTTGATGGAGTCGTTGATGGTGGTGATACCGTTGCAGAGCTTGTTGAGCGTGTTCTGTTCGCACTGCATGGCGGCCTCGGCACCGGCGGCACGAATAGTCTCAAGGCCCTTAGCGACCTTGGTGGCATAGGCGGTAATGACCGGGCGATAGGTACGACGCGCCTCGCGAACCATCGTGGTGGCCTCGATGTTCATGAGCTTGTTGTACTTCTCGAGCTTGCAGTCGTAGCGGCACTGAGCCTCGGCCTTGGTCAGGACACCCGTCTCCTCAAAGAGCGCGATGGCCTTTTCGGAAACAAAGGCGGGCAGGGCGTCGGCCGTGGTCTTGTTGTTGGCAAGGCCGCGCTTCTCGGCCTCAATGGGCCACTCATCGGAGTAGCCGTCACCGGAGAACAGGATGCGCTGGTGATCGGTCAGCACCTTCTTGCAGTATTCGAGCGCAGCGTCCTGGAACTTATCCTCGGGCGTACCCTCAAGCGCATCGGCGAAGGACTTGAGCGACTTGGCCACGGCGGCATCGAGCACCAGGTTGGAGTCGGAGACGTTCTGCTCGGAGCCGCAGGCACGGAACTCGAACTTGTTGCCGGTGAAGGCGAACGGGGAGGTACGGTTGCGGTCGGTGTTGTCCTGCATCAGTTTGGGCAGGGTATCGGCGCCCAGGTCGAGCACGCCGCGCGTGGCATGGACAGAAGCCTTGCCATCGATGATCTTCTCGACGACCTCGGTAAGCTGGTCGCCCAGGAAGATGGACATAATCGCCGGAGGAGCCTCATTGGCGCCCAGACGATGATCGTTGCCGGCCGAGGCAACAGAGGCACGCAGGAGCTCCTGATAGTTATCGACGGCCTCGATCACCGCGGTGAGGAAGACGATGAACTGCAGGTTGTCGAGCGGGGTGTCGCCCGGATCGAGCAGGTTCTCGGACTCGGTGCCAAGCGACCAGTTGTTGTGCTTGCCCGAACCATTGATGCCCTCGAAGGGCTTCTCGTGCAGCAGGCAGACCAAGTCGTGGCGGGAGGCGATGAGCTTCATCTTCTCCATCATGACCAGATTCTGGTCGATGGCCTCGTTGACCTCGCCATAGACGGGGGCAAGCTCATGCTGGCAGGGAGCGACCTCGTTGTGCTTGGTCTTGGCGGGAATGCCGAGCGCCCACAGCTCATCGTCCAAGTCCTTCATGTAGGCCGAGACGGTGGGGCGGATAGCGCCAAAGTAGTGCTCCTCGAGCTCCTGACCCTTGCATGGAGCAGCACCAAAGAGGGTGCGGCCGGTAATGACCAGGTCCTTGCGCTTGCGGTAGGCGTCCTTCTTGATCAGGAAGTACTCTTGCTCGTCGCCCACGGAAGGAACGACCTTCTTGGGGGTCTTACCAAACAGCGCCAAAACGCGCTTAGACTCACGCGAGAGCGCGGTCATGGAGCGCAGCAGCGGGGTCTTCTTGTCCAGGGCCTCGCCCGTGTAGGAGCAGAAAGCCGTGGGGATGCACAGGACGTCGTCCTTGATAAAGGCGGGGCTAGTGGGATCCCAAGCGGTGTAGCCACGGGCCTCGAAGGTAGCACGCAGGCCGCCGTTGGGGAAGCTCGAGGCATCGGGCTCGCCCTGGATGAGGTTCTTGCCCGTAAACTTGGTAATGGCGGTGCCGTCGTGGTTGGGCTCCAGGAAGCTGTCGTGCTTCTCGGAAGTAATGCCCGAAAGCGGCTGGAACCAGTGCGCGTAGTGCGTCGCGCCCTTGGAGATGGCCCAGACCTTCATGGCATGGGCAACGGCGTTGGCCACATCCAGGTCGAGCGGCTCACCGCCCTCGAGGGTTGCAGCAAGGCGCTTCCAAATGTCCTTGGGGAGGTAGTCCTTCATGACTTCCTCAGAGAACACCATGGTCCCGAAGCGGTCAGTAAGATCGGCCATACGGAACTCCCTTCGTATCGGCACCGCGTGAGAAGCGGTGTTGATTACTAACGAACGAGTCATAGCTTAGACTCGCCGTGTTTCCGCGACATTACCGTTATGTTGCTGTCGCGAAACCAATCAATGAGGTTACCCTATCGAGGCGGCGTTGCCACCCTCAACAGCCAATCAACTGTATAAATAGCAGACCTCTCCCCATGGTTTAAGGGTAGTCAATTTGGGATGGAGCTCTATTAACTGGTATTTTGCATCAGATACCAGTCTTTATAGTCCGTGCCTAGATTAGCCGCTCTGTTATAGGAAATGCCGATAGCAAGGCATCTTTGATTGGTATCCTCAAATAGCGAGTGAAACTCCACCGTGGCACAGTGGTGCTGTAGAATCCTTACAACACATCACACTATTACGTATCTAGAGGAGCACGATATGCGCGTCGACGAGGTTTTTAAGCAGGCAGCATCCCAGGGCACCGCACCCGTTTCGTTTGAGATGTTCCCGCCCAAGGGCGAGCTCACCCTCGACACGGCTCGCGAAGTGGCAGGCAATCTGTGCAAGCTTTCGCCGAGCTTTGTCTCGGTCACCTGCTCGGCTGGCGGCTCGGGCAACGGCGCCACCACCGCCCCCATCGCGCATATGATTACGAGCGAATTCGATACACCCTCGGTGGCACACCTTACCTGCGTGGGCCGCTCGCACGCCGATATCGCCGCCAAGATCGACGAGTATCGCACCGCCGGCGTGGAAAACATCCTGGCCCTGCGTGGCGATCTCCCTGCCGGCGCGACCGAGGACGACAAGCCCGCCTCCGACTACGCCTACGCCCGCGACCTCATCCCCGAGCTCGTCGACGCCGGCTTTTGCGTGGGCGCCGCAGCCTACCCCGAGGGCCACATTGCCTGTGAGGATCTCAACCTCTCGGTCGAACACCTCAAGCAAAAACAGGACGCTGGCGCGAGCTTCTTTGTGACGCAGCTCTTCTTTGATAACGAGTGCTTCTACCGTTTTCGCGAGCTTGCCGACAAGGCCGGCATCACCGTGCCCATTACCGCGGGCATCATGCCGTTTATGGGCAAGTCACAGATCAGCCGCATGGTCTTTATGTGCGGCGCGTCGCTGCCCTCCCCCGTCATCAAGATTCTCGCCAAGTACGAGAATGACCCCGAGAGCCTGCAGGCAGCTGGTGTAGATTATGCAGCCCGCCAGCTTTGCGACCTCAAGGAGCACGGCGCCGACGGCCTGCACCTGTACACTATGAACCGTCCTGCGATCGCCGCGACCATTATGGAGCGCCTGGGGTAATGGAAAAACCGCACATCGATACAACCGTTGTTGAGGTGCCGGCCGACCTTGCGTCGCCGGCGCTTTACCGTGTCGATGCTGCGCACCATCCCCGTGTCGACCGTGCCGAGATGCTGCGGTATCTGGGTTACGGCGGCCAGCAGATTGAGCCCGAACTGTCACGACGTATTGAGCTTGTCGTTGAACGTCTGGAACTGGACATTGAGCCCCGTGGCGTGCGCCGCGTATTTGCCATCGATGCCACGGGCGCGGACGAGCAGGGCAAGCCTTGCATCCGCCTGGTCGGCACCAACGTTGAGCTGCGCGGTCGCGATATCTATCGACATCTCAAAGACGCCCGCTTTGCCGCACTCATGGCATGCACCCTCGGCATGGACGCCGAGCGTCGCCTGCGCATCACGGGAGCCCAACATCCCCTGGAGGGCGCCGTGCTCGACGCCGCGTGCTCCGCTTACGTGGAAGCCGCCGTTGAGCAAATGGACCAGCAGGTCAAGACGGACGCCGCCGTTCATGGGCTCGCCGGCAACTGGCGCTTTAGTCCCGGCTACGGCGACTGCCCGCTCTCGGCCCAGCGCTCGATCGTCAATGCGCTCAATGCCACGCGGCTCATCGGCCTGACCGTCACGCCCACCAGCCTGCTCATGCCCACCAAAAGCGTGACCGCGGTGATCGGCCTGTTTGACGGCGAGGTCCACGACGCCCAAAGCCGCCCCACCTGCAATATCTGCCTCATGCGCGAGAACTGCCGCTTCCGTGCCGCCCACACCACCTGCTATTCCAGCCATTAGGAGCCCCCGATGTTTACTCCGCTTATCACTCATGATTCTGACGGCACTGCATTGGCGGCACCCGTTGATGCCGCACGTCACAACGGTGCCACGTACAAGACGCGCACGATCGACGATCTGCGCATTAAGGACGATCGCCTGCGTGCGGCCATAGAGGGCACGGGGCACCTGCTGTTCGACGGCGGCATGGGCACCATGTTGCAGGCCGCTGGCATGAAGGCGGGCGCCCTGCCCGAGCTGCTCAACTTTGAGGAGCCCCAGGTCATTACCGACATTCAGCGCCAGTACGTCGAGGCTGGCTGCGACGTGATCACCGCCAACACCTTTGGCGCCAACGCCCACAAGCTCGACGGTGCCGCCACCGTGGCAGACGTCTTTGCCGCGGCCGTCGCCTGTGCCCGCGAGGCCGGCGCCCGCTACGTCGCCGGTGACATCGGCCCCATCGGCGCGCTGCTTCGCCCCCTGGGTACCCTGAGCTTCGACGAGGCCTACGACCTCTTTGCCGAGGAAGTGCGCGCCGGCGTCGCCGCGGGCGTGGACCTCTTTATTATCGAGACTATGACCGACCTGGCCGAGATCAAGGCAGCGGTCCTCGCCTGCCGCGAGAACTCCGACCTGCCCGTCTTTGCCACCATGACCTTTGAGGAAGACGGTCGCACCTTCCTGGGAACGAGTCCCGAGGTGGCCGCCATCACGCTCGACGCCATCGGCGCCGACGTTTTGGGCATCAACTGCAGCCAAGGACCGGCCGAGCTCCGAGGACTCGCCGCACGTATGCTCACCGTTACCGACAAGCCTGTTATGGTGCAGGCCAACGCAGGACTCCCCCATGTGGACGACGACGGCAACACCGTCTTTGATATCCAGGCCCCCGAGTACGCCGAGGCCGTCGCCGGCATGATCGAGGACGGCGTGAGCGTCGTGGGCGGTTGCTGCGGCACCACGCCGGCGCACATGGCGGCCTTGCGCACGCTTATCGACAACCACACGCCCAGCCCGCGCCACCGCAAGCCCAGCATGTCGGTCACGAGCGCCCAGACGGTCGTGGACCTCCCCTGCGACGGCCACAAGATCGCCGTCATCGGCGAGCGCATCAACCCCACCGGCAAAAAGCGCCTGCAGCAGGCCCTGCGCGACGGCGACCTGGACTACGTCGTGAGTCAGGGCATCAGCCAGCAGGAGCAGGGCGCCGACATCCTGGACGTCAACGTGGGCCTGCCCGAGATCGACGAGGTCAAGATCATCCAACAGGCGACCGAGCAGCTCCAGGGCTCCACGCTGCTGCCGCTGCAGATCGACTCCACCGACCCCGCAGCCGTCGAGGCCGCCGTGCGCCGCTACGCCGGCAAGCCCATCATCAACTCGGTCAATGGCAAACAACAGATCATGGATGAGATCTTTCCGCTGGTGGCCCACTACGGCACCAACGTCGTCGGCCTTACGCTCGACGAGGGCGGCATCCCCGATACCGCCGAGGCCCGCTTCGCCATCGCCGAGCGCATCGTGGCCGAGGCCGCCCGTTACGGCATCGACCCGGACCGCATCCTCATCGACTGCCTGGTCATGACCGCCTCGACCAATCAACGCCAGGCCGAGCAGATCCTGCGCGCCATGTCCCTGTGCAAGGAGCGTCTGGGCGTCAAATGCGCGCTCGGCGTGTCGAACATCAGCTTTGGCCTGCCTGCCCGCCCGCTGCTGGGTTCGGTCTTTTTGGCCGCCGCCTTCGGCGCGGGCCTGGACGCCCCCATCATGAACCCGGGCTCCAAGCGCTTTATGGATACCGTCTACAGCTATCGCGTCCTGAGCGTTGAGGACGAGGGCTCGACCGGATACATCGAGCGCTACGCCGGCTGGACCGATCCGTATAAGATCGCCGCCAACCCGGCAGCAGCTCAGGCCGCATCGACCGACACCGTGCCCGCCGCTGGCACCGCCGGCAGCGACGGCAACGACGACCCGATTCGTCGCATGGTCGTCTCGGGCCGCAAAGGCGAGATCGCTGCCGAGACCGAGCGTCTGCTGGCAGACCACGACGCCATGGACCTCATCAACAATCACTTTATCCCCGCCCTCGACGAGGTTGGCGTCCTCTTTGACCAGGGCAAGTTCTTCTTGCCGCAGCTCATGGCCTCGGCCGAGGCCGCACGCGTGGGCTTCGACACCATCAAACGCCTGATGCCCGCCGGCGAGATTGCCGACAAGGGCAAGATCTGCGTGGCCACCGTCAAGGGCGACATCCACGATATTGGCAAGAACATCGTCAAGATGCTGCTCGATAACTACGGCTACACCGTCTTTGACCTAGGCCGCGACGTCGACCCGCAAGAGGTGCTCAAGACCGTCAAGGAGCGTGACATTAAGCTCGTCGGCCTCTCGGCGCTTATGACTACCACAGTCGTCGCCATGGAGGAGACCATCAAGTTGCTCCATGCCGAGGTTCCGGGCGTCAAGATCATCGTGGGCGGCGCCGTACTCACCCCCGAATACGCCAAGCAGATCGGCGCGGACTACTACGCCAAGGACGCCGCCGAAAGCGCTCGTATCGCCGAAGAGGTCTTTGGGCAGTAACACAACGGAAACAACCGAGCACCAAAACGTGCCGCATGCGCCACTTGGCACGTGCGGCACGTTAGAATAGATAAGACTATGCTCGTTTTGGCAGATAGGAGCGCAAGGATGGCGATCACGCCCGCAGAAATCGCGGAAACCCGCGGCATGGTTGAGGAGCAGAACCTCGACATCAGGACCATCACCATGGGTGTTTCGCTCATGGGTTGCGGCGACGAGAACCTCGACCGCATGTGCACGAAGATCTACGACCACGTGACGCACACGGCTGAACACCTGGTCGAGACCGCCGAGAACCTCGAGCGCGAGTACGGTATCCCCATCGTCAACAAGCGCGTTTCCGTCACCCCGGTGGCGCAGATCGCCGCGTGCTGCAAGGATGAGGACCTCACCCCCATCGCGCATGCCCTCGACCGCGCGGCCGAGACGCTCGGCATCGATTACCTGGGCGGCTTCTCCGCACTCGTCCAGAAGGGCATCGGCGACGCCGACCGCCGCGTCATCCAGTCCATCCCGCAGGCGCTCGCCACCACGAGCCGCGTCTGCTCCAGCGTCAACGTCGCCAGTCTGCGTGCCGGCATCAACATGGACGCCGTACTCATGGCTGCGCAGACCATCATCGACGCCGCTAAGCTCACGGCCGACAAGGACTCCGTCGGCGCTTCCAAGTTTGTCTGCTTTGCCAATATGGTCGAGGACTCCCCGTTTATGGCGGGCGCCGTCCACGGCGGTGGCGAGGCCGACGCCGTCATCAACGTAGGCGTCTCGGGCCCCGGCGTTATGGCCGCAGCCCTGGAGACGCTGCCCGACTCCGCATCGATGATGGAAGTCGCCGAGAAGATTAAGCAGACCGCCTTTAAGATCACCCGTGCCGGCGAGCTCATGAGCCGCGAGGCCGCCCGCCGTCTGGGTGTCGAGAAAGGCATTGTCGACCTGTCACTGGCTCCCACGCCTGCCATCGGCGACTCCGTTGCCCGTATCCTCGAGATCATCGGCGTGGGCACCTGCGGTGGCCCCGGCACGACCTGCGCGCTCGCCATGCTCAACGATGCCGTCAAGAAGGGCGGCGTCATGGCCAGCTCCAGCGTGGGCGGTCTCTCCGGCGCCTTTATCCCCGTGTCCGAGGACGCCGGCATGATCGCCGCCGTCGAGGCCGGTGCGCTTTCGCTCGAGAAGCTCGAGGCCATGACCTGTGTGTGCTCCGTTGGCCTGGACATGATCGCCATCCCCGGTGACACCCCGGTCGAGACCATCGCCGGCATCATCGCCGACGAGATGGCCATCGGCGTCATCAACAACAAGACCACGGCCGTCCGCGTGATTCCCGCCATCGGCAAGGGCGTGGGCGACTGCGTCGAGTACGGTGGCTTGTTCGGCCGTGCGCCCATCATGCCGGTAAACCCCAACGCCGGCACCGTGCTTGCCCACCGCGGTGGACGCTTCCCGGCTCCGCTGAACTCGCTCAAGAACTAGCTGAGGGGGACTGGCGAGGAGCCCCGGGGAGGGCAAATATATAAGGTCGCCTGCTCGGACAGTCCTGACTCGCACGGAGAGCACATTAAGTGCTCTCCGGCTCGTGCGGAACTCGCGATCGACCTTATATATTTGCCCTCCCCGGGGCTCCCGCACAACGGGACCTCAGTTGGGTTCTATCCCGTATGGCAGTCGCTTCGCTCCTGCCCGCCTTGGTTGTGAGGGCGGTTTGGCGTTGGAACGGTTCTTTCTGATATATGCTGGTTGCGGCTCTTCTTTTGGGAGGAGTCGCTTTTTTGTTGCTAGGAGGTTGGCCCGTGGTTGATGGGGAGAATCGTTCTGAGCTGCTTGCTGCTGATTGGAATGGCGAATGGATGCGTCTGCAGGCTGGTCGGCGGCGGGCTGATGATTCTTTTGAGTGGGATAAGCGGGCTCGGCATTTTCGGCCGCTTGAGACTGCTCCGTATGCCCGGGATTTTATAAAGCTGTTGGCGCTAAAGCCTGGCGAATCGGTGCTGGATATGGGGTGCGGGGCTGGGTCGATTGCTATTCCGCTTGCGCAAGACGGGCATCCCGTGATTGCCGCTGATTTCTCCCCCGCTATGTTGGGCACGCTTGATGCCGGGATTGAGTACTACGGGCTCGAGGGGCGCATAACGCCGCTTGAGCTTGCTTGGGATAATGATTGGGATTTGGTTGGACCGGTCGCGAAAGCGGTGGATGTTGCCTTTGCCAGTCGGTCAGTTACGACGACCAATCTAAAAGGCGCGCTTGCCAAGCTTGATCGTACGGCTCGTCGGCGTTGTGCTGTCACGATGGTCGCCAACTCCAGCCCGCGCTATGACCTGCACCTGATGAACGCCATCGGGGCCTCGGTTACCTGCAGTAATGGCTTTGTGTATGCCTTTAACATCCTCATTCAGATGGGTGCGCTGCCGCAGGTTACGTACTTTGAATCGCCTCGTCGCGATACCTTCGATAACCTTGAAGCGGGCGTAGCAGATTTTTCCCGTATGCTCGAGCATGGCAACGAGGATAAGGTCGACCGTCTGCGCGACTACATCGCCCAGCACATGATTGAGAACCCCCATGCCGGTGAGCCGGGCTCCAAGGGTGTGCCGCAGGGACGCTATATGCTCGACCACGTCCGCAAGGTCCGTTGGGCGTTTATTGCATGGGAGCCGGTCTCTGCTCCCAGCTCATAGCCTGTTCGCAGCCCACGCCGCCCACTCACTCGGCATCCGCATTCTTTTTGAACTGGGCAAACGCGCTCCACACCGCGCCGTTCCTGCGCTATCGTGGGACAGCTCACGTAGATTAAGGCCCCATTGCGGGGCGCCCCATACATAGAAAGCGAGAACCCATGGCACTGACAGGAGCACAGGTCAAGCAGCTTCGCAGCATGGCCCATCACCTCAGCCCCGCCATCATCATCGGCAAGTCCGATGTCAACGAGGGCACCGTCGAGCAGACGGTCGCCTACCTGGAGAAGCACGAGCTCGTTAAGTGCTCCGTGCTCGATGGCTCCAGTCTTTCCGCCCGCGAGGCCGCCGAGGAGCTCGCCGAGCGCTGCCACGCCGACGTCGTCCAGGTCATCGGCCGCAAATTCTCGCTGTATCGCGAGTCCTCGCGCAAGGATATCGAGAAGATCAAGCTCGTCTAAGAGCCAATAATCCGGCGAGCCAACACATAGCAAGCTTACGGGTGCCCAAGTACTTCGGGCGCCCGTTTTTTATCGCTCGACCAGCACGCGATTGAGCCGCCCCTCCACCAAGCGCTCGTATAGACGCCGCGTCTCGGGCTCGGGCACGCCATTGACCTGCTCCCTCAGATGGTGCATATGCCCGCTGTACAGCTCGACGATATCGCGCCGTCGCCCCGCCGCACTGTAGACGCGCATGGCGCAGCGCACCATATCCTCACGCGCCGTTTCCTGCCGAAGCCCCGACTCCGCCAGCCAAATCGCCGACTGCAGATCGTTTTCTTCTAGAGCGGCATTTGCTCCCTTAATCATGCAATCGATGTACTTTGACTGCATAATGCGCCGCATGCGCAAAAAGTAGGTGGGATTACAGCCATTGGGAACATACAACGGTCCGGCATAAAGCTGCTCAATCTTAAGGCACAACTCGACCAGATGGGGCCCGCGCGCACCCGTGCGATTTCCCAAAACCTCGCGGCTTATCTGGTCAAACAGCCGCACATCGGTCTTGACGTAGTCGCCGTTGAGCCCAATGCATTCATTTTGGATGAGCACACATGACTTGCCATCCGGCGTCGGCCCCAAAGCCGACCGCAAGCGCGATATCGTCGAGTACAGGTTGTTGCGGGCGCTATTAAACTCGGCATGGGGCCACAGCTCCATGGCCAGCGTCTCACGATCGACGAGCGCATCCATGCCCAGCGCAAGCCGCTCGGCAAGCGTCGCCGCCTTCTTGCGGCGCCACATTTTATCCGTGATGGGAAACCCGTCGCGCTCGGCGCGAAACGCACCAAACATGCGAATCTCGATATGGTCGATGGTATCAACGGCTTCAACCTCGCCAGTCTGGAACAGACGCTCGCCCTCCCCTTCCAAATCGTCGCGCAGCGAGTACCGCGACAGTTCGCGCACGGGAAGCTTCTTGCGTATCCTGCCCGCCGGCTCGCCCAGACAATGCATGGCAAGGCGCGCAAAGAGCCGATACGATGGCTCTAGAATCCCCGCACGATTCATGGACATCCAGGCCGCAAGGTCGCTATCTCGGCCCGCACAGGCCAAATGCAGCGCCACCATCCAGGCCTCCGCTCCACCAACCTGCGTCTGGCTTATATCGAGTAGCTCCGCTTCCTCGCGCACCGAAACCATCGAGGTGTTACGCAGATATGCCGCGCGCTCCAGCAGCAATGCGTTATCGCGCATGTACGCAATCGACTCCTCGGCAAGTTTGAGCACTTGGACCGCACGGAACTTTGCATTAACCGGCCGTCCTTCTGCCAGCGACTGCCAGCCTTCTAGCAACAGGCCAAACAGCTGAATCTGATTGTCGCGCATGCGCACGGCAAAACGATCGAGCTCGTTGAACGCCGCATCGTCGGTTACCGGCAAGCCGGAAAGGAGCCGCCGTGCCGCCAACACCATGCGCACCCAGATAGCCATCGCCTTAAGCCCACGTACGTCGAGTGCCTCCCGCACCAGCGCCATCTCGTCGTCGCGTTCATCGGTTCCCGAAAACGACCCGTCAAAGAGCTCCACCAGCATGCTGTCGGCTCGTATAACAATCCCCGCGATGTCGAGCTCGCAGTCGTAGGCCTTGCTCGTTTTGAGCTGCTGTAGAACGCCGCCGTCATCTCCCCGTTCGGTCAGGCATCGCTTGACCTCGATATGCGCGGACAGCATGTCGAGTGCGGTATGGGATGTCTCGATTTCTGGCACGGCCAGGTTCGTAGGAAGCCCAAGCCCGTTGTCCCCATAGCAAACAGCCGTCAGTGTCTGGGCCACCCTCCATGAAACAGGATCTATTTCGCAGGCCGCCCGTTCGCCCCCGCGATCGATAACCGATGCCATATACCGGGCGAGCTTTGTGTTGGACACGCTGACCGCTGCCAGATATACGCCGAGTGCCTCGGCAGGCGTTGGCTCTGGTGCCGGATCGTCGGCATCGATCGTGCCCAGCGCTGCTCGGCAGATATCGGCCCCGTGCCCCGTCAGAGCAAGATCGACCCCATACTGCCCAGCAAGTTCAAGGACCGCCTCACGGTCCAAAAAGGCGTCCGCCAGGCCCATCGCCGCATCGCATCGGCCCGCCTTAAGCAAAATCCGGGCCGCCCTCGGAACAAGTTCGGGGCGAACCTCGGCCACCAACTTACGCAAACGCAAGCGTCCGTTATCCTCCGTGCCCAGACACGTAAAACTCCGCTCGGCGGGATCCAAGCCAAAGATCGGGTAGTCGCGTACAAAGTAGGACTGGTCGACCATCGACAGTCTCACCCCGCAAGCCTCGAGTTCCGAGATATTGCCCTCGCCCATCAAAACCATGAGACATGCCACGCAAAACAGCGCATTATTGTCGAGCGAAGCCAGATCGACAAGTGCCGCGCCATATACGTTGACAATCTCGTTTTCGAGCAGACCGGCTACGTCGCCTTGGCCATACAGACCCGTCTGCAATGCCGAAACGAGCTCGGGCACGCCCTGCGTGAGCTGATAAAAGTCGAGCGATGTGCTGATCGAAAACGCCGATGCCCACGCCGAATACTCATAGGCATGCACCTTGAGCATCTGCGCATTGATCTTAACCGAATCGCCCAGCCCGTGAATCAGCTGACGATTTGAAGGACGGCAGGAAATAAAGACCCCTACCCCCATAGCGCGCAGGCCGCGAATCCTGTCGATGAGGTCCTCGGTATCGTGCTGATCGAGGTTTGGCACATTATCAATCGCGATAAGGGAATGCGGTTTATCTTTGAGTTCTTCGGTAACCACCTCGAGCTGCATAAACACCTCGCGCCCAGTGGCGCGATCGGCCTCGATAATCCGCACGGGGCCTCGCGTCGGGTCGCATTTAACCTCATGGGTGTACTGCAGCAGCACCGAGGTCTTCCCAAACCCGTCGGGCGCATAAAGAACCACGATGCCGGCCTTTCGGCCCTTGGCGATAAGCTCATTCATCAAGCGTTCGCGTCGCACCATATAGCCTCCGCCCAGCGGCATCAGCTCGAGGTCGTCTATACCGCTCAAATCGTTTACCATGCCCGCTCCTCAACTCGACCGTATGGACACTGTAGCCGCAAGACCATACAAGCCGCGCTATGAATAGAGCGACCTTGTGTTTTAGGTTGTCTTTTGGTACGCAAGCGGCAAGTTTTTGTACAGCGAGGGCCGATTGTTATTAATCCCCCGACTAATCGGTCTTTAAGCAGGTAAATGAGCTTGTCAGCTTGTCCCATCTAAGCGGCAGTGTAACGCAGATGAACAAGGTTCAGCTATGTCATTCAACTCGCCTAGCACCCGCTACCGTCTACGACCTTCTAGTGGCATTTTTGCATAGAATCTGATATAGAATGAATCAAGCTGTTGGGCATCCGGCATTCGTCAAGCTTGCGGCAAGATTTTGGTCAAGTGGGCGAAAAGGGATAGCAAAAAGGCCCCCGCAAAGCGGAGGCCTTAGGCAAGGCTATGTCGAGCTGCAGGATTCGCGCTACTCGCAGAGCGAAAGGGCGGCCTCGTCGGCAACGACAACGCAGTTGGTGTGCAGCTGCAGAATCGAAGCCGGGCACTTGGGCGTAACCGGACCATAGCACATATCGTGCACGGCCTGAGCCTTGGCCTCGCCGTTAGCGACAACCAGGATCATGCGGGCATACATGATGGTCTGGGTACCCATGGTGTAGGCCTGACGGGGAACATCGTCGATGCTGTCGAACAGGCGGCTGTTGGCCTGAATGGTGCTCTCGGTGAGGTCGACGCAGTGCGTACCCTTGGAAAAGTGGTCATCGGGCTCGTTGAAGCCGATGTGGCCGTTGTTGCCAATGCCGAGCAGCTGCAGATCCGGGTAACCGGCGGCGGCGACGATCTTGTCGTACTCAGAGCAGGCAGCGGCGGCGTCGGGGTTGGAACCGTCGGGCACATGCGTGTTGTTCAGGTCGATGTTGATGTGATCGAAGAAGTTCTCGCGCATGAAGTAGTGATAGCTCTGGGGATCGTCGTGCGAAAGGCCGCGATACTCGTCCAGGTTGTAGGTGCTGACCTCGGCAAAGTCGACGTCGCCCTTCTTGTACCAAGCAGCGAGCTGCTTGTAGGCACCGATCGGGGTGGAGCCGGTGGCAAGGCCCAGCACACAGTCGGGCTTGAGGATAACCTGCGCCGAGATAATATTGGCGGCCTTGCGGCTCATATCCTCGTAGTCTTTAGCTTTAATGATCTTCATTACGCGTCCTTTCTCGTACAAGAGAGGCAAGGTCCCCTTACAAGCACTTGCCCGCGGCCCGCGTCGGCCGCAACCAACGTGTGCGGCCACCAGGGCGAGGTCGCGTAATGTATGTGTCTCGTGTCTAGCCGCGTCGAGGCCCCTGCCCGTCCACGGTGACCCAAAGCCTTTTAGCTTCGGACAAATCCCATCTTGCCACGGAGGGCGTCCTCTTTCAAGGGCGCCCTCCGTAAACGTGTTTGAATTGTAGACTAATGGCCACGTGCACTTGCTAGCGCTCGCGAGCAACGATGAGCTGGTCCATCTCTTCGACATGCACGCCAACGGAGCCCTTGATGCTCGAGAACTCAACGGAGTTGCATACCAAGATGGGAACCGTCACATCGTAGCCCTCGGCAGCAATTGCCTCGCGATCGAACTCAATGAGCACATCGCCCTTATGGACGATGTCACCCACTTGCGCATGTACGGTAAAGTGCTTGCCCTCGAGCTGAACAGTGTCCAAACCAACGTGGATGAGCACGTCCAAGCCATCGACCGTGTTAAGCGCAACGGCGTGTCCCGTGGGAAAAATGGCCTCGACCTTGGCATCAGCCGGTGCAATCACACGCGTTCCGGTGGGCTGAATGGCAACGCCCTGGCCCAAAAGGCCGGTGGCAAACGTCTGATCGTTTACCTCGGAGAGCGGAATGACGTCACCCGAGATGGGAGCATCCAACGTAAGGACTCGACCACGCATACCAAAAGACCTTAGGACTTTAGTGAACATGCTCCCCCTCGGACATACCGATCAACCAAAATAACCTTAACAGTTTACCACTTGGCACCCGTTTTTGACCATTAGGGAAGTTCGCGCTTGACAACCTCGACGATGTCGTCGACAACGCGCTGGGTCAGCTCGTGCGTCTCGGCCTCGGCCATCACGCGGACCAGCGGCTCGGTACCGCTCGGGCGCACCAGAATGCGGCCGCGGCCGTCAAGCTCCTTCTCGGCAGCAGCGACGGCATCCCAGATGGGCTGGCAATCGTCCAGACCAGCCTTGTTGTCGGAATGCACGTTGACGAGTACCTGCGGGTACTTCTTCATGATGCCGGCAAGATCGGTGAGGGTGCGACCGGTGCGCTTGAGCACGGCCAGCAGCTGCAGAGCCGTCACCAGGCCGTCACCGGTGGTGTTGTGCTCCAGGAAGATGATGTGGCCGGACTGTTCGCCGCCGATGACGGCGCCGTCCGCGAGCATGCGCTCCAGAACGTAGCGGTCGCCCACGGCGGTCTGAACCATCTCGAAGCCCTGCTCCTTCATAGCGATGGAGAAGCCCAGGTTGCACATGACGGTCGAGACGATCTCGGAGTTGGCGAGCTTGCCACGAGCGGCAAGGTCAGAACCGCAGATAGCCAGGATGTAGTCACCGTCGATCTCATTGCCCTCGCTGTCCACGAACAGCACGCGGTCGGCGTCGCCGTCGTGGGCCAGGCCGATGTCAGCATGGGTGCGCAGCACGAGCTCGCGCAGGGGCTCGAGGTGCGTAGAGCCGCACTCAACGTTAATGTCAGTGCCGCAGTAATCAGTGTTGATGGCGTGCACCGTGGCGCCTAGGCGCTGCAGCGCGGCGGGCGTGGTCTGGCAGGAAGCACCGTGACCGCAGTCGACGGCAACGACCAGGCCGTCGAGCCTAAGACCATCAAGCGTATCGATGGCGTGGTCGACGTATGCCTTGCGGGCGTCCTTCATCTTGATAATGTGGCCCACGCCGGCGCCGGTCGGCAGCGTGTCGGCAGCCATGGCTTCCTCGGACATGACCCAGGCGCTGATCTCTTCCTCGACAGCATCAGGAAGCTTCATGCCCTTGCGGCTAAAGAACTTGATGCCGTTGAACTCCGGCGGATTATGCGAAGCAGAGATGACGATGCCGCCGTCGAGCTCGTTCTGAACGGTGAGCAGCGCCACGGCAGGCGTGGGGATGACGCCACAGCAGTGCGGACGGCCGCCCTCGGCCATAATGCCGGCGGTCAGAGCGCTCTCGAGCATGGTGCCCGAAAGGCGCGTGTCACGGCCGATGCAGATGTCCGGACCAAGAAACTTGGTCGCCGCGCGACCCAGACGAAACGCGAGGTCGCACGAAAGATCGGCGTTGGCGACGCCACGGACGCCATCGGTACCAAAGATGTTCTGGGGCATAGGATCGCTCCTTCCCTAGCAGGCGATATGCAACCGCCCACCCTAGTCGAAAAAGAAAAGCGGGACCCGCCGAGGAATCGGCAGGCCCCGCTTGTACATTGTATCTCGAAAGGAGATAAAACCTTAGCGCTTGGAGAACTGGGGAGCGCGGCGGGCCTTCTTGAGGCCGTACTTCTTGCGCTCGACCACGCGAGCATCGCGCGTAAGGAAACCGGCCTTCTTGAGGTCAGCACGGTAGTCGCCAGCGTTCAGAAGAGCGCGAGCGATACCCAGGCGCAGAGCGCCGGACTGACCGGAGATGCCGCCGCCATCGCACAGAGCGATAACGTCGAACTGACCGGCGGTGTCGGTCACCTTGAAGGGAGCAAGGGCGTTCTCAACGAGCTGATGACGGCCGAAATACTGCTCGGCGTCACGCTTGTTGATGGTCACCTTGCCGGTGCCGGGGACGAGACGGACGCGGGCGACGGCGTTCTTACGACGGCCGGTACCCTGGTAGACAACGGTGTTCTCAGCCATCTTTAAGCCTCCAGCTCAATCTTCGTGGGGTTCTGGGCAGCATGCGGATGCTCGGCACCAGCGTAGACCTTAAGCTTGGTCATCTGGGCACGGCCGAGGGTGGTCTTGGGCAGCATACCGCGAACGGCGCGCTCGATGACCTTCTCCGGGTGCTTCTCCATAGTCTGGCGGAAGCTCTCAGCCTTGAGGCCGCCGTTGTAGCCGCTGTGGCGATAATAGGTCTTCGTGTCGGCCTTGTTACCGGTAAGCTGGACCTTATCGGCGTTGATGACGACAACGAAGTCGCCGCAGTCGCTGTTGGGCGTGAACTGAGGCTTGTTCTTACCGCGCAGGATCATTGCGATCTGGGTGGCAAGACGGCCCAGGACAGCACCATCGGCGTCGACGAGAACCCAGTTGCGCTGGACCTCGCCCTGCTTGGCGTAGTGAGTCGATTTCGAAATCACTTAGACTCCTCCATGTACAGTACGTGTTGTTACAGAGATTCACGGGGCTCTGCAAGTAACCCGTCCATATTACCCCGCTCGCCGTACGAGTCAACAGGTATTTTGGCTCTGACCAGACTTTCTGCACATGTCATCCACGAGCCGTGATTTTTCCAGCTCTTTAGCTGTTGCCATTTTTTGAGGGTTCGCCGTCGCTAGCGTTCAACGAACTCTTGGATTTCCGCGAGCAGGCGCTTTGCCTCCTGACGGCCCTGGATATACAGGTCCAAAAGCTTTGCCGGATCGTGCTCGACATGGCCGACCTCGACCGGCTTTTGCGGAGCGACGACCAACGCACGGCCCTCGCGCTCATACTTCCACAGGTGCATGCGTTGTATGTTGTAGCGGTCGTGGCGCGTCTCGATTCCCTCGAGCAGATAGGGGTAGTCGGCATAGCGGGCGCGCGCGGCAGGCATAAACTCGTAGGGCTTTTTCTCGTACGAGCGGTCCTGCGTGACGATGACAACTGCACGGTCGAAGCCCGCCTCCTCCAGCACGTGCTCGATAGGGATCGAATCGGCTACGCCACCGTCGACGTATTTGTGCCCGTCAATCTCGACCGGCGGCGTCACCAGCGGCAGCGACGTCGATGCGCGCACGGCATCGAGGTCAAGCACGGCGCTTTTGACCGGGAGGTACGTGGCCGTTCCAAAGAGCATGTCCGTCGCGACGGCGTACATCTCGATGGGGCTCGCGTCGAACGTCTCGTTGTCAAAGGGATCCAGGCGGTCCTGAACATCGTTGAAAATAAAGTCGTAACCCACAATAGAGCCCGTGGACGCAAACGACGCAGCGCCCATGAAGCGGCTGTCGTTGCAGAAAGCCAGGTTGATGCGGTTGGCACGGCCGATCTGGTGCGACTTGTAGTTCACGCCGTTGAGGGCGCCGGCCGATACACCGTAGACAGCCGGAATCTCAACGCCAGCCTCCATGAGAACGTCGAGCACGCCCGCGGTAAACTGCCCACGAAAACTGCCGCCCTCCAGGACGAGCGCGACCTTGCCGGCGTTCTTTGCCTTATCTTCTGCAGTCATATTGACCTCCTGCGATTGCGTTTTAGCTTTCTTCTACCCAGTTTTGGGATGGCGAGAGCGCAGGTTTTGGAGTTGAGGGGGCGGGGTGGTCGGCGGGAAAGCGCGTCCCGTTCTCAGAGCAAATTCCGGGTCGCATTTTCCGCTGAGCCCGCCATCAGGAAAATGAATCCCATTCCGAGCTTAGATTCCGGGATGCGCCTTCCGCTTGAGGCATCATCCGGAAACTACGTCCCAGTCTGAGCGCGGATTCCGAGATGGACTTTCCGCTAGCCATTCATTTGGAAATTGCATCCCATTCCGAATGAGGATTCCGGGATGCGGTTTCCACTTGATGTGCCATCCGGATACTACGTCCCAGTCTGAGCGCGGATTCCGGGACGTGCTTTCCGCCTGGGCCGCCATTGGGAAAGCACGTCCCGGTCTGCGTTGCCAAGGCGTTTTCTTTACGCCCGCGCCCTGCATAGAGTTCGATTCTCCGCGGGTAGGGGGATCCGTTGATGGGTTGAGGCCGGGGCAAGACGCCCGATCGGCATCGCATCTATATCTAGCTGGGGCATTGCGCGGAGAATCCGCGTATTTGCTTCGCAAATCCGCACCGGCTTCGGCCGCCTGCCGGCGTCCTCGCCCGCTCGCTACAAACGCTTCGCGTTTGCTTAACGCTCGCGCCCTGCATAGAGTTCGATTCTCCGCGGTTTGGGGCTTGCGTTGGTGCGGGGCATGGCAGCCGGAGCTTAATCGGCATCTCATCTATATCTGGCTGAAGCTTTGCGCGGAGAATCCGCGTGTTCGCTTCGCGAACCCGCACCGGCTTCGGCCGCCTGCCGGCGCCCTCGCCCGCTCGCTACAAACGCTTCGCGTTTGCTTAACGCTCGCGCCCTGCATAGAGTTCGATTCTCCGCGGTGCGGACTAGAAATAAAAGGCAGGTAGAGACACTTCTCTACCTGCCTGTTACTTATGGTGGAGGCGCGGAGAATCGAACTCCGGTCCACGAAAGCCCCCTGATTGGCATCTCCAAGCTCAGTCGCTGGTTTAGTCTCGGACGCTTTGCGCGCAGCGACACGCTCGCGGCGTCCTAACCGGTTCGGTCTTAGCCTGCGCCATACCGATTACGTACGCAGGTGCATTCCCCTAAAATGACGTCGCGCCGGTGTCGGGGAAATCACCGGGTTGACGCGCCGCTATAAACTAAGCAGCGAGAGCCATAGGCTCAAAAGAAGAGTTGTTGTCAATTCAATTTGACGGTACCCCTGTTTAACGAGGCGAGGAGACCTCGGCTTGCTTCCTCTCTCAGAGCTATCGTGTCGAAACCAGTCGCCCCCGAATGTCGGGAAAGTCTGGATGGTATCGGGCCTGCAAACACCCGATAACCGTCGACTTTTCAAGGAACATGCGGGGCGAACCCCGCTTGTGGAGTGTTATCTTACCACGTTCTGAAAGCGGACAGCTGTTCTATGCACGAGCTGTGAAGACCCCAATGTGCGCCGCACTTCGCACTTTTGATACCGATTGCGTCACGTATATTTTCGCCAAGCAAAATTGACCCGTCGAAAGGACCGTTATGGATACCAAGCAGCAACTCGTCAATGCCCTCGCAGGCCTGGGCTCAACCATTACCGAAGCTATGGATGTCATCGAAGGCTTTGTCCCCTGCGGACATCCCGCCCTCACGGTTTCGAACGCACTCGTCGCGCTGGACGCTGACGGTGATGCGGCTCTCGCCCAGCAGCTTGAGACCGTCGAGGGTTTTATCGACCACGTGAGTGAGAACCGCGGCGTGGCCGCCTACCACGGCATCGAGGTCGAGCTCGCGGGTCCCAAAGCCGATCTGCTCGCAGCAATCCGCGAGGTAGGCGCCCTTATGCAGACCGCAGGCGTCAAGAACACCCAGGTCAACGAGTGGGTCTACCGCAGCTTAGCCGCGCTCAACAGCTCCGAAGAAAAGGCAGCCGAGAAGCTCGCAGAAAGTCCCGCCATTAAGGCCGAGCTTTTGTAAATAGCAGACGCGGGCCCCTTGGCGCACCGTCGTCCAAGAGGCCCGCAAACAGCTCGCGTCAACCGATAGCCGCGCCGCCGCGTTCGGCCAATGCAAGAATCGGCATCATTTGACGAGGTGTCTTTGCTGCAAGATCGGCATGTTCGAGCAGCTTGCGATCGTTGGTCACCAAGTAATCGACCTGTGCGCGCTTGCACGCGGCGAGCACCAAGTTGTCCTCGTAATCGCGATGGAGCGTCAGATATTTGTCGGCTAGCCACAGATCGGATGCATCAGCGCCCACGGCCGTGGCGTTTTCGGTCATGTTCCGAACAAACGCCAACGCCGCATCGCCAATTGCACGGGCAGACGACTCGTCGAGTGCTCCCCCGCTGGCAAGAACGCTACGCTTCAGCTCGTGTTGGACAACGTACAGTACGTCCTTAGCGATATGCACCGGGAAGAACAGCAACGCCCCCGTCTCCGTCGCCTGCCCAATAAACGCACGCGCGGCAAGCGACTCGGCATGGTCGACGCAAAACGAATCGACCCATACGTTGGCGTCCACCATTATTTTGAGGGGAGACCCGCTCACAGGATCATCCCCTTTTGGCGATAGCGATCGTCCATGGCTTCGGAATAGATTGCGTCCCAATCGCGATCGTCGGACACGGACGACGTAGCGATGCCCAGGTCCGCGTAAAGCTGATCCGCCGCCGCCCATGATGCGGCGAACGGAGTATCGTGCGCGACGGTCTGTTGCCGGTCGTCGACGGCCGCAAGCACTTCCTCGCACTGCCCGCCACCCTGCGCGACCTTGGCCACCACCTTTTTGATGAGCTCGGGCAGTGATCTGCCCGAAAGCCGCAGCGCCTCCTCGGCACGGTTCTTGACCTGGCGATCCACGCGAACGTTCACCTGCGCCATGCCGCTAACAGTACCCACGTCGATCTCGCTCCCTTCAATTGCTAGCCTTGCTAGCAACACTATATAGAGAAGTTAGCAAATGTTCAAATGCAAAAGGCCTGCGCCCGGACGGCACCGATGCCGTCTGGGCGCAGGCCAGATAACGTGGGCGAACACGTCTGCTAACGCAGGTAGGCCTTCGCGTTGCTCAGGCTGTAGGCAATCGTCGAGCCGTTGTGCAGCAGTGACGACGTCTGCGGGGTAATCGCGCCGGTAATGCCCAGCGCCAGGAGCGCTGAGTTGGTGAGCATCACCTTAGAGTAGGAGCTCGTCAGACGATCAATGAGGCCCTGGCTCATACGGCGCAGGCGCACGATTGCGGCCAGATCCGTATCGGTCAGGATGATGTCGGCGACCTCCTTGGCGATGTCGCTTCCGCCACCCATGGCCAGGCCCACATCGGCCAGGCCCAGCGCCGGTGAGTCGTTAACGCCGTCGCCCACCATGGCAACGTGGCGCCCCTCGCCCTTAATGCGCTCCACATACGCGTACTTGTCCTCGGGCAGCAGCTCAGCCTTAAACTCGTCGACACCTGCCTCGCGTGCAATGCGCTCGGCCGTGCGCTCCGAGTCGCCCGTGAGCATGACCACGTGCTTAACGCCCAACGCGTGCAAGTCGGCGATGGCCTCGCGGACCCCGGGCTTAAGCGGGTCCTCGATACCGAGCACGCCCACAACGGTGCCGTCGACCGCCAGATACAGCGGCGACAGGCCCTGCATCTGGGACTCGATGCGCTCCTTAATGTCGGAATCGAGCTGCGCACCCTCATCCTCGAATACAAAGTGCGCGGAGCCGATGATGGCGCGACGCCCTTCGATGGACGAAGCGATGCCGTGCGCCACAATATACTCGACGGCAGCGTGACGCTCGCGGTGCTCGAGCCCGCGCTCGCGTGCCGCATTGACCACGGCGCGTGCCACCGGATGCGGGAAATGCTCCTCCAAGCAAGCGGAAAGGCGCAGGACCTCATCCTCGCTCCAGCCGTCGGTCGTGAGCACGCAAGTTAGGCGCGGCTGGGCCTCGGTCAGCGTGCCGGTTTTATCAAACACAATGGTGTCGGCCTTGGCAAACGACTCAAAATACTTCGCACCCTTGACCATGACGCCCATCTTGGCAGCATCGCTCATAGCAGTCATGACGGCAACGGAACCCGTGAGCTTGAGTGCGCACGAGTAGTCGACCATCAACGCCGCTGAGGTCTTGATAAGGCTGCGGGTGGTAAGCGCGACCAGGCCCGCGAGCAGGAAGTTCCACGGGACGATCTTGTTGGCAAGGTCCTCCATATGCGACTGGCCCTCGGACTTGAGCGAGTCGGCCGTCTGCACGAGCGAGACGATCGAGCGCAGCTTGGTTTGCGCCGTATTGGCGCGCACACGCACCAAGATGCTGCCGTCTTCCACGACAGTGCCGGCGAACACGTCGTCGCCCACGCTGCGCTCGACGGCCAGCGGTTCGCCGGTCAGGGTCGCCTGGTTGACCATAGCGCTCCCCTGCTCGACCACGCCGTCAATGCAGATGGACATGCCGGTGCGCACGGCGACCAAATCGCCGGGTTCAAGCTCGGTGGCGGCAACGCTTACCTCGGTGTCGCCGACGACTTTTTGCGCCTTGTCGGGCACGTCGAGCAGCGAGTTGATGAGCTCGTTTTCGCTCATGGCACGGGTGTAGTCCTCGAGCAGCTCGCCCACGTTGAGTAGGAACATCGTCTGGCCCGCGGTGTCGACATCACGCTTGACGAACGAAATGCCGATGGCCGAAGCGTCGAGCACGGGAACGGTCAGGCGCGGCTGCGCCAGCTCATGAAGGGCAGCGCGCAAAAATGCCATGTAACCGGCCACGACAAAGATGGCACGCAGCGGCGTAGGCAGGAACCATCGGCGCGCGTAGTGGGCGCCAACGAGTGTCGCCAGGTCCATAACGAGTTTGTGCTTGCGCGGCTCGAGTTGCATCACGTAGCCTGACTTGGCATCGGCGATAGCTTGAGCATCGAGTGCGCCCAAGGCGTCGAGCACGCCCGCACGACACCGCTCGTCATATTCGAGCGCCATCTGGCCAATACGGCCATAAACGCGCACCTTGTGCACGCCGTCAATGTCGCCACCAAGCTTAAGAAGTGCATCGAGATCGCTCTCTGGCACAGGACCCGCCAATTGAAGACGGGTCCTGCCGGGGATCTCGCTAATAATCGAGAATCTCATAGTTTGTGCCTGGGAGCGTTACTCGGCCGCCTCGTCAGCAGCGGCCTCGCTCTGGGTGATGTAGGCAGCCTCGGCAACCATATCGTCGACATTAGCCTTGGCCTGCTCGACCATGTCCTGGTAGCCGTTCTTGATGCGCATGCCGCACGCGATACCCTGCACGCAGGCATTCTTGACCGGAGCGCTGGTAAGCAGCTTGATGCCGGCCGTGCCAAGCAGAAAACCGCCACCGACAAGCAGGGTATTGAACGTCGACTTCTTCATGTTGCTTCTCCCTTTTGCCGCATTGGACGCGGCACGGTGCCTCAGCACCCGAGTAAACAAGTTTGCTCGAGCACACTTTTAGAAAATAGTTTAGTTTATCTAACTATTGAGGTCAACAAAGGTTAACTTTTTGGAAATCTTGAGGTGCGATGTGACCAAGGGGACCGTCCCTGCGCCACATCCACAAAGAATGAGGGCGCCAACGGCGCCCTCATTCACCAAATTCAATCCAGCCCACCTGACCCGAACGGCCGAGTCGTTGCAGAACCCGGGAGCCCCGGCAGGGCGGGTGCTTCCTCAAAATGAGTTCCGCACGCAAAGAAGGCCACTAAATGTGGCCTTCGTCTTGCGCAGGACTGTTCGAAATTTTGAGGAAGCACCCGCCCTGCCGGGGCTCCCGGGTTCCCGCTTACGAGAGCGACGTTCTCAGCAACTCGTTGAAGAGCTTCGGGTTGCCCTTGCCGCGGCTCGCCTTCATGCACTGGCCCACCAAAAAGCCGATGACCTTCTGGTTGCCGTCACGATACTGCTGCGCCTGATCGGCACAGTTAGCCAGCACCTCGTCCACGATCGGCTGTAGCGCGCCGGCATCGCTCACCTGACGCATACCGCGCTCGTCGACGATCTTGTTGGGGTCGTCGCCGGTCTGGGCCATGGCCTCAAAGACCTCGTGTGCCTGGTTGGAGCTGATGGCATCGGTCGCCAACAGCTTGGCAAGCGCCGCCACCTGAGCCGGCGCGATGCCGGACTCGGCGAGCGACACGCCCGCGCCCTTAAGGTAGGCGATCATCTCGTTCACCAGCAGGTTTGCGACCGTCTGAGCCTCTTTGCCAGCCATACCGGCAGCGGCCGCCTCAAAGAACTCGGCGAACTCCGGGTCGCCGGCAATCTGCTCGGCATCGGCCGTCTTAATGCCAAAGTCGGCCTCAAAACGGGCGCGCTTGGCATCGGGCAGCTCGGGAATCTCGCCACGGCAGCGGTCGATAAACTCGTCGTCCAGATCGAACGGCGCCAGATCGGGGTCGGGGAACAGGCGATAGTCGTCGGCCGTCTCCTTCACACGCATGACCACGGTGCGCTTGCGGCTGGGCTCCCAGTGGCGGGTCTCCTGGTAGATGATGCCGCCCTCCTCGAGCACCTCGGCCTGACGGCAAATCTCGTAGGCAAGGCCGTCGTGCAGGCTCTTAAACGAGTTGAGGTTCTTGAGCTCGGTCTTGGTGCCCAGCTTGGTCTCGCCGCGGCGGCGCAGCGACACATTGCCGTCGCAACGCATGGAGCCCTTCTCCATGGAGCAGTCGGAGATGCCCAGCGTCACAAAGATGCGACGGAGCTTCTCCATAAACAGGCGGGCCTCCTCGGGCGTGCGCAAGTCGGGCTCGGTGACGAGCTCAATCAGCGGCGTGCCGCAGCGGTTGTAGTCGACGAGCGACTCGGCCGCGGCGGTAATGCGGCCCTCGGCACCGCCCACGTGCACCATCTTGGCGGCATCCTCCTCCATGTGGATGCGCAGGATGCGGATGGGCACCGTGTAGGAACCGTCCTCGCGGCGCTCGGGCATCTGCAGGTTGGACGCATCGTAGCTGGCCAGGTGGCCGGCGCGCTGGTTGCCCTCGCGCATGGTCGACGTCATAGACGTGGACAGGCCCTCGGCGTTGGCCGAGGCGCTCGCCAGACTCTGGGCCTCGGCCTCGCCAAATGCGCAGTCGGGGCGCTCGGCGGCACCGCGACCGGTCACGTCCAGGTCCAGGTGACCGTACATGGCAAAGGCGACCGGACCCTGCGTGGTCTGGAAGTTCTTGGCCATATCGGGATAGAAGTAGTGCTTGCGGTAGAACATCGAGTGGCGCTGAATCTCGCAGTTGGTGGCGAGACCGGCCTTGACGATGCTCTCGATTGCCTTCTTGTTGGGCACCGGCAGGGCGCCGGGCAGGCCCAAGCACACCGGACACACGTTGGCGTTGGGCTTGTCATCGTGGCTGAGCTTGCAGTTGCAGAACATCTTGGTATCGAGTGCGGTGAGCTCGGTATGGATCTCTAGGCCGATCACGGCCTCCCAATCCTGCAGGACCTCGGAAAGTTCCTTCATTACAGCTCGCCTCCCTTCCCGGCAAAATCGGGCGCGACGGAAAGCGCGGGCGCACCCGTGGCGGCATCGGCAAAGCCGCGCTCCAGGGCGCGGGCAAACGTGAGCAGCTGACGGTCCTTAAACGCCGGACCCACCAGCTGGGCAGAAACAGGCAGCTGAGTATCCTCGCCCAGGCCCAGCGGCACCGAGATACCGCCGTTGCCGCAAATGTTGAGCGAGATGGTGTACAGGTCGGAGAGGTACATCTGCGTGGGGTCGCTGATCTCGCCAAACTTAAAGGCCGTGCGCGGCGAGGCGGGCATGAGGATGGTGTCCACCTTGGCATACGCGGCGTCGTAGTCCTGCGTGATGAGCGTGCGGGCCTTCTGCGCGGCGTAGTAGTACTTGTCGTACACGCCCGAGCTCAGCAGGTAGGCGCCGAGCATCTGACGGCGCTTGGCCTCGGCGCCAAAGCCGTGGGCGCGCGAGAGCGAGCTCTGGTCGGACAGGTTGGCGCAGCCCTCCTCCTGGTAGCCGTAGCGAATGCCGTCGAAACGTGCCAGGTTGGAGAACGCCTCGGCCGGGCCGATGACGTAGTAGGCGGCGATGGCGGCGTCCAGATGCGGCAGGTCAACCTCGACCAGCTCGGCGCCCTGGTTCTGCAGCTCCTGGGCGGCGCGCTGAACAGCGGCCTTGACCTCGGGCGTCAGGCCCTCGGCCTCCATAAACGCAGGGATAATGCCCACGCGCTTGCCCTCGATGCTGTCGTTGAGATGCTCGGTAAAGTCGACGGCGCAATCCTGGCTGGTGCAGTCGTACGGATCGTGGCCCGCGCCGGTAAGCGCGTTCATGGCCAGCGCGACATCCTCGACCGTGCGGCCAAAGGGGCCCACCTGGTCGAGCGACGAGCCAAAGGCAACCACGCCGTAACGGCTCACGGCGCCATACGTGGGCTTAAAGCCCACCACGCCGCACAGCGACGCCGGCTGGCGAATGGAGCCGCCGGTGTCCGAGCCCAGCGAGAGCGCGACCTCGCCCGCGGCGACGGCGGCAGCGGAGCCACCCGAGGAGCCGCCGGGCACGCGCTCGGTATCCCAGGGGTTGTTGGTGCGATGGAACGCCGAGCTCTCGGTTGAGCTGCCAAAGGCAAACTCGTCCATGTTGGCCTTGCCCATAGGCAGGCAGCCGGCATCGAGCATCCGCTGGACGCAGGTGGCGGTGTAGACGCTCTGGTAGTTCTCGAGCATGCGGGAAGCGCAGGTGGTGCGCGTGCCCACGAGGTTCATGTTGTCCTTGATGGCCAGTGGCACGCCCGCGAGCGGGGGCAGCGGCTTGCCTGCGGCACTGTCGGCATCCACGCGCGCAGCGGCCTCGAGCGCAAGCTCGGGCGCCACCTGCAGGAATGCCTGGACCCCGCCCTCGCGCGCCTCGATGGAAGCAAGGGAGGCCTGGGCCACCTCGGTAGCGGTAAAGTCGCCGGCGGCAACGCCCGCGGCGATCTGGGCGGCGGTAAGGGAATCGAAACTTAGCGCCATTACTCGCTCTCCCCCTCTCCCAAAATGGACGGCACGCGGAAGTAGCGGTCGCGCGCGCTGCCGGCGTTTTCGAGCGCGACGTCGAGCGGCAGGTCGCGCTCGGGCTCGCGCAGGTCGTCGCCCATCACGTTGGACAGGCTTCCGATGGGATGGAACGTGGGCTCCACGTCGGGCAAGTCATATTGCAGGACGGGCTCGAGCATCTGGACGGCGTCGTTCATGTAGGACGTCATCTGGGCGAGCTCATCATCGGTCAGTGCGATCTTTGCGTACTCGGCGATGCCGCGCACGTCTTTCTCGCTGAGTGCCATAGGCGCTCCCTTCCGCATAACAGTTAAACCGCTCTAGTATACAGGGCGGCGCCGGCTTGGAGCAGGCGCTTTACCCAAATGCAGCGAAAACGTAACGAGAGCGGCGAGCTGGCAGGCGGCGGGCTGGCGATTCTGCAGCGAAACCGCACCGTCCACAGCGAAAACCGCGCCGCCCATAACGAAAGCTGTCCCGCCCACAAGGAAAACCGTCGCACCCACAACAAAGACCATCACAACATTCGACGCTTTTCGCCAAAATCGCGATTTTCATCGAATGTTGTGATGGTTTGGAAGCCCCGATCACCACAAAGGTGCTTGTCCCCATTGTGGTGGTTCCGAACAATGTCCTATGCCGAGGCCTTGGCCTTGCGGCGCTTACGGATCGCGTGGATCACGATGTCCAGCAGCAACAGCACAATGGCTACGACCACGATAAGCACGGCAAACTCGCGCTTGCCCCAGTGGCGGCCGGCCAGCGACTTTTGCTTGTCAACGTCCTTCTTGTTGTACTTGGTGCGCACGCAATGCACCAGCAGGCGATGGTCGTTTACGCCATAGGGCGTGCAGGTAACAAGCGTCACCTTGTCGGCGCCGGGCTCTATGGTCAGCGACTCCATCTCCTCGGGCAGCACCACCTCGGAGTCCACCATCTTGTAGGCGAGCGTCTTGTTCATGGTGTGCAGCAGTACCAGGTCGCCGGGCTCCAGCGAGTGGATGTCGTCGAACATGCTCAGGTTGCGCATGCCCGAGTGTGCGGTGAGCACGCAATGCGTCGAGGTGCCGCCCACCGGCAGGCTCGTACCCTCAAGGTGGCCGACGCCCGCCATAAGGACTTCCTCGCTCGTGCCGTGGTAGATAGGCATGCTCACGTCGATGGAAGGGATCTCGACCCAACTCATCATGGGGTCGCGGTCAAAGATGAGCTGCTGAGCGTAGGGCTCGATCTGGTCGGCGGGAAGCTCGGTGGCCTCACCCGCCAGCTGTTCGTTAAAGGAGCGCGCCTGGAGCAGGATGCGCTCGCGCTCCTCGGCAGACAGTGCGTCCACGGTGCTGGACACGGTGCTGATCTGGTTGAACACGCCCGAGGCCTCGAGCCGATCCAAGATCCATGGCCAGGTCATAAGGCCCACGCCAATAAGGATGATGACGATGGTGATGAGCCGGTCGGCCCAGCGCGGCAGTCGCTTGCGGCGGCGCTTAGGTTTTGGTTGAGGTTTGGGCTGAGGGCTTGAGCCGCCGTTGTCCGCGGCGTTATTGCTCTTCATATGTTTGGCGCCCTGCACCATCGCCGGTCACTCCTCTACAGCTCAGGTTGTCTAAACAAATAATAGCCGATTAGCGAGCTCATGCGCCGGACAACGCAGCTTGGCTGCACCGTCCGGGCCACGTAACCCCACTCAACCAATCAAGCCATATGTTGCTTTCATCGTCTCGAGCAACTGCGCCATCGTTACGCCCGCAACCCCAATCTGTTTCAGATTGACGTCGCCCACCTCACAATCTTTAACAAACGCAAGCATATCATCCTTCAGTTCTCCGCGCAGATCGACACCTTCCGACTCTCCAAGCAGCTGAGCAAGTCTCAGCGCATCGCGTTTATGCTTTTTTACCTTCCTCGAATCAACGTTCTCCCCCGCTTCCCTTCTAGCTTTTAGGTCGAGATACGCCTTCGCTTTGAACGGGACAATGTATTCCGTGCCCAGGACCGAAACGCCACCTACGGTCCGAATTCCCTGAAGGAACAAGCTGTAGTAAGCATCGTCCAACAAAATTGCCGAAAGACTGCTTATGTTTTCATCAACGTGAATTGGCGCCACATCAATCCCCTCACGACCCTTTAGAAAGTCGGGGCACTTCGCGAAGAGTTCGATCATATGGGGGTAACCCGGCCTCTTAGGCTCTGTAAACCGATAAAAACATGAGCCTTTGCCTTCGCCCCAGCCGCAGCGGTAACCGCCATCACGCACCAAAGTCCATATAGCTTCTGCCGTCTGAGGCAACCGGTCATCGGCGACAATTACCACATCAAAATCGTGAGTCGCCCTAAACGGAAGTCCCGCCTCCGCGAGTAAAATGTCGCATGCCGTGCCGCCGATAAGAGCATACGATCCTGCAGCTTCTTGCATATGCTGCTGAAATTCTTGGAGACCTTCTACAGCGCTTCTTGCCATGGATATTCCTTTCCAAACATGCGATCGACTTCGAGCTGAATTCGCTCATCGTCGATTGCCGCCAAAGATAGCGCAAGCGAAATGTCGTCGACACGGGAGGAGCCGGCAAACACGGGCGCATAGCGCCACACTTGGATCATCGCCGTTTCGTTATCCGGCAACTCCCCGTCTGCGACTTCGAGGTCGCTCAGTTGACGCCATGCACTTCTTAAGACGGCCTTTTGTTCCATGCCCGGCGCAGCGAGCATCGAACGCGCAGCGAGCGCCGTCTCCCCGGCGTCAACAAGACAGTCGATCTGCGGTGTCTTCCTTGCAAAACAGACCTTCGAGACTGGCGAGGAGAGCTCTGCCATGTGCTCGCTGAGCAAAAGATCAACGGCAACAGGGAGCACGACGACACGTCGCTCGCAACGTTCGCGCCTCGCGAGCCCCCTGTCGACAAGCTCGGTTATGGCCTCACTCGCGCGGCTTGCCGAAATCCCAAGCGCGCGACAAAGGTCATAGGGGCGATATGGCTCCTGGGCTGCTCCCCAGATTGCGGCAGCCTGCGCGTTGGGTGACATCTTGGTCGCGTGATTGTGAAACCGGGCACCGCCCCTCTCCGTGCAGGCTGTGCCCATAAATGGAAGAAAAGCCTGTCTACCTGGGCAGACAAAGGGAATCCCTTGTGCGATCAATGCTTTGCGCTGACGTGCATCGGCATCAGGAAACGAAACGACAACAGGAGTCTCCGCGCGTAAGGCTAGCTGACTATAGACTCTCTTAGCCTCGGGAAGCCCGACGCCAGTAGGCAAACTTGCAAGCAAAAACGAAAAACCGTTTGCGTCAACAGCGCGGACCTCAACCGCCCGCAGATGCAGCGGCAAGCGTGTGGATCCAGGCCAAGTTTTGGCCTTGGCGGAGAGGCCTAGTGCTTCTTGTAAGTAGATTAGCGCTTCGTTCATTTCCATCATTTTCGTTTGATTCCAGTTTATATTGGAATTATACATAATTTTCGGAATTGACGAGATTCCTTTCGTGCATAAGCCCGCATTTGAGTTTTCAGAATGTCCCGGATCGGCGGGGCGATTCGGGATACAATGTCAATAGAAAACGACGCATCCCGCGTAAGTGTACGAGAGCGCGGGCGGCCTAGTTTTCAGCTTTTGTTAAATGCCCGGGATCCGACCCCCGGGCATTCTTATTTGCGCTTGTTGCGGCGCAAATGCCTTCTACCGTCCGCACCGCGCGTGCGCCTACGGACCTTAAACCGAACCTCATACGAGTCAAGAAACGCGATGACGAACGTGCCCACCGCCGCGAGGGCGGCGAGCGCGTTAAGGAATTTCAGCATTTGGGGACCTCCGATCGAGTCGTCGGCCGCCCGCGCACGGGATGCGTCGCAAGGCCATTTTACTGCGAGCGTATGCACCCGCAGCTGGTAAACGCAATAATTGCAAACATCTGTTCGATATTCATACGCTTGATCCATCGAGCAATGGAGCCTGGCTGCGTTGTCCCAAAAAAACGGGGCAAACTCCAGTGCGGAGTCTGCCCCGAAAAGAGAATGGCAAAGCAAGAACGTCGATGGACGAGAAAAGTGTCCGCAAGTCTCATGGCCATAACATCCCACCTGCCAAAGGGATGGGTGAGTGAGCGTTACTCCTGCTCGGACTCCTCAGCCTGCTTACGGCTGCGGATGAGGTGTGCCACGCCGATGCACAGCACTGCGCTGCCAGCGATCCAAGTGAAGGTCACGCCGTTAAGACCGGTCAGCGGGAGGCCGGAGCCTTTCTTGTTCTTGACGGTAAGGGTAACAGTGCCGTCACCAGAAGAGGAATTGGTGACGAGACCAGAGCCTTTCGTGGATGTGGTCACCGTCAACGTATTCTCGCCCTCGTTCTGATTAAGACCCGTGGCAGTAATGGTGAACGTGAATTTGGGCACGGTGTTATAGCCGGGGAGCGTATTGGTCTCCTCGACCGTGTAAGCGCCAGCATCGAGGCCCTTGACGCCGATTTCGCCCTTATCATCAGTCGTAAAATCATAGGCAGTATTGCCCAAAGAACCGTTCTCTTAGACATACTGGGCGCCGGCGCCCTCGTCGGTTCCCTTGGAAGAGGTGCCGGGCGGGGAGCGGAGCATGGCCACCGGACCCACCGAAACACATCTCCACCGTTCCTTCAACTGGGAAAATGCCGCCCCGGGGCCCGGGAGGGACCCCGGGGCTTTCGGCTAACTGCGGGAACGGCCTATCCGCTCAATGTGTTCAGCTGAGATTGGAAATCAACCGGAGAAATCGACCCTCCTAAAAGGAGGCCATGTATGAAGACTGCATATCCCTTTTGCCTCCATATACACAAAAAGCGCCCCTCGGGCGCTTCTGAGAGGCTCCCCCTGGGATGTATCCCAGGGGGAGCCTATGGACCTCATAGTCCGCTGCGAACCGTTCGCAGTCGGGCCGTCGAAGGCCTCGTTACTTAAGCTCAGGCCAGAAATCCTTGTTGGCCTCGATCATGTCGTCGAGAACCTCCTTGGCGACCGTCATGGACGGGACCGTCTTGTTGAGCGTGAACGCCCTGAGCGCCTTCTCATACGAACCCTCGATGCACGCCTCGACCACGAGCTTCTCGGAGTTGAGCCGCTGCATCATGAGGCCCTGCTGGAACAGCGGGATGTTGTCGCGCGAGATGACCTCGGGGCCGTTCTTGCCGATGTAGGCGGGCAGCTCGACCATCGCGTCGTACGGCATTTTCGGGATCGCGCCGCGGTTCTGGCAAATGACCGGGAAGCGTGCGAAGGCGCTACACTTCGAGCGATATTGAGCACCGACGCGGGCGCTAGCGCAGGTGTCGCCCGCGATAGCCGGAAGAATCAGCATCGGAATCGGGGGAAGCCGAAGGATCTGAAGCAGAGGAGACGAAGGGGGCCGCAGGCCTGGAGGCTCCCACGGTCCACCCGTTTCCACCATCGCCACCAGCCACGTCGGCGTCCAGCGTCACCGCGGCGGCAACGGCAGCACGCTGCGCCGCGCGGCGCTTCCTGCGCACGTGCCCGGCCACGAAAAGGCCAATCACAATGGCCAGCAGCGCGCCCAAAACGCCCAGCGCCACCGCGGTAGTGTTGATGCCCTGTGCCTCCTCGGGCACGGGAACCTCATCCGGAATGCTTGCACGCACACCCGATACCAGCAGACGGTGCGAGTTCACGCCGTAGGGCGTGCAGGTCATGAGCGTCACGCGGTCCTCGCCGGCGGTCACGCGCAACTTGGAATCGTCGTCGGGCTCGATCACGTCTATGCGGTCGATCTTGTAGCCCAGTTCTTCGCCCATCACCTCGATGTAGAACGAGTCGCCCACCTGCAGCTCATCCAAGCGCGTGAACAGGAGCGAGCCTGGCACGCCGCGGTGGCCGGTAAGCACGGCGTGCGTGCTCGCGCCGCCCACGGGCAGCGATGTTCCATATAGGTGGCCGGCGCCCGCAGCGAGCACCTCGGTAGAGGTGCCGTGGTACACGGGCAGGTTCACGTCGATCTTGGGAATGCGCACCGAGCACATAAGGCCCGATCCCGCGTTAAGAAGCCCCTGGTAGGTTGTATCTTGCGAGGCGATGGAATCCTCAGAGCCAGAGGCGGTGGAGGCGCCGGAGGTGCTACCGAACGGATCCACGACCTCGCCGATAACGTCCTGACCGCCGGCGGCCAACTGCTCGTTGTAGGCGCGCGCGGCCGCGAGGGCCTCCTCCGCCTTCGGATAGGGCCAGCCATCAACCGTGTTGGCGGCCGCGGTAACTGCGGCCGTCTGCTCGGCCTGGGACATGGCGCGCAGGGCGAGGGGCGTGGCCACGATAACAAAGCCGGCGACAAAGCACAGAAGGGAAAGCAGGCGCAGGGCGAGGGGCGGTTTACGTCGGCTGGGGGAAGCCGGGTTCGAACCGACGCTCGGCGTGCGCATCGTCGATACGGGCTTGATTGCCTTCATGTGGTTCACCTCCGGGGGTGTGGGTGCGAGGACACGGTTAATGCACCACACCCCGCCGCGGGTCCAAGCGCGACGGGGTGCGGCGAAAGGGAATGTGAGAACGCGGCGCACGGGCGCTGATAGGAGACGACGATCGCCCGCTCGCCGCGTCATCAAGCTAGGGAATTAAGAGCGCATACGTGCACTCAGGGCAAAGGCGGCGCCAGCAGCCATGAGCAGCACGCCCACGGTGATGAAAACCTTGATGCCCAGGTCACCGGTCAAGGGCAGCTCGGTGAGGTTCTTGGCGTTCCAAATCTTGATGGTCGAGTTCTCAACGGAGACGCGAGGATCGGTAGCGTCCTTGGCATAAGAGACAGCAGTGATGGTCTTCTGGCCCTCGGGATCGTCGGACTTCACCGTAGCGGATACCGTAAAGGTGAACTTCGGCAGGGAGACGGCGGTGTAACCATTGGGAGGAACGATCTCCTCGATCTCATACGTGCCAGCGTCGAGACCATTAAAGTTGATGACGCCATCGTCGGTGGCGAACACGCCAACTTCGGCACCACCCTGAGTATCCTTAGTCGGAGTCGTGGTCAGGGTCTTCCATGCGCCGTTCTCGTAACCGAGATAGCTGCTTCCCGCCTTGATCGTGAACTTAGCACCCGAGAGCGTAGTGGTCATGTCCTTGGCGGTCTTCACGATGTTGAACTTATAGGAGTAGACATTCACCTCGTTACCAGGAATGGTCTGCTCATCGGAGGTGTTGTTGGGGTTGTGCGACCAGGTAAGTGAGTCCTTGTTGGGGTTGCCCTGGATGGCGGTGGAGTCAGAAAGCTTGGCATCTGCATCAAGGGTAGCACTCACCAGTACGGTCACCTTTGCGCCCTCGTTCAGCGCAGTAGCGCCCGCAACCTGGTTCACGTAGTTGCCAAGGTCGATGACGGTATCTACACCTCCGGCGTACTTACTATCGGTATCAGAAGTGGCAGCATAGGAAACACTGTAGTCGTTACTCACCTTAAGAGTAACGTCTCCAACCTTGACCGATTCAACCTTTACGCCCGTGGCGACGTTACCGACAATCGAAGAAATGGCAGAACTAGCAGTGTCGTTGATCTTGAACACACGTTTGGTCGAATAGCCGGTGTAGTACGGAACGGTAGTCTCAAGCGTGTAGTACACGGTGTCGCCCACGGAGAAGGACGGCTCATTGTTGTAGGTGCCGCCAGCATTGGCAAGATGCTTAGAGATGGTCGGAATCACGTTCTTCACGGTAACGGTGCCATCGACATCGGTGCCCGCAATGCTCGTCGGCGTAATGATGGGCAGCGAGAAGGACTCCTTGTCCGCAGCGGGATTGGTAACGTCCTTCAGGAACCAGATACCCGGGACGTTAAAGGTTTTCACATTGGCGTTGCCGGCCGTAGACGTGGTGAACTCGGTTGCAGCAGGAGTACCAGGGAAAGTCTGGTCCTCGAGGTTCTGGGCAAAGGTGCGCAGCGCGGCATCATTGTTCCAAGGCGAGGAGAGGTTAGGGGCTCCGCTATTGCTAAACACCCGCATGATCAGGAAGCCCATAGGGTTGTTCGACGCGTTGCCCTCGGACACAAAGAAGTTCTTGTCCTGCTTGTAGGCAGTAAGCACGTTCCGGGCATCGCCCGTCCCATCAATGACAGCATTGAAGTTCATCGCGTCCTCGATGGTGCTCACGAGCGCATCGGTGGTATCAATCGTATAGGCAATCGACTTGTCATTGCCAACAACAACGTCCTTCAGCTCGGCAAGCTGCCAGCCGTTGAACGTGTGATCGGCAGCATCCGTCGACTGCTTGTTGATCGTAATGCTGTAGACTGGCGCAGCCTTGGCCGTGGGCGCTCCACCCACCAGGCCGGTTACGGCGATCGCTACGGCGGCGGCGCCGGCGATCAGCTTTTGTACGAATCGGTTCATGATTCCCCTTCCAGAAATGAGCCCGACATTCATAAACATCTATCTACCAGCGCCATCGGACGGGTCGTCCTGGCGGCGCTTTGTAGCGAACCAATACGCTCCCGCAGCGATGCCGCTCAGAAGCATGAGACCGGCGCCCACGAGGAGCATGGAGTTTTCGGTCCACCCCGCGCCGGTGAGCGGGAGGTCCGTGAGGACTTTCACGTTGGTGAAGGTGGAAGCGGGGATGGCGTCGGGCGCGGCGGCGGAGGGTTGAACCTCGACGCCCTGCCCGTCCTTACCCAGGGCGTTGCCCATGTCGTCCTTCACCTGCGTGACCGTGGTGGAGGTGGTGAGGCCGGAGCGCTTGCCATTGGTCATATCGGCCTTCACCGTGACCGCCACCTGGTACTCGGCCTTGGAGTAGCGGAGCTTATTGACGGCACCGGTGGCGGGCGCGACTTCCTTCACCATGTAGGTGTAGGTCTTCTCCCCCGTCGGGTTCGAAGCGTCGATGGTGGCAAGATGGTCCTTGCAGAATGTGATCTTCCCAAAGTTCGCAACGATGTCGTTGACCTTGGACTCGTCCGTAGGCGCAACGTGAATGGTCGTTTCGCCAGGCATCGGAGCCGCGGGGTCGGACGTCGCCGTGATCTTGAAGTCGAACGAAACATAGTTGTCGTTGGCATCCTTCGGCCAATCCGTATTGCGAACAGATTTGGTCACCGGGATCGTCACGGACGTAGTGGCAAGAGTGTCGGAAATGTAGACGTTGTTCCCGTCAATCGTCAGGCCCTTTTCCTCGGTCCACGTAATGGAGCCGTTTGTGCTGTCCACCGTGAACTTGTAGGTCTTCTCGTTCAGTTCGTAGCCAATCGGAGCCTGGGTCTCAACAAGCGTGTACGTACCCGGCAGCAGGCCCTCGAGCGTGAACTTGCCAGGCGCGGTGTCGGTGTCTGCCCACGTGGTGCCACTCGGAGCCGATTGGTCACTCACGGTCCAGGACTGCGCCTCGGTCGAGCCATCGGTACCCAGTTTCGCAAGCTTCCACTCGGAACCAGCCAAAGGAGCGAACTTCGCATCTCCGTCCTCAACCTTGGTCCAAGACACCGTACCTGTGATCTTGGCGTTGGGGATGGCACCCGTGGGGTTAGAAGAGTCGAACTGAACCAGCTTGTCGTTCGCCGTGTTCACGTAGCCTTGGACATAGTTCACCGACTCACCGGCATTGTTCATGGTGGCGTAGTAGATCTTGTCCGAAACCTGGTAACCCTCCGGCGCCGTCACCTCTTTGATGTAATAGATGAATGCCAGGTTAGAATCCGAGATCTCCGTACTCGGATTGGCCTTCTGATTCAAATAGTTGAACTGAAGCTCGCCATCAGTAGAAGCGTAATCGTTGGCAGCGCCATCCGTTACCGTAACGATGGGATTCTTCCCGTTCTTGGCATCATCGACAGTGCCGTATATCGTCCACGAAGAACCGGGAAGCAGCGTAGTGCCATCCGCAGCGTCGACCTTGCTCCATGCAATGGAGGAACCGTCCGGTGTATACGAGCCAGACCACGGGAAGTTGTGACGCTCCTGGTCCATGTCGATGACGGAAGCCGAGCTACCATCGGGGTTGAACTTCCACGCTTCCGTAGGGTTGTACATCTCAAAGTCGCCGCCCACGTACACGCGGCCGTTAGTGGTCACGTGATCCTCGAAGCTACCGTTGGGCACAACGATGCTGCCCAACATGGCGGCTGCTGGGTCGTCGTCGGTCCACTTCCCGTCCGCTTTAGAATCAAGATCTTTATTGCCCTCAAGGGCCATACCGCCGCGGATTGTTACCTGCTTGGCCGTAGTGAAGTTCCACAGGATGCTCTGGGCGGCAGTGGAGTACTGAGACTCGACGTCACTACCTTCCTCGTACCCGCGAGAGATTTCCTTACCATTCCACCAGAAACGCCAGCCGGTGTTGAACTCAACCGGAGTCGCGGTCTGCCCCGCTTCGTCGTCGTCGATAATGTTGACCACCACGGAGGCGTCTGTAGGAATCATGTCGAAGCTAAAATCTACACCACGGTAGGTCGTGCCGCCAATGGAGTTGGTTAGATCGGACGCCTTGAGGTAGAAGACCTGTAGCGGAGAACCGTTGCCGTTAGCGTCCGCATCGCCGGTAAACTTGATGAGCTTCTCGTTGTTGACAAGGGCCACCTTGCCGGAAACGTTCTTGCCGTTAACGTCGGTATAGTTCGTCTTGCGCTTAAAGGTCTTGATGGAGTCGTCGAACGTGAGGCCGTACTGCTCCTTATTGTTGTACTTTTTAATCATGTATTTGGAATTCTGCTCAGCAACACCGACTTTGTATTCCCCGGTGGTCTTAAGCTTTGCGAGAGGCGCGGAGATCTTCGCCTTTACTTCGGACTGCAGGTATTTGGTATAGTCCTTACCGTTGATGTTCGACATGATACTCGCGCCATTATCGTCGCCCGAGAACAGGCCACCGTCAGACCAGTTGCTCTGCGTCTTTACAACAGACTGGCGCTGTTTGTTAGTATTCCAATAGGTAATGGGGCCTGCAATCTGCGCGGTGTATTCATAGCCAGCGGAGTCACCCGTTGTCGCCTTGCCGACCCAGGCACCCTTGGTCCACGCGCCAACGGTAGTCGCCTGCGGCGTGTCCCCGCTGTAACCAACGCTCATGCTGGTGATCGCGCTGTCGATTCCGGCGACCGCAAGCACCGTGCTTCCCTCACTGGGACGAAACTGCGAGCCAAAACCAACGGTGCCGAAACGGAAGCCATGGCCGCTCCAACTCTCCTTGATAGGATTCATGGCAAGCTTGCCACGGACCACGGTAAGGCCCTCCGCCTCAGCGGCATATGAGCCGGCGGGGGCGTTGCTCGCATCAAGAATATTAGTGTCGCTCGGCTTACCACCGATGTACATGTCGCGGCCGACGTAGGTGGCAACGCCGGGATCGGAGGTGGAGACATTGATATTCGTACCAATACCGATGGGCGTTGGCTTGTAAATGCCCGGAGTGAGATGTCCAGCATCTTCCGCGCTTGCGGTGGAGACCGCGCTAAACGGCGACAACAGAGTGCTCACTACGAGAACAGTTGCCATAAAGCTACATGCGGCGAACTTCTTCACTTTGAGTACCCCATTACAGTTTCCTCGGTAAAAACCGTCTGGGCATCGTTGGCAATGGCCTGCGAGATCGGAGGCATGACGAGCGACAGTACCAGGCTCAAAACGGAGGCTCCGCACAAAACGCCTGCCAGTACACGGCGCGTCGCTTTTTTACTCTGCTTAGTTTTTTCTGAATTCGCTTTCATCGATGTCTCCTCCCCAAGAGACCGCGATCTTGCTCTTTCACTATCAAACGTATCTGCGCAACCTGTAATTACGCACGCTTATAGTACATATTGTAATGATTGTTTGAACATCTAAGCAAAAATACCGATAGTTTTGTAGCGAATTCTCAATTCTCTTGACATTTGCTCGGATTTACCTTCGTTTATTCGCTATGAAATATCTATTTCTACTGGTAATTAAGCTAGTTATCATTTTTTAATAGCATTTTATTTATTTGCACAACATTTTGCTCAAGAGCATGCGTCCTGTGAACGGTCGAAAATCGACCGTGAACGGGTAGGTCATTAACCGGGAGGAATAGACTACCAAATTGATGGGAATATCTTTAACTCATCGGTGGTTAGAAGCGTAATGTTCAGACAACGTTATTTGGGTTTTCGCGCAGATTTTAGGCATCAATTCGCCCAAATCGCCTGAGACCACCGCAAAGGAGCCCGTCCCCTTTGCGGTGGTTCTCCCCCGGCGCTACAGCAGATGCTCCTCGATAAAGATCGCGATGCCGTCTTTGTCGTTGCTCGCGGTTACAAAGTCGGCGGCGGCACGGGTGGCGTCGCTGCCGTTTGCCATGGCCACGCCCACGCCGGCGTCAGCCACCATGCAGGTGTCGTTGTCCGCATCGCCAAACACGCAGATGTCCTGGAGTTCCATGTCGTTGAGCTCCGCCACGCGCACAAGGCCGTGCGTCTTGGACACGCGCGGATCCATGAACTCGTAGAGCCGCTGCGTGGTTTGCAG
>OLRA01000138.1_pt1 | contig 100255 bp, 89 predicted proteins | sample 1673011 | NCBI WGS metagenome assembly OLRA01 (sample SAMEA3136746, study PRJEB25190) | human gut metagenome | reverse complement strand
AGGTTAGAATGAGAAAAACTCATTTTAACTTGTACTAAATCTTGACATAGGACCAGGAGTTGCCGCAGGAGTAATTGGTGCCGGAGGACATTTAAGTGCAAAAGAAACGAATGAGCGTGCCGAGAGGGTGTCGCAGGACGCTCAAGAGTTATATAATAATGCAAAACAGACATTAGAGGCAGCGCAAAATAAAACAGAGAAAGCTCTTGTAAAGCTGGGATATGATAAAAAGAGAGTTCTTGATACTTCAATGAAGCAGTTTCTCCCAACATTCGAAAAAGTAAAACATATTCAACTGAGTGAGTCTGTTGGGATACACGAAATAGCTAAATTTACAATTGATCAGCAGGATGTTATTGAAGTTAGAGAGATGACAGATGTTTATTCGTCATGTTTTGCCAGTAGTGCTACGGGTGTTGCAGCAGGAGCTGCAGTTGCTTTAGCTGCCAGTGGTGCTTTACCAATTATAACAGGGGAATTGTCTCTGGCGGGATCTGCATTAGCGGCAGGTGAAATTAGTGCTGCAGTAGGATTTGCAGGATCGGCCCTATCATTTGGAGCGGCAATGACTCCATTAGCTGCAGTTGCTGCACCAGTTATGTTGTTTACAGGTATATCAGCGAGTATGAAAGCCGATGAAAATCTTGAAAAAGCCAATACTATGTATGCAGAAGCAGAGGTTGCTGTAGAAAAAATGAAAATTTCTGAAACACTCTGTGAGGCTATAACTGAAAAGTCAGAAATGTTTGATGATCTCTTAGAAAACTTAAACACAATGTTTGCAGAGTGTACAGGTTTATTAACAGCTGTGGTAAGGAAGAGGGAAGGAAGAATCTTTAAGAAAAAACTCACTAAAGAGAATTTTTCTGAAGATGAATTGGAATTAATAACGGTAACGAGTGCATTAGCCAAGGCAGTTAAATCAGTTATTGATACACCAATTCTTTCAAAAGATGGTAATATCTCATATGATGCTGAGAATGTCTATGATCAAATGGTTGAAGGATTAGACGATTGGAGTAAGGATACTCAAAAAGTTAAGGCTATCAATTATAACGTAAAACCAATAGTGGTTAAAGAAAAAAATATATCATATACCTCGAAACATACAGGAAATACTACTGGTGGAATAAGTGTGATGAGTGGTGCGCGCAAAGTATTTGCATTTATTATAGGGATTTTTTTTGCCTCGGCTTTTGCAGAAGGAATCGCATCAATCGTAACCGGTGATGTAAATAAGTTTCTATTCCTGGATTCATTTACCGCCAATAAAATCGCAATATGGTTGTTGCTTTGTACTTCTGCAATTATGTTGATAGGAAAGTTTAAAAGTACAATAGTAGAAAAAATGTGTGGTTGGGGTTCAGGATTATCTGTATTTATTCTGTATGCACAATATTGTAGAAGTGTGGAACAGGTGAATCATTATATAATTTTCTCTGTTATTGTTTGCATAGTATGCGCAATGTTAACTGAATTTTTTGATGATAAAAAACAAAAATGGAATTGCGGACATTACTTTTCTTGTATATTTATGGTGATGATGCTGTGGCCGATAGGATTCCTAATATATGCGTTTTTTAGCAAATTTATTGGCTTTTCAGAAAGTTCATGCCTGATAGTAACTTCGGTAATTTTCTTTATTATTTCAGTTTTGGGAATAGGTGATTTGTTGGATGATGAATAAAGCATAGAAAATGCAAGACATGCGATGTAAAGATTTTATAGATTTATGAATAATAACAAAAGATATTTTTAGAGAATACAACAGGAGGTTACGACAATGAATGTTCGGATAAAAGTTTTTGCTAATGAAAATCAGCTTACACAGGTTCGGGGCGTCAATGTGGGAGATTTAGACATTGCTTCTGTACAGAATAAAACATTAGCTGAGATAAAATAGTGGTATGCTGTGATGAAATTGATCAATTGTTAAAGGCAGATGCGCAGGCACCGAAATTATCGCAGGAGAGAAGACGTTATTTGATGTTTCTCAAGGAGGTTCTTGAGTGTATGAAACCAACACTTTAAGTGCAGAGCTTGTAGAAAATAGTTTATAATTTGTTTTGTCGAATGAGGGCGGCTTAAAGAGTTGTCCTCGTTTGCTTTATTAGTCGTAACCAATATGGATCTTATTATGTCGTAGAAAATGTCACGGATATTTCGGGAAAAATTAAGCATTTAATGTCGGAATACGCTGAAAAAGAATACTCAAATACCTCCTGTAGACAAGTCACACTGCCGTTTTCACTTTGGAATCTGTCGTTATATACATGGCAATTTCGCGATAATGCATGCTGTGACACGGCAATTGTCTGGATCGTGTTGAAGTTCCCATGGAAGCATGATAATCTTTGCTTAAAATAAAACAAGAAAGAGCCGGCGTTGATTTGCAGGACGGATGATGGTATGATATAAGATATCAATACTGGATTTTAAGTGGTCTTTCGGACAGAGGACAGATGATCACGCATGTGAAGCGTTGCATGAAAACAAGAGAAGGATTTGTTCCTGTAGATGACGGGGAGGATATCTATTTTGTCAATACAGTGGTCAGGGATGACTCGGATAAATCCGAACTGCTTCAACTGTTTTTGCGAAAAGATGTGTTTGAAGAGACAAAATTCCCGGAATTAAGCAAAGCAGTAAAATATTTCAAAGAGACAGAAGGAGGTTTTGGAGAAATGTGCAAAACGGTAGAGGATTATGCTGAGGAACGTGAAAAAACAGCACGTGAAGAGGAAAGGAAGAATGCAATTCGCAAAATGCTGGGAAGTGGATTATCCAGAGAAATGATTCTTTCTATGAATTATTCCGAGAAAGAATTGAAAGCGGTTGAGAAGGAACTGTCATAATGGACGTAAGATATCGTAAAAGAGGGATAATGCAGACTGTTGATGTACTAAGAATAGTGTGTTGACAGTCTTTTATGTTGGTACTTTATGATTATATTCACATGAAGCTGCTAAGTATTTTAACGATTTTGAACATCCTCTGTAGACCAATATGGATAACCTTGAATATTTTTGTAGATAATCATATAATAGTAAAAAATTCAAGATTATCATGTTAAAATAATTCATAGCAGAGATTATATTTTTAAGAATTTTGAGATAAAATCACATTCGTTGCAGGTTCACAGAGTAATTTTAATTTCATGACAGAAGTGCCAGAAATAGCTGGTTGCCAAATGGTAGATATTTTTGATAATTTATTCAGAATGTATAAGGCAGGTGTAGCATATGAACATGCAGGAGTTAAAAGAACTTGTTTATCAAGGGGAAAAAGTTGATATAGAGTGCAAAAAAGCGGAAAGCAGTGTGCCGAAATCTGTATATGAATCGTATTCTGCATTTGCGAATACTAAAGGAGGTTATATCATATGTGGAGTAAAGGAAGATAAATCGAAGATTATACCAGAGGAGCGATTTATAATACAAGGAATAGAGAACCCATCGAAACAAAAAGAGGATTTTTGGAATACGATTAATAATAGTAAGGTAAATGTCAATCTATTGAAAGATGAGGATGTAGAAGTTGTCTATGAAGATAATATCAGTCTTCTTTTGATACATGTTCCAAGGGCAGATTTTAATATGCGTCCTGTATATGTTGGAGAAAATCCATATAAAGGAACATATAAAAGAAATCATGAGGGTGATTATCATGCAAGTGAGTACGAAATCAATGGAATGATAAGGGATCGAAATCCTGAAGGCAATGATAATCAGATCATAGAGTATTATACGATGGATGATATTGATAAAGAAACATTAAGGAAATATCGTCAGATTTTTGAAATCAGAAATGAAGATCATGTATGGAATGCGTTGGATGATAAGTCTTTTCTGGAAAAACTGGGGGCTTACAGGAAAGATCGAAAAACGGAAGTGGAGGGATTGACATTAGCTGGACTTTTGATGTTTGGAACAGGACAGGCTATTCGAGAACGCTTTGATAATGTATTTATGGATTATCGCAATGAAAGTCAGGTCACGGCAGATATTCGCTGGAATGATAGGATTACTTATGACGGGACATGGGAAAATAATTTATTTAATTTCTTCACGAAAGTGACTCCGAAGTTGACAGAGGATTTGAAAAAGCCCTTTAAGTTAGAGGGCGGAGTGCAGCGTATCGATGTTACTCCGATCCATAAAGCTGTTCGTGAGGGGTTTGTCAATATGATTATACATGCGGATTACTTGATGGATGCGTGTGTTTTAAAGGTGATTAAGAGGTCTTCTTCATTTGAATTTACAAATCCGGGAATATTGAAGCTTCCGTTAGAAGATATTTATCGTGGAGGCAACTCAAAATCGAGAAATCCCCATATGCAGACGATATTGAGATTAGTAGGATTTGGGGACAATGCAGGCTCTGGCTTTCCGACAATCCTTGATGCATGGAAGTCCGAGGGCTGGATTGAACCCCGCTTAATAGAGGATACAAATCTGAATCAGGTAACACTTGTGATGAAGATGGAGAAGGAATCAGCAGAAAAATCAGCAGAAAAATCAGCAGATTCCCCCAAAGTAATCAGTTTAAATTTATCGCAAAGACATCAGCAGATTTTAAAAAATATGGATGTAGATGTTGAATATAGTACGGACCAGATCGCAGAGATAATAGGACTGAAAGGACCTAGGACAAGGCAGCTGCTGAATGAATTAGTGGATATGGGGTTATTAGCTTGTATTGGAGCAACGAAAAGAAGAAGATATATTAAGTGTGAGGATTGATATACCTGGATCACCGGATCCGTACCTTTTTCACTTTGGAATAAAAGCTTCCCTTTTTGCGTTTCTTTGTCTGGTAGGTTCTCACGCGCACCGAGAGTGTGACATTTCGCATGGAATGGCGGAAGTTGAAGGTTTTCCGGCGCGGCGAGATTTTATTGTTTTTCATGCGGATGTAGACATATTTTCCGTTGTTTTTGCGGATATAAATACCGGCGTAGCGTCCCTGGTATTTGCTCAGCCTGATCTGCAAAAATTGTACGCCCGGGGCGGTCTTTTTCTGGCGTACGGTGATGGTTGGCGCACGCAGACGGGAGACGGCTTTGACGGAGGTGGAAGATGTGACTGTCCCATTTTTGGTATAGGAAAGTATTTTGTAATAGTAGGTTTTGTTTGGCTTTGCTTTCTTGTCCGTAAAGGTGCACTTTGCCAGTGAGTTCCCGGAAAGCTTCTGGGTGAAGCCTTTGGTGCCGGTGTTTAAGGCGGTCACCAGAGAAAAGTCCGGCTTGTTTTTCAGGCGGCGGTATACGACGAAACTTTCCTGATCCGGGTCGCAGCTCCAGCTTAAAAGAATGCCGCCGTTTCGGGATGCACCGGCACGCAGGGACAATGAACGGGAGACCGGTGCGTCATTGGGATTGGAGACCGGCACAGTAGCAGCCGGTGTGGAAGTGGTCGGAGTGACCGGTGTTGCGGAGACCTCCGGTGTGGAAGAAACGAACACATTTGGAGTTGTCGAAACCTTCGGTGTGGAAGAAACAGACACATTTGGAGTTGTCGAGACCTCCGGTGTGGAAGAAACAGACACATTTGGAGTTGTCAAGATCTCCGGTGTGGAGGAAGCAGGCACATTTGGTGTCGTGGAGATTTCAGGAGTGGTGGTTGCAGGTGCTGCCGTTTTCTTTGTCGTGAGAAACGGAGCCGGAATTGTAGCAGTTTTCCATGGTGAATTGATTCAAACAATGACCGATCAGTCCACCGGCATCGGCAGAGGATAAGGTGGTCAGACTGCCGGTGTTATAACTGTTATAGATCGTGTTGGCAACAGTGGAATCGGGGGCGTTATCATAATCGGTTATGATCCAGCCGGCAAGACCTCCGATTGCAGAAATTTTCAATCCATAGACCTGTTCGTTTGTGCTACAAGAGATGTCTGGGTGTTCGTCCTGTGAAGAGTCTGCAATCTGGGAAATTGCACCGGAATTGTTGCAGTTTGCGATGTATGTATGACCGAGGCTTTCCATCAGGATACCGCCGGCATTTTGATAAGCGTTCAGATTTCCGGTGTTGGTGCATTTGTCGATGACGGCAGACCAGGTGCTGGATGCGTAGCCGGACATTCCAAGGATGCCACCGATGTGTGCGCCGGTGATCTCTGCATTATTTTGGCAGGAATACAGCTGGGTATCATTTGTCAAGGCAGATTCGGGATCTGTGTTGCTGCCGGAACAGAAGCCTAAAATACCGCCGGCTATATTGGCATTCCGGATGATGGTGTTGTTGACGCATTGCAGGAATAGAACATTTTCGGTTGTTTTTCCGCAGATGCCGCCCATGAGCGAAGTACGTGTGGTGTCCCGGATCAGTCCGCCGGAGTTACAGTTGGTAAAGGTATCATACTGATCAAGGGATGAGTTATGCTGATAATAACCGGTAAACATACCGATCATGTTGGCAGGCAGCCTCTGCCACCGTTGTCATAACTCCCAGATTATTCGTGCAATTATTGGAGATTGTTTCAGTGGCATTCTGCCCGGCATCGTTGGTATAGCGGACATTTATAAAGGAGTCACACAGATTAAGGTTGGAAATTGCCGCATTCTTCATATGGTCAAAAAATCCGACAGCTCCTTTTGAGACGGAGGAGAGCACAGCGTTATTCCAAAGCCCGGAGATAGCGTGTTGATTGCCCTCGTAGTGTCCCATAAACGGATGTGCAGCTGATCCGATCGGGTTCCATGGATCTCCCTGAAAGCTGAAATCTGATTCTGTCTGGCAGGAATCATCTGTATAAAACTTATTGGAGGAAGCGTCAAATACCGCCTCACATTTTTCGGTAGAAGAATGATAAATCTTGATAAGGGACTTGTCATTATCTTGAACTGTAGAAAATGTATAGTCTGACAGCGCGATGTCGCAGGTCTGATAAAAGGTAGTATCTTTAGAAACGGGGGCCCCTGATTCCAGATATTGATCTAACAATTCCAGATCTTCCCTGCCGGAGATCAGAACCGTGTCCTCATTCTTTAGAGAAATATTGTCTTCGACCACCTGCTGCATCGTGTAGGTGGATTTGGCGTGGACGCGGGCAGACAGATAAGGCAGGACTGACAGAAGCAGCAGGCTGCCGGCAAGTGTGACGGCATGAAGCCGTTTGTGTCTGAGACATTTTCTGATCCGGGGTTTTTTCATAATGTATTCTCCATTCTCGTCCGAAGTGGGCGACAGATTTAGTATTTCAATTTTGTACGGCTATTATTATGAACTATTTTTTGTGAAATTTCTATACGATATTTCCAAATTATGTTAATATGTTATGATGCAGGGGGTAAAAGCAGATAGCATGAGGCAATTCGTGTTATCCGTTGAGCGCAAAATATTTTTTACCCCGATATCTGTTACATTATGACAATGACTTTTAAGGAAGAGTGACGATTTTGAATGAACATAGATATTGTTTTGGTTGTATGAAGCCGCTGACCTGGGATGGCAAATGTACCTCCTGCGATTTTGACCGGGACAGCTATCAGGAGAAGCCGCATCATTTGCCGCTTGGGACGATGCTGCATGGCGGCGAGTATATGGTCGGCAGGGTGCTTGGTGAGGGCGGCTTTGGCATTACTTATATTGGTCTTCATCAGAATCTGCTGATCCCGGTGGCGATCAAGGAGTATTTCCCGAATGGAATGGTTTGGCGCAAGTGTGAGAAGGAGAAGCAGTCTTACAGCGTTGTGCCGTTTACAGCGGAGTCGGAGCAGCAGTTTGACCAGGGGAAAAAGGACTTCCTGCGGGAGGCAAGAGTGCTGTCGCAGTTTGGATTCATGGATGGCATTGTGCGGACGAGGACTTTTTTTGAGGAGAATAATACCGCATATCTTGTTATGGATTATATTGAGGGGGACAGTGTCAAGAAGTACGTGACGGAGAATGGCAGGGTGACGCCGGAGGTCTGCCGGAGGATTATGAGACAGCCGATGCTTGCGCTGATGAAAATGCATGAGTCCAATCTTGTGCATCAGGATGTCAGTCCGGATAATATCATTATTAATGCGCAGGGCAGGGGGGTACTGATCGATTTTGGAGCGGTACGCCATGCAAATGCCATTGATGACCGGACGCGGACGGCGATTTATAAGCAGGGCTTTTCAGCGTACGAGCAATTGGAGAAAAAGGGAGGCAGGGGACCGTGGACGGATGTGTACGGCTTCTGTGCGACTATTTATTATATGCTGTCCGGCGAGAAGCCGTTAGATGCGACGGAGCGGGTTTTTAACGATCGTCTGGTGCCGCTGACGGAATATGTGCCGGAGCTTGATCCGCAGGTGGACCGGCTTTTGATGAAGGGACTGGCGGTGGAAAGCACTTCCAGACTGCAGAGGCTTGATGAATTATATGATCTTCTATATGAGAGCGAGGAGGCGGAATACTGGAACGGGGAAGCAACCGGGGTGCCGGAGGAGCACCGCAGACTGCCGAAGGCGAGCAATACATTAAATCTCACGATGGAGATGGAGCGGCGTCTGCAGGAGATGGAGGATCAACGGGCGAGAAGGAAACGTAACAAAACGATTCGGACGGTCGTACTCAGTGCGGCGGTGATCGTTGGCATCGTGCTTCTGATCGCGTGGAAGGTGATGCCGGATCGGGCGGGCAGACCACAGCAACCAGCGGTTACGGCAGATCTGCCGAAGAAAACTGTGGAGGGAGCCGCTTCGGGCGATGCAGACGGGACGGTGACGGAAGATCCGGCAAATGCAAGCGGGGCTGCCGATCCTGAGAATACCGCAGGCGCAGAGGAGACCATACGTCCGGAGGCATCTAAGAAGCCGAAGAAAACGGCGACACCAAAGAAAAAGAAGAATAGGAAAAGCACGAAAGCGACAAAGGCACCGGTTGCGACCGCTGCACCGACAAGTGTCCCACAAAAGGTACAGGCGACAAAGAAGTCTGCCGGGACAGAAAGCAAAAAGAAAAATAATGTGAAGATGGATGGCGATCTGGATGACTTCTTCCAATAATTTTTAATATTAGGAAGCTGCATGAAATGCGCGAAAGATGCTTTAAAAAATGAAAAATATATGAGAGATTGACAGATAGATAACTGCGTGGTATGCTTTGCTTTGTTCAGTGATTTATCAGTGTGCCTGCGCCGCAGCAGGTGATACGGGATAGATTGAAAAGGGAATGCAGTGAGATGCTGCAGCAGCCCCCGCTACTGTAAGAAGGATGACTCTTTCGCCGGAGCAAGATCCGGAACCACTGTACTGCGTCAGGCGGTATGGGAAGGGAGAGAGGAAGATGATTTCGAGCCAGGAGACCTGCTGGACAGAGACAGACATATGGCGTTTTGATGAAAGCAGCCCTCGGTGGGAGGGAGCGGACACGGAAACGTTTCTTTTGTGTTGAATTTTTTCAGAATATGAAGTCTCTGTACAGCCGGATGTACAGAGACTTTTTTATGGTATAGGAAAATGCTCGTAACGTAGTGTGATGTCAACGAGAATTGCGAAGCAATTCTTGGAGGGCAAAACGCTGGTTTTGCCTTTTTATAATATTAAGAAAGAGAATAAGATGAGACAGAGAAGATGGAAATATATTGTGGTAGCATTGCTTGTGGTATTCGCAGTGGTACTTGGAATACGTCAGACGCATTTTCAGTCGGTGGATTCCTACCGGCAGGAACAGAAGCTGGTCCGGAAGGATCTGACGGGGGATGATGAACTTTCTTCTATGTATAAGGAAGAAAGTGAGGAGACGCAGCAACCGGAATTGACGAATCAGCCTGCATCGACCGCACATGGTGGGAAGGCGGATCAGAAGGCTTCTGATGGAAAAGAAAAGTCAGGTAAGAACACAGATGACAATACGCTGTCCGCAAAAGCGGACACGTCATCAGGAGAGCCTTCGTCAAAGAAGAATACGTCCGGAAAGTCTTCGGACAAGAAGGGGAAAAGTTCTACCTCCGGAAAGCATTCCGACAAAAACAGCTCCGGGAATCCGTCGGCGACAGCAGGGACTTCCGGACAAAATGCAACGGCGGGTCAGACACCGGGGCAGAGCGACGCGGCGGATGCGTCATCAGGTGGCGGAAATGGAGATCAGGTATCCTCCGGACAGAATGGAACGCTGGCAACGCCGGGACAATCGCAGAGTAGTTCGATGGCAACTGCAAAGCCGGGAGGAAGTACAGTGACCACGACACCGGAGGCAGAGAAGATCAGCTGTACGATCGAGATCCGCTGTGACAGTCTGGTGAAGAATAAGAAGCAGGCACAGGAAAGCATTTGGAAATATATTCCGGACGATGGCGAGATTCTTGCGAAGGTGACGGTACAGATGGAGAAGGGTGCCACGGTGTACGATGTACTGGCGAAGGCGTGCAAGGCGAAAGGGATCGTCGTGGACGCGGAATATACGCCATTATATAAAAGCTACTATATTAAAGGAATAGCACATCTTTATGAGAAGCAGGCGGGTGATATGAGTGGCTGGATCTATAAGGTCAATGATGTTGCTCCGAACAGAGGGGCATCAGCCTACAAAATATCGGAGGGCGATGTGATCAGCTGGCGGTATACATGTGATGGGAAGACCTCCTGATCTGCTGCTCACAAGGAAAGCAGCCTGTGGTGAAAACAGACAAGTGGCATGCTGTATGACAGCGGATTGGAGTATGATATGAAAAAGGAATCGGAGTTTGCAAAGAGACATCCGGCAGTTATTCTGGTCTATCTACTGGCATGCATGATCTGGACAATGATCGTAAGGCATCCGGCAGCGATCATGGTATCTTTCGTCTGTGCGTCCCTCTGCTATGTGATGCTGGCGGGAATCAGACAATGGCTGAGACTATGGATCCCTGCGGGGATGATGCTTGTGTTTGCGGCGGTGATCCTGCCGTTATTTTCGCACAGAGGTGTGACACCGCTTTTCTATATGAATGGTATGGCGGTGACATGGGAGTCCGTCTATTACGGGATCATGATGACGATCATGCTGTTTGCGCTGCTGCAGTGGTGCGGCGTGGCGGCGAAGCTTCTCGACAGTGAGAAGGTGCTATATCTGACCGGCAGGGCGATCCCGACGATCGGTCTGATGCTGATGATGATCTTTCGCTCCATTCCGGACATGAGAGATCGTTACCGGCAGATACATGAGGCGCAGATCGGTCTTGGCTGCGCGGGTGGAGAGGCATCGAAGATGCAGCGGATGCGAAGCTTTTTGAGAGAGCTTTCGATGCTGATCTCATGGTCGTTAGAGGATTCGATCGAGATGTCCGTATCGATGGAGTCAAGAGGATACCGAACCGGATCGAGAACGTGGTTTCATTTGTTTTCGTTTCACCGGGAGGATCTGGTCTGGTGTATCTATTTTGTGGTTATGTTTGCCGGTGTATATATTTGCCGGTTTCGAGGAGATTTTAAGGCATATTATTTCCCGGAGATCTGGCAGAAGGCATTGTCCGGCTGGTCTGTTGCAGCACTGGTCACGGCAGCGGCCGGCATGCTTGCGCCGGTGGCCTATGACAGTTACTTTTTGATGTCTGTACGAGATATGGGACAGATGGGAGACGGTGAGAAAGGAGACGCATAATGGAACAAAAAGCAGTTTTATCCTGTGAGCATGTGTCGTTCTGTTATCCGAGACAGACGGACAATGCGATCGAGGATATCAGTTTTTCCATTGGAGAGGCGGAGTTTGTCGTGCTCTGCGGACAGTCGGGCTGCGGCAAGACAACGCTTCTGCGTCACTTCAAAAAGAATCAGATCCCATTTGGAACGGGCTCGGGTAAGCTGTATTACCGGGGGAGTGACCTGGAGACGATGGATGACCGGGAGAGCGCGGCACGGATCGGCTTTGTCGGACAGAATCCGGATACACAGCTTGTGACAGATAAGGTGTGGCATGAGCTTGCCTTTGGACTGGAGAATCTCGGCGTGCCGGGAGAGCAGATCCGGCGGCGGACGGCAGAGATCGCCCAGTATTTCGGGATGGAGTCGTGGTTTCGCAGACCGGTCTCCGAGCTTTCGGGTGGACAGAAGCAGTTGTTAAATCTTGCCTCTGTGGTGATCATGCAGCCGGATGTGCTTCTGCTTGATGAGCCGACGGCGCAGCTTGATCCGATCGGCACCGGAAGATTTCTGGATACGCTGCGGCGGTTGAACCGCGATCTGGGAACGGCTGTGCTTTTGTCGGAGCAGCGGCTGGAGGAGGTCGTTCCGATGGCAGACCGGGTGCTGATCATGCATCAGGGGCATCTGGTGGCGGACGCGGTGCCGGGGCAGTGTGCGGCGAAGCTCGAAGCGTATGAGAGGGATCATAACGAAGCACTTCCGATTGCTTCTGCAATGCCGGTGGCGGTCCGGGTATGGAAGGCATGCCATTACAGGAACGAGGCGAGCTCTCCGGTCAGTATTCGGCAGGGAAAGAGCTGGTTGGCTGATCATGTCCGTAAAACAGGACAGACCGGTGAGGCGACAGAGACTGGTGGTATGCAGAATATGGCAACGGATGCAGTTCACAAAATGGGACAGACCGATGAGGCGACAGAGGCTGGCAGTAAGCGGAATATGGCAACGGATGCCGTCCGTAAAACAGGACAGCCCGGTGAGCCCATCAAGTCTGCGGTATCCGACAGGCATCCCTGCCATACGGCGAAGCGTGCCGTGTCAGAAACGGCACTTTTTGTGGACAGGCTCTGCTTCGGTTATCAGAAGGATCAGCGTGTGCTGGAGGATTTTACCATGCGTGTTCCGAAGGGGATGCTCTATGCGGTGGTGGGGGGCAACGGCTCCGGCAAATCAACGGCATTAAAAGCGATCATGGGGATCTGCAAGCCTCGGCGCGGCAAGGTGAAGGCGGCGGGCAAGATTCGTTTTCTGGCACAGAATCCGAAGAGCCTTTTTACGGAGCTGACGGCTGCCGAGGAGCTGATGGCGATGCTTCTTCCGGAAAACGGAGGGGCAGGCTTGAAGGAAGCGGACAGGACGCAGAGAGTCGGGAAAATGCTTTCTTATCTGGAGCTTACTGCGCAGCGGGAGCAGAATCCGATGGACTTAAGCGGCGGGCAGCAGCAGCGGCTTGCGCTTGGAAAACTGCTTCTTACAGAACCGGATATTCTGTTACTTGATGAGCCGACAAAGGGACTTGATGGTGCATTTAAGGAAAAGCTTGCAGAGTTTTTGAAGGATCTGTGCAGCAAAGGGAAAACCGTTGTGCTTGTATCGCACGATATGGAATTTTGTGCGCGCTATGCGGATCAGTGCGGTCTGTTGTTTGACGGGCAGCTGATCAGTGAAGGGGAGACGAGAGCATTTTTCAGAGAAAATGTTTTCTATACGACGGCGGCACAGCGGATGAGCCGGGGCGTCTGTGGGGATTGTCTGCTGGCGGAGGATATCGTCCGGGCTCTGCAGGAAGCGGGGTGTGCCGGATGAAACAGTCAGGACAAATCTCCGTACGTCAGTTTGACTGGGAGGAATATTTGCGGCAGCGGTTCAGGCGCCGTGTGACAAGTGGCATTTTGCTGCTGATGTCGGTTGTGGCATTACTGTTTGTATCGACGGTTTTGCTGCGCGGCAGATATTATCTTTTGATGGGATTTGGCGTTGTGCTTCTGATACTTGTCCTGTTTTTTGGACAGTATGAACGGCGCAAACCGCAGGCGAGAGAAGTTGTGCTGTTGTCGACTCTCACCGCATTGTGCGTGGTGATGAATGAGATCTGCGCACATACGATACCGTTACATGCCGGAACCACGATGGTGGTGATCTGTGGCATTGGTCTTGGTCCGGAGGCGGGCTTTCTGATCGGTGCAATGAGCCGGCTGGTGTGTAATTTTTTTGATGGTCAGGGGCCATGGACTCCTTGGCAGATGGCTGCCTGGGGGATGGTCGGATATTTGTCCGGCATGGCTTTCAATAAAATAGAACGCAGACGAACGGGAGAAACGCTTGCCAGACGGCTTTCTCTGGAGAAGGGACGCAGGTTCCGTGTGGTAATGGGACCGGTTCTTTGCATTCTGTCTGCGTGGGTGCTTGCTTATGTGGTCTATCTGTTTCGGAGAAGCCCGGGAGAGAATTTCTTTGGATGGAGATTGTACTTCTACGGACTTGCCGGAATGGCAGCGGGCTGTATCCTGCAGAGGAAAAAACTTCCGGTGGATGACATTACAACAACGGTGTTTACGTTTTTTGTGGTGTTTCTGCTGTATGGAGGTGTGATGAACTTTGCGGCGATGCTGATGACGAATTCGATGGATCCGTCATCCGGACAGATCAGCTGGGAGACCCTGAAAGCATTATACCTGACAGGAGCACCCTACGATGCAGCGCATGCCGGTACGGCGGCGTTGTGTATGTTCCTTTTCGGGGACAGCATTTTACAAAAGCTGGAGCGTATACAAGGGAAATTTGGGATTACACTGTAGACAAAGCATCAGGATTGGAGGATCAAAATGATCAAGAAGAAATGGATGAGCAGCCTTTTGGCAGCCGCCCTGGCATTTACGACCGTATTTGGCGCAGGCGTGACTGTAAAGGCAGCAGACGAGACAGATGCCGACCAGACCGGTAAGATTACCGTTTATGTGGCAGCTGAGGGCGCGGATGACGAAGGACACACTGTCGATATCGGCAAGATCGCCGTACAGGTGGACAAGGGAACAAAGGGTGACGTAGCGGTTGAACAGGCGCTGCAGAAGGCAGGCTATACAGATTATCTGATCGAGGATACCGGATATGGCGCAAACTTAAACAAGATCGGCGATATCGCCAACGCAGCTGACTGGAGCAAATACTGGGGCTTTTATATCAACGGTGCCTATGCGCCTGCCAGCCTTGGAAACACAACACTGCAGGACAACGATAAGATCAGCTATCTTTATACTTATTACGGAGATACAGCAGTACAGGCAAAGGTATTTGACGATGATGCTTCTTTGAATCCGGACAGTGATAAGACAGCATCTCTTCTTGCAAATGCAAAGGCACAGCAGGAGGTTCTGGCAGATACGATCTTCAAAAAGGTATTTGGCGATGGTCAGACCGTCTATGGTATTGAGACACCGGATGCACTTTATGTAGCATTCTCCCTGCTTCGTGCAGATTACAAGTCTGATTATTTCGACGAGATGTACGCCAATGTGGAGAGTCAGCTTAAATCACTGGCAGATACAGGATCTGTTACTGTTGAGGGTGAGGCAAAGGATGAGGCTGTCATCGCGGGCAAATATCCGGAGTTGACTTATGCGAAGATCGTTCTGTTTGTGACAGCAATGGGTAAGGATGCAAGAAATGTTGGCGGATACAACCTGATCGAGAAGATGGCACAGAAGAGTACCTATGAGGCATCTTCCGAAGCGTATATGCTGGACAGTACAATGCTTTTGGCACTGGACAGCGGAAATTACTTCCCGCCGGCAGGCGATGATTATATTACAAAGGATGATCTTGTAAATAATATTGCCGCAAAGATGGATGACAGTATTGCACAGGCACTTCAGTGGAGCTCTGTTGATTCTGTTGCAATGGCACTTCAGCCACTGTACAAATATGCAACCGATGACATTCTTCCTGAGGATGCAAGCAGTGACCGTACTGCAGTGCAGGAAGCATATGCAAAGGGAATCCATTTCCTGGAGAGCACCCAGAATGCAGACGGTAGCTGGAGCGGATACGGCACAGAGACAAACAATGTATGGACACTTGCGCAGATCATGACCGCAATGGGACAGCTTCGGATTAATCCATGCAGCGAGACAGACGGCACAGACTTCATCAAAAATGGTATGACTGTTCTTGATGATGCAGCAGTATTTGTTGATGTAGAGAATAAGAAGGTGGATGATGATCTGATGTCATATCAGCCGGAGCAGCTGCTTCGTGGTCTGACAGCAGTGATCCGTGCAATGGAGGGAAGAGATTCCCTTTATGATGTGAGATATTCTGGAGTGACTCCTGAGCCATCTCCAAGTGTGACACCAAGCGTGGTGCCAAGTGAGGCTCCATCAGCAGCACCGAGCCAGTCACCGACAGTGAGCCCAAGCAATGTGCCAAGTGAGACTTCTTCAGCAGCACCGAGCCAGTCACCGGCAGTAAGCCCAAGCAATGTGCCAAGCCAGACTCCGGCAGCTTCTGCACCGGCTAAGACGGCAACACCTGCTGCAACAGTAAGTGCAGCACCGGCTAAGAGCAAGGATAAGGTCACAAAGGTTAAGGCTGTGAAGACAAAGGTAACCGTTAAGAAGGGCAAGAAGGCAGTTGTAAAATGGAATGTAACAACTGCAAAGAAGGCTTCTGCAGCATCTGTTGCCAAGCTTGTGAAGGTTTCTGTCAACAAGAAGAACGTGAAGGTTGTGAAGAAATCTGCGAAGACAAAGAAAGCGAAAGTAACACAGATCACGGTAACCGTAAAGGGTGTTAAGAAGGGCAATGCAGTCGTTACCCTGAAAGCCGACAAGAAAAAGAGCAAGGTAAAAGTTGTTGTGAGATAAGCGGAAAAGCTCTGAAAGAGTGAATTTGCGAGTTTTTAGTAAATATTGCCAATGAAATAGAGAACCCCACTCAAAGAGATTTGATAATCTTTGAGTGGGGTTCTTTTTATGGCATAGGAAAATGCTCGTAACGTAGTGTTATATCAACGAGAATTGCGAAGCAATTCTTGGAGGGCAAAACGCTGGTTTTGCCCTTTTTTAAGTGTATAGAAAGACTCTATTTCGTCATTGCGTCTGCAAGCTGCTCCATAGCAGGAAGATCACTTTCCTTCATTACGGAACGGATCGTGACAACAGGCTCAACGATCTCGATATTCTTCATTGTCTCAAGAATAGACTTCATTGTGCGTGCAGCGGTTGGCGCCCAGGAGCCGTTCTCTACGATGCCAACCTTACGGTTCTGGTAGGCTTTGCTCTGCAGATGGTGCAGGAAATCCTGCATACATGGGAATACGCCGGCATCATAGCTGGCAGCAGCCAGAATCATGCGGTCATAGCGGAAGGCATCCTCGATCACCTCAGCCATATCTTCTCTTGCAAGGTCACTGACAACAACCTTTTCTGCTCCTTTCTCGCGAAGGATCTCAGCAAGCTTCTCGGCAGCTTTGCCGGTGTTGCCGTGGATGGAAGCGTATGCGATCAGGATTCCCTTATCCTCCGGCTGATAGCTTGACCATGTATTATAAAGCCCCAGATAATAGCCAAGATTATCCTTTAAGACCGGTCCGTGAAGAGGACAGATCATTGCAATGTCCAGAGCGGAAGCCTTCTTGAGAAGTGTCTGGACAGGAGCACCATATTTGCCGACGATATTGAAATAATATCTGCGTGCCTCACAAGCCCAGTCATCTTCGCCCTCTGTCTTGGAGAGGGCACCGAACTTACCGAAGCCGTCTGCGGAGAAAAGGATCTTTTCTTTGGACTCATATGTAACCATTACCTCCGGCCAGTGAACCATTGGTGCCATGACAAAGGTCAGTGTATGCTCGCCGAGAGAAAGGGTATCGCCTTCTTTGACGGTGAGACTGTGTCCATCTAATGAGATATCGAAGAACTGTGGAAGCATCGCAAAAGTTTTTGCATTACCAACGAGAGTCACATCCGGGAACAGCTCAACAAGACGGGCAATGCTGCCGGCATGATCCGGCTCAAGATGCTGTACAACAAGATAGTCAACGGTTCTGCCGTCGAGAGCAGAGAGAAGATTCTTCTCCCATTCCTCCATGCCTCGTGGATCAACAGTATCCATAACAGCTACCTTTTCGTCCAGAATCACATAGGAGTTGTAGGAAACGCCCTCCGGGACAACGTACTGGCTTTCAAACAGATCGATGGTAGTGTCATCTACACCGATATACTTTATAGAATCTGAAATAACTACGCTCATAGATAACCTCTTTTCTGCGCACAATGTGTTGTATTTTGTGATTTTATCGCTCATAAATCGTAATGCATGTGAATAAGCACATCTGCGCAGGTGATTTATGAGTTTTTCGGACGGAGATCCAGTGCGCCGGGATGCCGCCGATGTCTGCATTTATTCTAAAATGAAGCAGACCTTCTGTCAACCGTCGGATTGTTTTAATCCAACTTGATTCCCTGAAGAAGCTTTGCAAACGGGCTTGTATCGGACGCATCCTCTGGGCTGTCTGCCGCATATTCGGATGGAATTTCGTAGGACTCGTCCTCCGTGTCCGGTTCATCCTCGCGCAGAGCCTTGATGCTCAGGGAAATGCGGTCGCCCTCGATCTTTAAGATCTTTGCCTTTACCACCTGTCCCATTTTAAGCTCTTCCTTTGGCGACTTGATGAACTTGTTGGTGATCTGGGAAATATGGCAAAGACCGGTCAGTACCTCTCCGATATCGATAAATACACCATAGGATTCCATTCGTGTAACAGGCCCTTCTACAACATCGCCGGTGGTCAGTCTGCCGATCCGCTGTGTTTTCTCGACAATCGCCTGCTCGCGTTGGATCATTTTGGCGGAAAGGACAAGCTTTTGAATATCCTTTTCCACGGTGATGATCACTGCCTGAACGGTCATGCCGACATATGCCTCGGTATCCTCAACATAAGTCAGTGCAAGCTGGGATGCCGGGATAAATGCGCGGATCCCCTTGACATATCCGGTCACACCGGCAGGAACAGCTTCGGTGATCTTTACGGAGAAAACGGTACCGTCTGCCATGTCTTCCTTAAGCTCGTCCCAGACAAGAACACGGTTGGCTTCACGTATGGAAAGGATTACGTTGCCGCTTGCATTTTCCGGATCCAGAACCATTGCCTTGATCGTGTCGCCGATCACCATATCTTTTTTGATGGAGAAGGACGGATCATCGCTGCATTCCTCGATTGGGATAATGCCCTCGGTGTAGTAATTCAAGTCGACGGTGACTTCGGTGTCGGATATACCGATCACAGTCACATCGAGGATATCGCCCTCGCGCAGAACCTGAAAGGAACGTTCCAGTTCGTTTTCGTAGTCTTTCATACTCTTTTCATTACTCATATAACGCACCATACCTTTCTGAAAATGTATGGCTTCATTATAACAGTAAAATGTGAAGAAACAAATAACCTTTACAACATTTCTCTCTATTGTTTACAGTTGGAAATACTTATTTCCTGACTTTGACGGTGCAGGTCTCGCGGGTGCCATCCTCCGCAAAGGAGATGACAGCGGTTCCGACGCTTCGTGCGGTGAGATTACCGAGTTGGTCAACCTGTACCACATTTGGTTTGCTTGATTTGATGAGAGGCGCATTGCCGCTGGATATTTTGTAACCGAGTGTGCGTGTTTTGCCCACTTTCATGGTCAGAGAGGATGCAGATAATCTGATGGTTGGAGCTTCGACCTCGATCTCACAGGTTTTGGTGACGCCGTCGGCTTTGGCGGTAATGAGTGCAGTGCCATGTTTCTGGGCGCAGACAAGACCGGTATCGCTGACGGTTGCAACGCTGGAACGGTTGGATTTCCAGGTCGGAGTGATCCCGGAGGACACATCGGCGGTAAGTTGAACCTGCTGGCAGCGGAAAAGCTTCCGGTAAATATGGTTCAACGTAATGGAAGGCTTTTTGACGGTGACGCGGCAGGTGGCTGTTGTCTTGCCGGCTGTGATAGAGATGATGGCAGAACCCGGTTTGCAGGCGGTGATCACGCCATCACTGTCTACTACGGCAACACTCTTTTTATTGCTGCTGAAGGAGACCGGCTCGCTTCCTGTTGTGGAAGCCTGAAGACGCTTTGTCTCACCGTTTTCCATAGAAATACTGCGTGTACTCAGCGTAATCTTCGTGCGGGCGACCGTGACTCTGCAGGACGATTCACTTCCATCCGCCTTTGCTGTGATGCGGCAGCTTCCGGCGTGCTTCGCGGTGACAAGACCGTAGCGGTTGACCGATGCGACTTTTGCATTCGAGCTCTTGAAAGATGGCAGTCTGCCGCTTGAGACAACGGCACCAAGATAAAACTCCTGACCGGCAGACAGGGACGCCTGATACTGCGTCAGTACAATGAAAGTACGGGCGGCAGAAGCGGTCCGGGTGGCAGCAGGAGCGAAAAGAAGCCCTGCAATGATTGACAGTGTCGTGAAAATGGCGGGAAAAATCCGCCGGAATGATGATTGATATTTCATAGAACTCCCTCCTTATCGGAGAGAAATGCTGTAAAGTGCTCGTAGTATAGCAGGCGTGTGCTTGCGGTGTCAACCGCTTCGGATCATTTTCGGAAAACTGTACGAAAATAAAAAATATTTCCGGGAAAATACACAAAGAAAATCGAAAAGGAGAGAATCTCATTTGTGCATCATGTATTTTTGTGGTATAGTTAGGATGAGTAATGTTTGATTGCATACAGGTATACACGACCGTACTCAAACTTCCCACGGGAGAACGATCCTGTTCCGATAATATTTCTTATTCCAAAGAAATAAATACAGATTTTGCCTGAATGTACTTAAATATTCGTAGGCTGTGTCTGAAAATGCTCTTGTCACATTACGGTTTTCGGAAAGTCTAATTGCTTTGCTGTTTCGATGATCGATGAACGCGTCCTGCCGTACTCGCCCCAAGACGGGGTTCAAGTGTTTCGTAAGGCGCTCTGCCCCCGCTGGTGCTTATGCCCTGTGCTTTAGGGCATTATGCACCATTGTGTGGGGCAACGCAGCGGGAGCGTGCCGACCGAAATAGTTGACCCCGTCTATGGGGGTCGATCGTTCGGACACGTATCCATCGAACCATTGCAAAGCAAAGACTTTCCGGAAAACCTAGTGATCTGCGATCATTTTCAGACACAGTCTTACGGATTCGGTAAGTAATATAAGCAAAAATCGTATTCTTAACCCGTTTGGAATAAGAAATATTATCGGTACATTTTCTTCCTGTGTGGGAAGTTTGAGCAACATATTAATGAAATTGGAGGATAATGACATGGCAAAGATCGAGATGAAGACACCGTTGGTGGAGATGGATGGCGATGAGATGACCAGAATTCTCTGGAAGATGATCAAGGATGAGCTTCTGTTTCCTTTTATTGATCTGAAGACAGAGTATTATGATCTCGGACTGGAGTATCGTAATGAGACAAACGATCAGGTGACGATCGATTCTGCGGAGGCAACCAAGAAGTACGGTGTTGCTGTTAAGTGTGCAACGATCACACCGAACGCTGCCCGCATGACAGAGTACAATCTGAAGGAAATGTGGAAGTCTCCGAACGGCACGATCCGTGCAGCACTGGATGGAACTGTTTTCCGCGCACCGATTCAGGTAAAGGGCATTGAGCCTTGCGTGAAGAACTGGGAGAAGCCGATCACACTGGCACGTCATGCCTATGGTGATGTTTACAAGAATACAGAGATCAAGGTGCCGGGAGCAGGTAAGGCAGAGTTAGTATTTACCGGTGCAGACGGCAAAGAGATCCGTCAGACGATTCAGGAGTTTGATGGTCCCGGTATCATTCAGGGTATCCACAATACAGACAAGTCCATCACGAGCTTTGCAAAGGCATGCTTCAACTATGCACTGGATACAAAGCAGGATCTGTGGTTTGCCACAAAGGATACGATCTCTAAGATCTATGACCATAATTTCAAAGATATTTTTCAGGATATTTATGATAAGGAATACAAGGAGAAGTTTGAGGCAGCAGGCATCGAGTATTTCTACACACTGATCGATGATGCGGTTGCCCGTGTCATGAAGGCAAAGGGCGGATTTATCTGGGCCTGCAAGAACTATGATGGTGATGTCATGAGTGACATGGTATCCTCTGCATGCGGCTCTCTGGCAATGATGACCTCCGTACTGGTATCTCCTTCCGGTGTGTATGAGTATGAGGCTGCTCACGGAACCGTTCAGAGACATTATTACAAGCATCTGAAGGGCGAGGAAACATCTACAAACTCCGTTGCAACGATCTTTGCATGGACTGGTGCTCTGCGTAAGCGTGGTGAGTTGGATAACATTCCTGAACTCATGGCGTTTGCAGATAAGCTTGAGAAGGCAACGCTTTCTACGATCGAGAACGGAAAGATGACAAAGGATCTGGCACTGATCACAAGCATGAAGGATGTGACGGTACTCAACAGCGAGGGATTTATTAAGGCGGTTCGTGAGTCTCTGGAAGCAATGCTGTAATATATATCTGAAAAGGATAAATACTTATTCATATCGTGTAAAAAGCCTCGAAACAGGGGCTTTTTGCTGTTAGTGAGACAACAGATCAGGAGGATATTGTAACTATGATTAAGTTTGAAAAGGAAGTTACCGGTCTTGTGCCGGATCATGGATTTACGCACGGCGCCAAGTTTCATGCGGATGATCTGTTTTCCACGGCGCTTCTTCGTCTGATAAATCCGGACATTCAGGTGGAGAGAGGCTTTGATGTGCCGGAGAATTTTGACGGGATCGTATATGATATTGGACGAGGCAGATTTGACCATCACCAGCAGGACAAGGAGATCCGTGAGAATGGCGTGCCGTATGCGGCATTCGGTCTTCTCTGGCGCGAGTTTGGTTCCTGTTTCCTGACGGAGGAGGAAGCGGCAGATTTTGATGAGAAGTTTATCCAGCCGTTAGATGAGTCCGATAACACAGGCTCAGAGAATACCCTGTCGGAGCTGATGGAGAAGTTTAATCCGGGCTGGGATTCCGATGCCTCGTATGATGACAGGTTCTGGGAGGCAGAGACATTTGCGGAGAAGATTCTGATGCATTACATCGAGAGCATTCAGGGACTCAGAAGAGCTTCCGAGGTAGTTGTGAAGGCGATGGAAGAGTGTGATGGTGAGGTGTTGATCCTTCCTTGTTATGTGCCTTGGAAGAGAAATGTGATCGGCAGTGGTTATCAGTTTACGGTGTATCCGTCCAACCGTGGAGGCTATAGTGTGCAGGGAGTTCCGAAGTCGAAGGAGGATCGCAGCCTTGTCTGTGATTTTCCGCAGGAATGGTGGGGCTGTGATCCGCAGGAGCTTCCGAAGGTCAGCGGCATTGCGACAGCTAGATTCTGTCATCCGACGGGCTTTCTCGCGGCAGCAGATACAAAGGAGGATGCGGAACAGATGGCGCGTATTGCACTGGAACGGCGATAAATTTATCAGACACATATGAGATCCCGGCATTGTCCGGGGTGTGATTTTAAAGAAATTAAGAAACAGTATCGTTAATTAATGCACCGGGTTCATCCTGATTCCGGTGCATTTTTCAGATTATTTGAATGATTCAATCCCGGTAACGGGATTGCGGGATTATTTCAATCCCTCGATCGCAGCAACGGCATCGTTGAACCAGTCTCCCTCAAGACCTTCTACGTTACCGGCATCACTTGCGGCAGCAATCTCAGCGGTCATAGGGATGCGTCCGAGAACAGGCAGATCATACTGCTTTGCAACCTCATCAACATGACTTTCCCCGAAAATATTGATGTGCTTTCCGCAGTCCGGACATTCCACATAACTCATGTTCTCGATGATACCAAGAATTGGCACGTTCATCATCTTTGCCATGCGGACTGCCTTTCCAACGATCATAGAAACTAATTCCTGTGGGGATGTCACGATCACGATACCGTCTACCGGAAGTGACTGGAATACGGTAAGTGGGACATCACCGGTTCCCGGAGGCATATCGACGATCATGTAGTCGACATCCTTCCAAACAACGTCAGTCCAGAACTGTTTTACCGTGCCGGCGATCACAGGACCTCTCCAGATGACAGGATCATTGGAATCCTCCAGAAGAAGGTTGACGGACATGGTCTGGATGCCGGTCTTACTCTCGACCGGGAAGATCTCGGTATCTGTGCCAACGGCATGCTGTGTGATGCCGAATGCCTTTGGAATGGATGGACCGGTCACATCGGCATCCATAATGGCTGTGCGATGTCCCTTTCGCTGCAGGTTTACGGCAAGCATGGAAGAGATCATGGACTTTCCGACACCGCCCTTACCGCTGACAACGCCGATTACCTTGTCGATCCGGCTTTCTTTATTGGGTTGTTCGATCATACTCTGTGGGGAACGGCTGCTGCAATCTGCTGAGCAGCTTCCGCAATCATGGGAACAGTTTTCGCTCATAATGTAATCCTTCCTTTCTATATACACATAAATTTTAGTATAGCAATTTATTGATAAATTGTCCACTATAACGTTCTAACGGACAAAGGGGGCACATACAATTTACTATTATGATGTGGAGCATGCACGGCGGTCAATTAGCGTCGGGTATTCCGGAATGGAGGAAATATGAGTGGATATCAGAGAATGGTTTCCTATCTCTATCGATATGATAAGGGGATAAAAGGAAAAAACACAGGCTATGCAAGGATTGAACGGAATGACCGGAGATGCCGCGTGACAATACGTCTTCAGGACACGGTTTCAGTATCTCCGTCAGTTTTCTTTTTTATACAAAATGAGGGTGGCATGCAGCGGATCCCGGCGGGAAAGCTTGCGCGAAACGGCAGTGGATTTGCCGGAAGGGTGGAGACGCCGGTTGACAGGATGGCAGGTTCGGAATATGCGTTTGACCGGATTGACGGGATTTATCTGAGTGGACCGGAAAATGTGTTTTATGCGACAACCTGGAAGGATATCACGGTCTCGGGAGCAGCACCGGAAAAGGAAGCTGACGGATGGAAGGCAGAGGACGACCGGGATGCCGGGAACAGATCAGATGCCGGGAGCGGATCGGAGGAGAGCCGGCCGCAGGCGGTGAACACGGCATCTACAGAAATCCGGCAGGAATCCGAAAGGGCAGAACCTGTGCAGCGGCGTCAGGATGCTCTGGACGATGCCTTGCAGGCAGCAACGGGACTGGAGGAGGCATCTTCTGCAGAAGCCTCCTCTGTGGAAGCCTGTTCCCGCAGAGAGCGCCCGGACTTTGGAGAACGGATGCTTTCCGTGTTCCCGAAAATGTACCCGTTTGAAATTGATGAGATGGGAGAATGCGTCCGCATTGACCTGAAGGACATCGGAAATCTTCCGGTGGCGTACTGGTCGCTTGCCGGCAATCCGTTTCTTCTGCGGGGTTATTACTGTTATCGTCATCTGATTTTTGCGTGCATCGGCAGGCAGGAGTATGCGGTTGGCGTGCCGGGCATTTACAGCGAAGAAAACAGCAAATGGGCGAAGGAGTGCCGGATGCTTCGTTTTCAGCCACTCTCCAAGGTGAAGGACAGACATGGCGCATTTGGATACTGGCTGATCGCTGTTCATGCGCAGGGGTGATCGGGGCTGATCGTTGTATGCGTGCAGGGCAGGCTCCGGCGGACAGATGATGCCGCAGAAAATAGCTTTTGATAAACTTTCGTTCCATGGATTTTGCGAAAGAGGATGACATTTTCGTCCGGATAGCGTATGATTCTGATAGATTCACGGATGCAATGGAGTAATCCGCCGGGGTCAAAATACCCTTGCCCCCAATATCATTAAATTGGAATGAGGATGAACATGGAAGAACAGAAAATACAGGAAAAATATATGAAAGAGGCGATCCGTCAGGCGAAAAAGGCGGGGGAAGCCGGAGATGTGCCAATCGGCTGTGTGATCGTATATGAAGGCAAGATCATTGCCAGAGGCTACAATAAGAGAAATCAGCAGAAATCGGCACTGGGACATGCTGAGATCAGCGCGATCCGCAAGGCGAGTAAGAAGCTGGGTGACTGGCGGCTGGAGGAATGTACCATGTATGTAACGCTCGAACCGTGTCCGATGTGTGCGGGGGCGATCGTTCAGGCGAGGATTCCGGAGGTTGTCGTGGGAGCCATGAATCCGAAAGCGGGATGCGCCGGAAGTATTATCAATCTGCTTCAGATGCAGCAGCTCAATCATCAGGTCCGGCTGCAAACCGGGATTCTGGAGGAGGACTGCCAGAAGCTGCTCAAGGATTTCTTTAAGGAGCTTCGCCGTCAGCAGAAGCTGAAGAAAGAAAAGCCGGCGGGGGGAGCACAGAAAACAGAAGCGGCAGATCATGTAAGATAAGTATATATGTAATGATTTTCCCATTTGCCGTTGATCTGCGCAAAGTCATGAAGCAGCCCCTCCCGATGGAAGGTGAGCTTCTCGAGCAATGCGATCGACGGTTCGTTGTCCGGCATGACATATGCCTCGATCCGGTGAAAGCGGTATTCGCGGCATACGAGAGGAATCAGAAAAGAAAGCGCTTCGGTCATGTAGCCCTGCTGCAGATGATCCTTGTCGGTCTTGTAGCCAAGCATACAGCTTGAAAATGCACCGTGCAGAAAATTGCTGAAACAGATCGTACCGATGGGAACGTCGGTCCGGTCCCGGAGATACATCCACATGCGCAGATGTCTTGCCTTCACAAAGGAATTATATTCAAATGTAAGATTCGTCCGTTGAAAATCCGGAGAATAAAACCCGGGTCTTTTGACCGGCTCATACGGCTCTATAAAGTCTCGGTTTCGTTCGTAAAATTCAAGCACACCGGCTGCCTTATCCGGATGGCTTACGCTGAGGAGAAGACGGCTGGTCTCGTATTGTGGTTGCATTACAGGTATTCCTCCCAATGTTATGTCTGTATTGCCTTAGTGTATCATGCGGTGATGAAAATAACAAGGAAATATATCTTGACAAGCTTACGCGGGAGAGGATATAATTAACATCTAACATAAATTGTGTGAAGTATGTCATAAAGCTTCCGTGCTAGCCGGGGAGATAGCGGTGCCCTGTACCTGCAATCCGCTATAGCAGGGGTGATGTTCTGTTTCGGATGCATTGATTGCGGAGCCGCCCGATATAAGTGGTGATGACGTTTTGGTCTTGCGCAATGGGAACTCATGAACCGTGTCAGGAGGGGAACCTAGCAGCACTAAGTGAGCCCTCCCGTGTGCCGTGAGGTTGCCGGAGCCGAGCTAACTGTATTGGTAACGTCTGCAATGATGCGTACAACGCAGAATGCACGGTTTTTATATAGATAAGAGCTGTCAGTCTTCGGATAGAGGACAGACGGATCCTGATAAATTATATACAGATGATCAATAGGGAAAGTGGAGAATGCTCCACTTTTTTCTTTAATTTCGGTGTTATTTCTGATAAAATAAAGTTAGGTAAATGGTACGGATGGCAAAGGGGGATAAGCGGTGAAAGCAGAACTGAAAAAAGGAAGCATTAATCATATCATCCAAGATACGGATATTTACGAGGCGGGAGAGTTTCTTGATTCGATCGCCATGGTGGTAAAGGGCAGGATCCGTGTGCATGGATATGGTCTTAATCTGGTTGTGGGCTCCGGCTGCTTTCTGGGAATCCGGGATCTCAACAGAGGGGCGCATGGTGTGACGTATACGGCACTGACCAATGCGGTAATCTATGTATTTCCATCATCCGGAGCGATGAGTGATCTTAGGGGAATCATGAAGATCAATAAGGATTATGTGGCATTGATGGTTGTGGGACTTCACCGTTCTCTGGCAGAGCAGGAACGTGCTTATGAGGAGCTGCAGGAGGCGGCTGAGGGCTCCTATGAGATGACTTTTCGGATATATCACAAGTGCCGGCAGCTTGCCCAAGAGACGGGAACTGTCTTTGAGGAGCTTGCGGCGGTGGAGAAACTGCACCCGTTTGACGAGCCGCAGATGCTTTCACTGGATAAGGTGCATTATTATCAGGCGTGCGCCAAGGTGCCGATGGATGTGCAGAAGGCGTTTTACGGAAGCTCTGCCGAGATATGCATTTATCATGTGAGGGAGCAGGTCGGACTGCTGCATCAGCTCCATGATTACAGTAAGTCGCTGACGGAATATCTGAGTCAGATGATGCACTATCTGATCCTCGACGGCAGAAATTTGTATCTGGCGGTGTCTGGGTTTGCGCAGACGTTGCAGCGTGCCGGTCAGGATGCTTCCGGAGTGATGACAGATCTTGATGAGGTGATCGACCGGATCAATTCTCTGGAAAGTGTCCTACAGAAGCGGGCGGATGTGGAGTGTGTGATCGACCGTGGAACAATGGAGGAGACATATTATAATCTGTTGAATCCTTCGCATGGCACAGGCGGACCGGACGTGCCGGGAGATACGCTGGCGCTTGTGGAGGACTGCGGCGTCGATGTGTCGGAGCTTGTGGATTCGCTGGGAACGATTCTTTCTTTTGGGGAGATCGAACAGGAACGCGCCGAGCGTTTTGAAGATCTCGTAGCACAGTTTGAGGCGCTGGAGGATAAGGAAAGCTCGACGGATGAGGCGAGGAGCCTGAGACGTAATCTTATGAAGGACTACTATCCAATCTACGAGAAGGTTTTTCTGAAGGATTATCAGTCGGCAGAGGAGGCTCCGGCAGAGGTGGAGCTTTTCCTGCGCTACGGTTTCTTGAGTGAACGGCTGCTCAGGGAGGACATGATTGAGGATCTTCTGACGCTGGATCAGGGCAGCATCTACCAAAACGGATGTCATGTCTTTGATATGAAGGAATGGCTCACAGCAGTGATGGACGGGGATCGTATGCCGTCCAAGAATGAATTTGATATGGATTATGAAGAATTTCTTCGAGATAAACTAAAAAATAAAGAGATTACCGAAGAGCAGAAGAAGAGTCTGCTCAAAAGCCGGAAACAGAGGCTGCATTTTGAGGTTATGAACATGTTCCGGCTGACGCACCGTCTTGTCAGTGGTCAGATCGTATCCTTTGTGCCGTTTCTGTATACCGAGGGCTGTTCTAATCTGGAAAGAAATTTTCTTTCCAAGGAGAAGGTCTCTGCGGCGTTTAACAGACTGCGCCGGATCGATTACTCCGTCTTTTACCGGGAGGTGCTTTATACGGGAGAGATCTCCGACATCAAGAAAGAATTTATTCAGGTGGAGGTCTGTCCGGATGTGATACTGATGCCGACTGTGGGATCGAGAGATATCATGTGGCAGGAGCTCAGCGGCAGAAAGAGAGATTCAGAGGGACGCTTGATCCTTCCGGCTTTTCTGGAGGGAGATCTGGACAAGACAGTAGCGCATCTGGCGGGTTCTTTCCGGTGGGAGCTGTGTCGTACGATGCAGGGCGTGTACTGGAATAATATCCAGTATAAGTCGCTCACCAGTGAGTATTCGGATTTCCTGCAGTTTTACCGCAAGAACAGGGATCTGTCGGATGATCGTAAGGAGAAATTAAAGCTTCAGATACAAAAGCACCGGAATAATTCCAGAGAAATATTTGCGGCGGATTACATGAACTGGATCCTGCATGAATCCCAGGGAGGCATGCTGCTTAGTAAGCCGGTGCGCGAGATCATGGCAACCTACTGCCCGTTTACGCAGGAACTGCGTCAGAATCTGGAGGGACAGCCGGTATTTATGAATGCGATGGCACGCTTTGAGAGAGAACGTGCCAAAAAGTGTAAAGAATACGATATGAAGTTTCGTGTATGGGAAAAGAATCAGGTAGAGGTGCCGCCGGAGATCGTGCATACAAAAGAGTTTTATGAACGGTAAAGGTCAGATCCAGCCGCCATCGAGCGTGATGATCTGACCGGTCATATAGTCCGGGGCTTCGGCAACCTGACGGATCAGAGCGGCTGCCTCCTGCGGTGTTCCGGCTCGTCCGGCAGGAATCTCGTCGATGACGGCGGCAAGCTCCTCCGGATCAAGAAAGCTGTTCATGGAGGTGTCAATCATGCCGCAGGCAACGGCATTAACCGGAATGCCGCTTGGTGCCAGCTCCTTTGCCAGTGCCTTGGTGAAGGCGTTGATCCCGCCCTTTGTTGTAGAATATGCGACCTCCGTGGATGCGCCGACACTGCCCCAGACAGAGGAAACGTTGATGATCCTGCCGTGCTTTTCCTGTAGGAAATAAGGGATGATCACTCGGCTGGTATAAAAGACAGAGGAAAGATTTGTGCGGATGATATCATCCCACTGCATCGGAGTCATATCCTGCAACAGACCAATATGAGAGATACCGGCATTGTTGACAAGGATCTCCGGAGTACCGAAGGTCTGGACTGCCTTCGCCAGAAATTCCTCTGCATCCGCTGCATTTCCCATGTCGCCGCAAAAGGAAAAATACTGTCCGCCCGCAGCCGTGATCGCATCCTGTGTCTGTGTCATCTGATAATCACAGTGGCGGCTGCAGATTGAAATATTCCAGCCCATGGAAGCGTATAAAAGTGCTGTGGCGTGCCCGATTCCACGGGATGCGCCGGTGATGATAATGTGATGCATGTTCATTTCTGATCAAATCCTTTCCTTAGACAATTTCACTGTACTATATATAGTAGCTATATAGTAAATGAAAGTTACTTTGAATACAAGGCTTTACACATTTTAGGAAGTTTGCTATAATTTGCTGGAATGTTGTACAAATTTGCGAATTTTCCATCGGAGCATCCGGATGGTAAAGAAAGGTACTGATATGAAAAAAAATGCAGTGTTGTTCTTTTTTAAGAGCTTATTAAAATCTATTCTGGTGATCGTATCAATTCTCGCAGTCGGTGTGATCAGCTACAAGGTTTCTTATCAATATTTGTCAAAGCAGCTGGAGGCAGGAAAGCTGGATGTACAGGAGAAGGAGCTGGAATCTATTCTGGATCAGGCGAAGACAGATGAGATTTCCAAGAATCTGATCTACGTGGTCAATGACAAGCAGATGATCACCCATATGATGCTGGAGATCTGCAACACCAAGACAAACAATATGGATTATATTACAATTCCGACCAATGCAGATTATACGATCCCGGCAAAGATGTATCAGAAGCTTTGTGTTGTGGATGAGGAGATTCCGCAGATCGTACGTCTGTCAAAGCTGCGCCGTTATTTTTCCGATCTGGAGGATGCCGAGGCATATGGTTATGCTGAGCTTATTATGGAGAAGCTGTTAAAGACAGATATCAGTTATTTCACGGTGATCTCTCAGGAAATTTACGACCTGCATTATCAGGAGCAGAAGATGACAACACAGTACGCAAAGGTGCTTGACGGCTCTGGTCAGTCTGCATCCGCATCACCTTCACCAGGCGAACAGGCACAGCAGTATAATTCTTCTGTGACAATGAAGGTGATGGTGCTCAGCGATTCCTTTACTAATCAGCTGAAGGATATTGCCGGCGATGAGACAAAGATCATGGCGTATATCAAGGATCAGTATAACCAGGACGGAATACAGTCCAACCTGACAGTATACAATAAGATCGGATATATTGAGTCATATATGAAGATGGACTCCTCGCTGTATCATTACTGGGCGCTGCCTGGCGAGTACAATGGCAAGCTGTTTACAGTAGATACTGCGTCAGCATCAAAGTTTATCAGTGATATTGAGAATGTAACAGAGACATACACAACACCACAGAGTGAAGAGAAGTCAGTTCCTGCCAAGAAGCAGGTAAGCTCCAAGGGCAAGAAGATCATCATCCTGAACGGAAGCAAGATCTCCGGTCTGGCAGCAGCCAAGCAGAAGACACTTGTGGATGCCGGCTATACTGTGCCGAAGGTTGGTGATTATACACAGGAGGTTTTGACCAGAACAAAGATCATTGTTTCCAAAAAGAAGTGGGGGGCTGATCTGACGACTTATTTCAAAGATCCGCAACTTGTTGTAGGTCAGACACCGGATGGTTATGATATCGAAATTATTCTTGGCACGGTAGATGCCAATTAGAATGGGATTTGATTATGCAAGCATCAGTTAAAATTATGGATATTGACGTGGATATGATGAGTAACGATGTCTTTGTCCGCAAAATGAATGAATATCTGACGGATGATCATCTTGATGTCATCATGTTTGCTTCCACGAAGATGCTGAACAAGGCGATGGAGGATGAGGAGTACCGTGCACTTCTGGAAAAAGCAGACCTGTTTCTGCCGGGAGAGAAGGCACTTCTGGCAACGCATCATGTCGATGCACTGGAGGCGGGAGACATGGTAGTTAATTACCGCAGCCTTGGAATGATGTTGGAGAATCTGATCAAGGAGGACCGGACGCTTTATATCATTGCCGACACGGAGGAGGCAGTGGAGAAACTGCTGCATTACTGCAAGAAGATGCAGCCGGAGCTTCGGATGGTAGGCTCCTATTCCTGTGAACAGGGCATGGAGGATGCGGCGATCGTCAACGAGATCAACAGTCATACGCCGGATATGATACTTTTGAACCTGCCGGTGGGCTTGCAGGAGGGTTGGATCATGGAGCATTCCTCACTGCTCAATGCAAGACTCTGCATTGCAATCGGTGGCGTGGCAGAGCTTATCTTTGCGATGCAGAAGGAGACCCCGGAATGGGTGCGCAAGCTGCATCTGGAGGCTCTGTATCATCGTATTTTCCGGGAACAGGCAGTCAAAAAAGATTTCCGTACGCGTATATTTCGCAAGAAAATAACCAAATATAATAATCAGAATGAGATACATGATTATACAAAGGATGACAGCCGGTAGGTGTCATCCTTTTTCTTTATGTACAGAGAAGGATCGTAACGCATTGGATGGTAAAAAGGAATCGGGAAAGTAATTCCAAGGGGCGAAGCGTTGGTTTTGTCCTTTTTTAAGGAGACAGGAATGATGGAGGGAAAAGGGAAGCTCGGAAAATATGGACCGGATCTTATCCGGATCGTGGCGGGGACTGTGTGCATGGCACTGGCAGTCAACTTTGTGTATGAGCCGCTCGGAATGGTGACAGGAGGTATGTCAGGTCTGTCTATTGTTATTCGGCGGCTGACCGGACGGTGGACCGGCTTTCAGATGCCGGTGTGGCTGAGCAATCTGCTTCTTAATATTCCGATTTTTTGGATGGCGTGGAGGATCAAGGGAGGACATTACATGAGGATGACTCTTGTGGCAAATATCTGCTTTACGGCAGCTCTTTTTCTAATCCCGGTTCCGACTGCTCCGCAAAAGGATTTTGTGCTTGCTGCGGTTGTCGGCGGTGTGCTGACGGGGGCGGGACTTGGTCTCGTATTTTCCAGAGGATGTTCGACCGGGGGGACGGATCTTCTGGGGGCGGTGATCCATCATTTTCTGCCGTATTATCCGGTGGGGCAGATCCTGTTTGTGCTGGACTGCCTGATCATTGCGGCGGGGGCGTGGGTGTTTGGAATACGGTCGGCGGTGTATGCGGCCGTGGCGGTTTATCTGACAACCAGACTGATGGATATGATCGTGGCGGGAGGAAGTTTCGCCAAGCTGGCATATATCATTTCTGATGAATATGAAGCGATCGGACATTCCGTCATGTCACAGCTCGGACGGGGTGTTACCGTGCTGGAGGGAACAGGAATGTACACCGGCAGACAGCGAAAAACGCTGATGTGCGTGGTCGACCGGAAACAGATCAGCAGCGTTAGCCACATTGCGCGAAAAATCGACAAAAAGGCATTCGTCATTATTTCAGACATCAGGGAGGTTCAGGGAGAGGGATTTGTGGAAAAGATACAGAGTTAGGTGGCTGGAATGGACCTTTTTTTGACGAATTGAATGAAAAAAAATAAAAATATACGGTTTGCACAAAACATTAAAATGTTCTTTGGCTATTTGTGCTATGGTCAATAATGCTTGGATAGTGTAATATAATTCATGGGTAAAGCGTTAGGAAGTAACGCAGAACGCTAATAAGGCATATTATTTAAACATTATAGGAGGAACACACAATGGCAAGTTTATCATTAAAGAACGTTGGTAAGACATATCCTAACGGATTTGTCGCAGTTAAGAATTTTAATCTTGATATCGCAGATAAGGAGTTTATCATTTTCGTAGGACCTTCAGGTTGTGGTAAGTCTACAACACTTCGTATGATCGCCGGTCTGGAGGAGATCACATCCGGTGAGCTTTGGATCGGTAACACAATGGTCAACGATGTAGAGCCTAAGGATAGAGATATCGCCATGGTATTCCAGAGTTACGCTCTGTATCCACATATGTCAGTATATGACAACATGGCATTTGGTCTTAAGTTAAGAAAGACTCCAAAGGATAAAGTTGATAAGCTCGTTCACGAGGCAGCTAAGATCCTCGATATCGAGCATCTGTTAGACCGTAAGCCAAAGGCTCTTTCCGGTGGTCAGAGACAGCGTGTGGCAATGGGTCGTGCAATCGTTCGTAATCCTAAGGTATTCCTGATGGATGAGCCACTTTCCAACCTCGATGCAAAGCTTCGTGTACAGATGCGTATAGAGATTTCCAAGCTTCATCAGAGACTTGAGTCTACTATCATCTATGTAACACATGATCAGACAGAGGCTCTTACACTTGGTACCCGTATCGTAGTTATGAAGGACGGTGTTATGCAGCAGGTTGCTACACCAATTGATCTGTATACAAAGCCATGTAATCTGTTCGTAGCTGGTTTCATCGGTTCGCCACAGATGAACTTCATCGATTGTAAGGTAGTAAGAGACGAAGAGGGCATCAAGCTTGCATTCGGTTCTTATGCAGTTAAGCTTCCGGAGAGCAAGGCAGAGAAGCTTGTTGAGGGTGGCTACATAGATAAGGACGTTATCATGGGTATCCGTCCAGAGGATATCAAGGATGAGGAGATCTTCATCAATGCAGGAAGCAGCAACGTACTCGACGCTACTGTAAGAGTATACGAGATGCTCGGTGCCGAAGTATTCCTGTACTTCTCAGTTGAGGGACATGACATCACAGTTCGTGTTAATCCTCGTACAACAGCTCGTCCTGGTGATACGATCAAGATCGCTCTTGATACCAGCAAGATCCATATCTTCGATAAGGATACAGAGACAACAATCACAAACTAGTCTGATATATGACAGACATCCGGGATGTATATGCATTCATGGGATTGTTGATCCAACGGATCTGAATAATGATTTGAATTTCAGAGGGTTGTCCGAAAGGACAGCCCTCTTTACTTTTGTGCAAAATGATGATAAAATATATGCGGTATTGTATACTCATTAGAAGAAATAACGAGCATACTTTGGAGATGATGTTGATGGGATGAAATTATGATGATAATAAATAACATATGTGAGAAATAACTTGGAGGGGTTGTATGATTTCAAATCAGGTATTGCAGACAACGATCGACGGACTCAAGAATATCACCCGTATTGATATTTGCGTGATGGATACAGAGGGAAAGGCTCTTGCTACGACGATCAATAATGTAGAGGAGTATGAGGATGCCGTTATGGGCTTTGTGGATTCACCGGCAGACAGTCAGGTGTTGCAGGGCTATCAGTTCTTTAAGGTGTTTGACGAGCATCAGTTAGAGTATGTCATTTTGGCAAAGGGTGACAGTGATGATGTCTATATGGTAGGAAAGCTTGCTGCATTCCAGATTCAGAATCTATTGGTGGCATATAAGGAACGTTACGATAAGGACAATTTCATTAAGAACCTTCTTTTGGATAACCTGCTTCTGGTCGATATTTACAACAGAGCCAAGAAGCTTCATATTGATACAACCGCAAGACGTCTTGTATTCCTGATCGAGACGAAGAACGAGAAGGATACCGGCGCACTGGAGATCGTGAAAGGCTTATTTGCGAGCAAGACAAAGGATTTCATCACACAGGTTGATGAGAAGAATATAATCCTTGTCAAGGAAGTGAAGCCGAATGAGACATATGAGGATATGGATAAGACGGCGAAGGTCATTCTGGATATGTTAAATACAGAGGCGATGACCTCGGTACATGTGTCCTACGGAACCATGGTCAATGAGATCAAGGATGTGTCCCGCTCTTACAAAGAGGCGAAGATGGCGTTGGATGTCGGCAAAATTTTCTACAGCGATAGAAATGTTGTAGCATACAGCAGTCTTGGAATCGGACGTCTGATCTATCAGCTTCCGATGCCGCTATGCAAGATGTTTATCAAAGAGATCTTCGGTGACAAGTCTCCGGATGAGTTCGACGAGGAGACGATCGCCACCATCAACAAGTTCTTTGAAAACAGTCTGAATGTATCAGAAACTTCTCGTCAGCTGTACATTCACCGTAATACGCTGGTGTACCGGCTGGATAAGCTGCAGAAGAGTACAAATCTTGATTTGAGAGTGTTTGAGGATGCGATCACCTTCAAGATCGCCCTAATGGTGGTCAAGTATATGAAATATATGGAAACCTTTGAATATTAATTCAAATAAAGCGTGAAAGCCCCAGAGATGGGGCTTTTACACAATATATGTAAGAGGCACCGCGTGGGCAGTGGAGAAATGGGGAAAAGGAATGACTGGAATAAAAACATTTGGAAATAACGAGACAGCGGAGACGATCATCCGCATGCAGAATGTGAATCTTGTGTATCCAACGGGAACAGCAGCGTTAAAGGATTGTTCGCTGGAAATAGGAAAGGGCGAGTTTGTGTTTATTGTCGGGAGCAGCGGCTCGGGTAAGTCTACTTTGATCAAGACACTGCTTGGTGAGCTTGAGATTTCATCCGGAAGAATCGAGGTGGCGGGAAAGGATCTCGCGAATATGACGAGAAAGGAACTGCCGTATTTTCGCCGGAAGCTGGGCGTTGTCTTTCAAGAATTTAGGTTGCTCGATGAGATGAATGTTTTTGAAAATGTTGCACTTGCACAGCGTGTTGTCGGAGTATCCAGCAGAGAACGGCGCCGCAAGAATTCCCTGGCAATGTTAGAAATGGTAGGTCTTTCCAAGAAACTGAAGGCTTATCCGAATGAGTTGTCAGGAGGAGAGCAGCAGCGTGTGGCGATTGCGCGTGCTATGGTGAACCGACCGGCAATTCTTTTGGCGGACGAGCCGACCGGAAATCTTGATCCGGAGAATTCCTGGGAGATCATGAAACTGCTTCAGGATGTACATGAGCTTGGAACAACGGTTCTTGTAGTAAGTCATAATGAGGATATCGTCAACAAAATGCAAAAGCGAGTGATCACTCTGCATAAGGGGCAGATTACAAGCGATGCCAGACAGGGAGGTTATTTACAGTGAGTACATTATGGTATGGCTTGAAACAGGGCATAAAAAGTATCATACAAAATAAAATATTTTCGCTGGCGGCGATCGGTACCATTACGGCGTGTCTGTTCCTGCTGGGCGTATTCTATTCATTGTTGACCAATTTTCAACATATGGTTTATAATGCGGAGAGTACGGTAGGAATCATCGTATTCTTTGATGAAAATGCAACGCAGGCGCAGATCAGCAGTATCGGTCAGCAGATCAAAGCACGCAAGGAGGTTGAACGTGTCGACTATGTTTCTGCAGACGAGGCGTGGAACCGGTTTAAGTCAGAGATTTTGGAGGATCAGCAGGAAATGGTCAGCGTATTCGGCAATGACAATCCGTTAGCTAATTCCTCCTCCTATGAGGTTTATCTGAAGGATGTCACGAAGCAGTCGGAGATGGTATCGTTTATTGAGAGCCTGAGTGGTGTGCGTAAGGTCAACAGTGCACAGGAGGCAGCAACCGGCTTCGGAAGCTTTAATATGCTGGTCGGTTATGTGTCCGTTTCCATCATTCTGCTGTTGATCCTCGTATCGGTATTCCTGATCTATTCTGCGGTGGATATGGGTATCAATGTACGAAAGGATGAGATCGCGATCATGAAGCTGATCGGTGCGACGGATCTGTTTGTGCGTCTTCCGTTTATCGTGGAGGGAATTACCATGGGGATTATCGGAGCGGCAATTCCGCTGGTGATCACCGGCGTGTTATATGATAATGTGGTACGATTTATCGTTTCTCACTTCTCGGTACTTTCCGGATGGCTGGCATTTGTCAGTACAGAAGAAGTGTTCCGTGTACTGATTCCATTGTGCCTTGGCATTGGAGTAGGCATTGGTGTGATCGGAAGTACGATGTCGGTAAGAAAGCATCTTCATGTATAGCGCGAAGGCATTCCGGGAACAGGAGTCCCCGTGGGAAAGAGGCGATGCAAACGGTGATATACCGAGGAACAGATTGGAGTGAGCAGCGATGAGACGAAGATGGAAGATTGCAGCCGGTGTGTGGCTTGCCGGGGCACTTTTGACGGGGGCTGCCGGTGCTGCCGGAACGGATCTGTCCGGCTTAAGAGTCATGGATAAGGTATATGCGGCACCGCAGGAGAGTGGAGAGGCGGTCGCATCCCCGGAGGCAACAGAAGATACAGCTATTGTGAATGACGGCAGCTATCAGGGCAGACTGGATGCGGCGGAACAGAAGCAGCAGAAGTTGAAAGAGGAAAAGAAAGCCTTGGAGAAGAAGTTGGATAATATTCAGGATTTCACGGACGATGTCAGCAAATATGTGAGCACACTGGATATGCAGATGACGAATCTTCTGGATAATATTGATGCCAATAAGGAAGATATCGAAGATATCAAAGAGGAGATCCAGTCGGTCAATGAGGAATACGATAATGCACTGAGCAGGCAGCAGGAGCAGTATGATGGGATGAAGGCGCACATCAAATATATGTACGAGAATTCGGACAGTAATTATCTGGTGTATCTGATGAAATCGCGCACCCTCGCAGAATTTCTCAGCAGAGAGGAATACGTTGAAAAGGTCACTAACTATGATAAGGTGCTTCTGAACAAATATCAGCAGGTGCTTGACGAGGTGACGATTGCCCGCCAGAAGGCAGAAGAGAAGCAGCGGGAAGTGACCGCTACCAAGAATTCCTTAAAATATGAAAAAGAAAAGTTGGAGCAGCTTTCCGATGAAAAGACAAGACAGATTAAGATTTATCAGGGTCTTGTAGCAGATAACCGGCAGAATGTAGCTTCCTATGCGGTACAGATCGCCGATCAGGAGAAGGAGGTCGAAGCAATTCTCCAGGGAGGGCGTGATAAGATCTCGCAGAGTGAGAAAAGCGGAGATACGGTACAGATCATGCCGACAAACGGCGAGTATGCATGGCCGCTTCCGGTTTCCGGACGGATCACATCGACGTTCGGCTATCGTAAGGCACCGACTGCCGGAGCCAGCAGCTATCATAAGGGTGTTGACATTGCGGTCAATACCGGTACCAATGTACTTGCCTGCAAGGAGGGCAAGGTTGTAACGGCAGCGTACTCTTCCTCTGCCGGCAATTACGTCGCAATTTATCACGGAGGAGGAATTTATTCTTATTATATGCATTGCTCCCAGCTTAAGACATCTGTCGGAAAGCATGTGGAAAAGGGGCAGGTGATCGCAAGATCCGGTTCCACGGGGATTTCGACCGGTCCGCATCTTCATTTTGCAATGTATAAATCCGGCAACTATGTTAATCCGATGTACTATGTGAAACAGCCATAAATAAGTGCCTGCAGTGTGAATGTACTGCAGGCATTTTAGGCATGAAGTGAGAATATAATGAGCAGAAAAGAGGTTTTGTAATGAAAAACAGGAAATTTTGGCAGGGATTTTTGACGGGAGGACTGAGTGTTTTGCTTTGTATGCTGTTGGTTTGTGCCGGACTGACGGTGACAGGGAAGATCGACATCAGAAATATGATCATGAAGGTTTCGTCCGGAAGTATCCTGAATAAGAAACTGGACAGCAAGATGACAGAGCTTCAGGCGTATATTGATCAGTTCTTTCTCGATGATATTGACCGGGAAAAGGTGCAGGATTCCATCTGCAAAGGAATGGTCGATGGACTGGGAGACGTTTATGCCGCATATTACAATGAGGAAGAATATAAGGATATGAAGGAGAAGACCTCCGGCAATTACTGCGGCATCGGCGCTTATGTGAGCCAGAGCGCAACCGATGGTGCGATCACGATTGTGCAGCCGATCAAGGATAGTCCGGCAGAAAAAGTCGGACTCAAGTCTGGAGACATTATCAGTGAGGTTAACGGTAAGAGTGTGGAAGGCATGGATCTGACTGCGGTTGTCAGCAAAATGAAAGGCAAAGCCGGAACGAAGGTAGAGCTTACGGTGTTAAGAGATAATCATCAGAAGAAATTTACGATCACAAGAGAAGAGATCCATTCTCAGACAGTTGCGTATAAGATGTTGGATGGAAAGATTGGTTATATTGAGGTTAGCTCCTTCGAGGAAGTGACAAAGCAGCAATTCCGTGATGCGCTCGATGATCTGGAAAAGCAGGGAGAGAAGTCTCTGGTCATTGATCTGCGCAATAATGGTGGAGGTTTGCTCAGCACGGCGGTCGATATGCTTGACCGTCTGCTCCCAGAGGGCATTGTGGTATATACCAAGGATAAGGACGGCAAGAAAGAGGTTTATCGCTCTACGGATAAGGAAAGCTTTGATAAGCCGATCGCCATTCTGGTCAATGAAAATTCTGCCAGTGCATCCGAAGTGTTCTCCGGAGCAATGCAGGATTACAATAAGGCAGTTCTTGTGGGAACGACAACTTTTGGAAAGGGAATTGTGCAGACCGTATTTGATCTGTCGGATGGAACGGCGATCAAGCTGACGACAGCCAAGTATTACACGCCGAAGGGACGTAACATCCACGGAACCGGTCTGGAGCCGGACATCACGGAGGCACTCAATGATCAGACACACCGGCAGAAAAAGAGTGGTGTCCTGATCGACAACCAGATGCAGCGTGCGATCGATTATCTGAAAAACGGAAAATAATTTTTTGCAAAATAATGAAGATACTGGTAAAGGAAAAGGACAAATGTTCCGATATACAGTACATAATATATAGGAGGGAAAGAAATATGAACCGAAGAAAAATGGAAAAACGCAGTTTATCATGGTTGTTAGTTTTATCCATGGTTCTCAGCCTTTTTGGCGGATTTTCTGCGCCAAACAAGGCAAAGGCTGCAACAGGCGACGCTACTATTTCATTTGGTGAGCCGAGCATTTCAGCAAGTGGATATTATACTTACCCGAATGTCAAGGTGACACTGCCGGATGAGGATAAGCTGATCCACAATTTAACCGTAACAGTTGACAGTGGATATATTAAGGTAACATCCACATCTATCAAGGATAAGAGAGGTGATATGATCACCGGTAAAGGTATCCTGACCACAGAGAGTCTTCAGGAGAAGGACGAAACCAATGGTGGACTGAGTCAGGGTAGTGGAAGCGAGACGTTATCAACAGACAGCTCATCCAAATATGAGACAATCTCTTTTGACTTTGATGAGATCCGTGGCGAGACCGCTCCGGGAGCACCGGTATATGCCATTGAGAATTATCTTAAGACACTTCGTTTTACCACCAGCAAGACAGGTGGCCAGACCGTTACGATCACAGCAACGACACTTGGTGTGAGTGATCTTAAGACAACGATCAACGGTGCTGAGATCCCGCTTCATTATTACAATGGTCATTTTTATGGCTATGTAACGAACTGGTGCAACTGGAGAACTGCTTATGATGAGGCATCCGGTGCAAAGTTTGCCGGAGTAAAGGGTTATCTTGCAACTCTGACAAGCCGTGGCGAGGATCGTTTCCTGTATTCTACCTTCCCGCTGTACGGACAGCTTGCAAAGGAAGGATGGATGGGATGTACCAGAGCAACTCTGGAGTCCGTTGAGGCAGGAACAGAGGCAGAGAATCTTCCGAAGATTACTTCTAATAATGATCCGAACTTCATCTGGCGCTGGGTATCCGGTCCGGAGGCAGGCAAGGAATTTGGTCAGCAGACAACCGCTTACGGATTTGGCTCCGGGGACGGTGGTTTTGAGACATTTGACGGTCACTTCTCTAACTGGCAGAGCAGTGGCAACATTGAGCCGAACGGTGGTGCAAACGAGCCGGAGGCATTTGGTTATTATGGTAAGTACGCATACGGACGCTGGAATGACTACAGTGCAACCTCCTGCGTCGGTGGTTACTACATTGAGTTCGGTGGTATGCCGGGCGATGATGAGACTCTGAAGGATAACTTAGGTGATAAGATCGTTGTTAAGAGCGATAAGACTGAGCCGGACATTGTCAATCCGGACGTAAAGGATCCTTCTGCTACAAGTGCACCGAAGAAGACATTGACCGGTGAGCCGGTGATCAAGCTTCGTGATGAGGATGCAGATGTTGAAGTTGGTACAAGATTAAAGGCTGACACCTCTAATGTCGGACCTTCCGATGCTACCTATACATATAAGTGGTATGTGCAGGATGAAGGTACAGGCACATGGTCTGAGATTCCGAATACAGCAGGCAATGTCAATTTAACACTGACGAAAGATACGCTTGATCATAAGATCAAGGTTGAGGTTGTTGGTACCGATGATTATGAGGATCAGGTTCTGAGCTCTCAGCCGTTTGATGCCACACATACAAAGCAGGTACTCATCGGAACACCGACGATTGAAAAGAAGAACAGCACAGATGAGCTGGAGCCTGGTACAGTTATCCAGGCGAAGTTAGATGATCTTGTTGATCCGTCTGATCCGAATATTGACAAGGAGCTTCACTTTGAGTGGATCGCAAAGGATCCGAAGACCGGTGGAGAGACAGTCATCGGTAAGGATGAACCATCTTACGTTATCAAGTCGGATGACCTTGGAAAGGATATCTATGTAAAGGTAACTGCCAAGGAAGATTCGGATAAGTATACAGGAAGTGCGAAATCAGAGGATGCATTTACATTGCCGCCGGCACCGACAGCAACACCGGTACCGACCAATGCACCAACACCGGAGCCTGTACTGGAGCCGATTGTTGGACGTCCATCTATCGTAAACGATGTCACAGATGAAGAGGGCAACCCTCTCAATAAGGTCGGAACTGTTCTGAACGCCAACATTGACAAGATCACACCGGAGGGTGCAAAGGAATCATTGATCTATCAGTGGTACGTCCGCGAGAGCGATGGTACATTGACCGCAATTGACGGTGCAACAGAGCCGACGTTGACTCTGACAGAGAACGAGCTTAATAAGCAGCTTCTCGTAGCAGTAACCGGTAACGAGGATGAGGGCTATTACGGAACGAGAAACTCCTTCCCGTATGATGCAACACAGCAGAAGGAAAAGATCAAGGGAACCGTTAAGATCATTAACGAAACCAAGGCAAAGGATTCCGTAACAGGCGAAGAGTATGAGGTAAAGCGTGAGGGAACGATCCTTACAGCAGATATTGATGGTGTAACGCCGGAGGATTCTCACGATACACTGACCTATCAGTGGTATGTAAAGGAGTCTGATGGAAAGCTGACACCGATCCAGGATGCAACCGACCGCAGCTATACATTGACAACGGCTGAGGTGAATAAGGAGATTGTTGTTGAAGTAAAGGGTAACGGTAAATACAAAGGAAGTGTATCTTCCAATCCGTATGATACAACACGTACCGATTCCGATGTCAAGATCGAGGATTCCGATCAGGAAGGAAAGAGAATCATCGTGGTATCTCCGACGATGAAGGATACTGTATATGCAATCGTGGATGCGAGCGGAGACGGAACACCATTGCTTGACATCCCGACAGTGGATGAGAAGGGTGTGTCTCTGTATCCAAACGTATACACCACTGAGCTGCCTGGATATTACAGACCAAGCGAGCCGGGTGGAAAGCTGATCTTTACTGTCGATAAGGATAAAGAGTATGTCATCTATGCCAAGAAGGATACAAAGACAGATGTGGTCATTGTCGGTCCGGAGATTGAGGGAGTAACCATTGTGGATTATGATGACAAGGGTACTTTAGAGCGAAACGACGATGATACGATTTCTATCGAGGTCAATCCTGCAGACCCTGGATACCAGTACGCAATCCTGAACAAGGTGGACGGAAAGTATTATGATATGCCTGTAGAGTATGATCCGGTTAAGAAGGAATATGTTTACGACAAAGATAAGAACGACGGTTTCCTGACAACCGGTGGTGAAGGTAAGGTAATCTTCTCCAACCTTCCGGCAGACGGTACCTATAAGGTGGTTGCCATTCCGGTAGGAAAGACGATCGATGATGAGATTTATAAGGGCTTGAAGCCGAGCCAGATTCAAGGTGGTTCACCGGATATTATCTCCGTGCCAAAGCCTATCCAGAGTCCGAAGCCAAGCGAGAGTCCGGATCCCGGAAGTTCATCTGATCCAAGTGCAAGTGCAACGCCGGATCCGAATGCAAGTGCAACGCCGGATCCGAATGCAAGTGCAACGCCGGATCCAAACGCAAGTACCAAACCGGATCCAAATGCGAGTGCAACACCGGATCCAAATGCAAGCGGTAAGCCATCCGCAAGCCCGTCAGCGAGTGCATCAGCAACACCTTCTTCCACACCGGGAGCAGGAAATGCTACTGCGGCACCGTTAGATCCGGGTCAGCAGAGCAGAGTTGATAAGTTCGTTGAGGAGCATGGAAAGAATCCGTCAACCGGAGAGATCATTAAGAAGGTTGATGATCTGACAAAGGATGTCGTTTCTTCCGGTGAGAAGGAATGGAATCAGTTGTCCTCTGCAGAGCAGGATGCCGTAAACCAGAGATTGAAGGATGGCGGATGCCCATATACTTATCAGGAGCTTCTTCAGATGGCTAACACATATAAGATTCCTGGATTCAAGCTTCATAAGGTTATGAAGAAGAACTCCAAGGCTAAGCTGAAGCTTATGAAGTGCAAGGGTGCTACGATCATTGTGACATCAACCAACAAGAAGGTTGCCACAGTGAATAAGAAGGGTGTCATCAAGGCAAAGAAGAAGGGTAAAGCAACTCTGACAGTCACAGCGGTTAAGGGCAAGTACAGCAACCGTCTGGTAATCAACATTGAGGTTCGTAAGAAGTTCAAAAATGCGACAGAGCTTAAGAAGTTCAAGTCCAACCGCATTAAGACGCCGACGATTCTGATCGCTAAGAAGAGAAAGCTGAAAAAGTCCACAAAGATCAAGATCTATGGTCTGGAGAAGAATGCAAAGGTGAAGTATATTTCTTATAACAAGAAGGCACTTCCAATCAACAAGAAGGGACGTTACACTGCAAAGAAGAAGGGAAGATCCCTGATGCGTGTAACCGTAAAGCAGAATGATAAGACTTACTTCTTATATCTGTATGTAACAGCCTTCAAATAGACAAAATAACACTCTGAGTGAACAGAGCAGAATATGACGGACGTCGTACCGAAAGGTACGGCGTCCTTTTTGCGTATAAGAAGATGCCTGTAACATAGTAGAAATCAAGAACAAAACGCTGGTCTTGTGCTTTTTTGGTGACGCCGGTAAAGGGGGATGAAACTTTTTTGATAATTCCTATTGACAAAGTATGAAATCGGGTGTAATATATCCCTAGTAAGTCGATAGAGATTAGAGGAATTGGAGAAAACAAATGACAGAGTATGGATTTAACACAATGCTTTTACACGGTGTGAAGCAGAACGATCCCTATGGAGCGACACACACACCGGTTTATCAAAGCAGTGCCTTTCGGCATGAGAGTGCCGAGGATCTGGAGAATATCTTCACGAATAAGGCGATGGGATTTTCCTACACCCGGATTAATAATCCTACCGTGGAGGCATTTGAGCAGAGGATCACGAAGCTGGAGCGAGGTGTAGCAAGCGTTGCATGTGCTTCCGGGATGGCAGCATTATTTAATGCACTTGCCAATATCCTGCAGGCAGGCGATGAGGTGGTTGCAGCCGCCGGCTTATATGGCGGTACCGTAGAGCTTTTTGAAGATCTGGAAAGCTTTGGAATCACAACAAAGTATGTGACAGAGAACGAACCACAGGCTTATGAGAAGCTCATCACGGAGCATACGAGAGTTATCTTTGCAGAGACGATAGGCAATCCGAAGTTAGATGTGACAGACATCAGGGCAGTGGCAGATATGGCACATGCACATGGACTTCCGCTGGTGATTGACAATACAGTGGCGACACCGTATCTGGTCAGACCGCTGGAGCTTGGAGCAGATGTGGTTGTTAATTCCTCTTCAAAGTACATAAATGGCAACAGCGATGCCATAAGCGGTATTCTCACCTGGAGCGGAAAGTTTGCATGGGATCCGGAGAGATATCCGGGACTTGTCCCATATAAGAAGTTTGGACCGATGGCATACGTCGCAAAGCTTCGCAACGGATTATTCCGAAATACAGGAGCCTGTTTATCTCCGCAGAATGCATTTCTTAATAATCTGGGTCTGGAAACACTGGGGCTTCGAATGCAGCGCCAGTGTGAAAATGCAAAGGAGCTTGCAGAGTTCTTAAGAGACATGGGAGTCGGTCTTACGGTCAACTATCCGGGATTGCCGGAGAGTCCATATTATGAGCTGGCAAGCAGGCAGCTTGACGGTGGCTACGGCGCGATCATCACGGTGAGAACAGGAAGCAGAGAGAAGGCATTTGAGATCATTAACACATTAAAGCTTCCATACATTTTGTCCAACATTGGGGACACCAAGACATTAGTTCTTCATCCGGCGTCAACCATTGCGGTTCATCTTTCCAAGGAAGATCAGCTGCAGTCGGGAGTATATGAGGATCTGATCCGCATTAGTGTTGGTATCGAAGATATTGAAGATCTGAAAACGGATTTTGAGGCTGCAATTCGCGCGGCACAATAAATAAAAGGGCATATGTTATGAAAGGATAGGTACAGGATATGGCAGTAGATTATGGAACATTAAAAAAAGGCGGTTTCATGAGACAGAAGCAGAAAAATAACTTTTCGCTTCGTATCGCAGTCGTCGGTGGGACACTGACTGCAGAGAATCTGAAAAAAATCGCCGAAGTTGCAGAGGAGCACGGTGAGGGATATGTACATCTGACATCCAGACAGGGTGTTGAGATTCCATTCATTAAGCTCGAAGATATTGATGTTGTCAAGGAAGAGCTTGCCGAGGGCGGTTGTAAACCGGGCGTCTGCGGACCGAGAGTTCGTACCGTTACTGCCTGTCAGGGAAATGCGGTTTGTCCGAGCGGTAACATTGACACACAGGATATTGCAAAGAAGCTTGACGAGCGTTACTTCGGCCGTGAGCTTCCACATAAATTTAAATTTGGCGTTACGGGCTGCCGTAACAACTGTCTGAAGGCAGAGGAGAACGATGTTGGAATCAAGGGAGCAACAAAGGTTGCATGGAAAGAGGATGCCTGCATCAGTTGTGGTCTTTGCGTAAAGGTCTGCCGCGAGGGGGCTCTCAAGCTGGAGGACGGAAAGATCATATTAGACCAGGGCAAATGTAATTTCTGCGGACGTTGCGTGAAGTCCTGTCCGACCGATGCATGGGATGCACAGAGTGCTTATCTGGTATCCTGCGGAGGAACCTTTGGCAACACCATCAAGGAAGGACAGTATATGCTGCCACCGATCACCTCAGAGGAACAGCTTTTCCGCGTAACCGATGCAGCGATCCAGTTCTTTGATGATCACGCAAATCCGGGTGAGCGATTCAAATTTACGATCGACCGGGTTGGAAGCAATAAATTATACGAGGTATTAAAGGAGGCATACGATGGCTGATATTAAGATTGATGATACAGTGGATATTACCGATGTGGTCTGCCCGGTGACATTTGTCAAGGCAAAGGTAGCATTGGAAGAGCTGGAGGACGGAGAGGTTCTCGCAGTGAAAATGAACGACGGTGAGCCGGTACAGAATGTACCGAGAAGTATTAAGGAAGAGGGTCATCAGATCCTCAAACTGGAGGAAAATGAGGATGGAACCTACACCCTGATCGTCCGCAAGGTAGAAGAAGAGTAAAGAAGAAACAGAAAGGCATGGTGATACATATGGCAGCAAGAATTAATGAGCAGCAGTTTGAAGAAAAGGTATTGAAAGCGGATAAACCGGTTTTGGTGGATTTTTATTCGGATACATGCATTCCATGCAAGAGAATGGCTGGAGTGCTCGGCGAGATTGAGGATGATTACGACGGCAAGCTTGACGTGTTCAAGATCAATGTAAACTATGAGCAGGGACTGGCTGGCAAATACGAAGTAATGTCTGCACCGACACTGATCTACTTCATCCATGGAGAGCAGCAGTGGAGACTGACCGGAGTGGTAAAGCGTGAGGAGATCACAAAGCTGGTTACCGATATCTGATGCACCACTTGAAATGCTTTAAGAGGTGTCCGATATTTGGGACACCATGAAATAGATATAAAAGAAACTTACAGGTGTAAGAAAGGAGAATACAATGACAATCACAATTGCAGGAAACAAGAAAGAGTATGATGAGGGTGTAACCGTAGAGCAGCTGATCGAGAAGGAGAACGTTGAGAATCCATTATATGTTACCGTAACGATCAATGATGACTTCGTAGACAGAGAGAAGTTTGGCGAGACAGTATTAAAGGATGGCGATGCCGTTGAATTCCTTTACTTCATGGGAGGAGGAGCAAGATAATGGCTTTTACAAACGAACAGCTTGAGAGATATTCCCGCCACATCATCCTTCAGGAGGTGGGTGTAAAGGGACAGAAGAAGCTCTTAAACGCCAGCGTTCTGATCATCGGAGCAGGCGGACTCGGGGCACCGGCAGCACTTTATCTGGCTGCAGCAGGTGTTGGTACGATCGGTATTGTTGATGCCGATGAGGTAGATCTTTCCAACCTGCAGAGACAGGTCATCCACACCACCAATGATGTGGGCAAGGCAAAGGTGAAATCCGCTGCGGAGACAATGGAAGCGATCAACCCGGATGTTACCGTCAAGACATATCGCACATTTGTAGATTCCACAAACATTATGGATCTGATCAAGGATTATGATTTCATCATTGACGGTACCGATAACTTCCCGGCAAAATTTTTGATCAATGATGCCTGCGTTATGGCAGGAAAGCCATTCTCCCATGCCGGTATCATTCGTTTCAAGGGCCAGCTCATGACCTATGTACCGGGAGAAGGACCATGTTACCGTTGTGTATTCAAGAATCCACCGCCAAAGGATGCGGTTCCAACCTGTAAGCAGGCTGGTGTCATCGGTGCTATGGGCGGTGTTATCGGAAGTCTTCAGGCAATGGAGGCAATCAAGTATATTATCGGTAAGGGAGAACTTCTTACCGGAAAGCTTTTAACATACGATGCACTGAAAATGGAATTTCACACGATCAAGCTTCCGAAGGATCATCACTGTGCCGTATGTGGCGACGAGCCAACGATCACAGAGCTTATCGATTATGAGCAGGCAGAATGTGATCTTAAGTAAAACTATTCACCGGTGTGCTAAGTAAGTTTACGGCCTGGCAAGCTTGCCTGCAAAAAGCAGTGAGCTTACTCAGTGCAGATGCCGGTGAATAGAATACAGAACATAGAGATGATATAGAAAGTAAGGTGAAAGCATGGCAATAACGTTGAAAATGAAAAAAGAAGATTACGAGAAGATCCTGGCACACTGTCAGGCAGGTCTTCCGAATGAATCCTGTGGACTTCTGGCGGGAGATATTGACGGAGAAGTAAAAAGCATCACAGAGGTATATCTGCTGACGAACATTGATGCCAGCAACGAGCATTTCTCCATGGATCCGAAGGAGCAGCTTGCGGCTGTAAAGGATGCCAGAGCAAAGGGTAAGAAGCTGATCGGAAACTTTCATTCTCATCCGGAATCGCCATCACGTCCTTCCGAGGAGGACAAGAGACTTGCATATGATTCCACAATGGAATATCTGATCCTGTCTCTGCAGGAGGCAGACAATCCGGTGCTCAAGGCATTCGGGATTGATCCGGATAAGAATGTTACGATCCATGAGATTGAATATCTATAAAGGCATTCGGAAAATTTTCCTGAATGCACCGGAATAAAAGCCGATGGCTTTTCGTGAAATAAAGGGTGACAAACGACACAGAAAGGATGGTTCCATGAGTAAAGATTTTGAAGTACGGCAGATCAACACAGATGTATTGATCATCGGAGGAGGTACCGCAGGCTGTTACGCAGCACTGACTCTGAGCCGTGACACAGGGCTGTCCGTGGTGATTGCGGAGAAAGCCCATATTAAGCGGAGCGGATGTCTGGCAGCAGGAGTCAACGCGATCAACGCTTATATCACGAAAGGGCATGCTCCACAGGATTATGTCGATTATGCCAGGAAGGATGCCGCAGGTATTGTCAGAGAGGATCTGCTGCTTACCGCAGCGGAGCATTTCAATGAAGTGACTGCAGATATGGAAAATCTTGGTCTTGTGATCCTGAAAGATGAGAATGGTGATTATGTCACCAGAGGAAACCGTAATATTAAGATCAACGGAGAGAACTTCAAGCCGATCCTTGCCAAGGCAGTACAGGAACAGGAAAATGTATCGGTTATAAACCGTGTCAATATCACAAAGCTTCTGACAAAGGATAATAAAGTTTATGGTGCGGTAGGATTTTCTCTCGAGGATGAAACCGCTTATGAGATCCATGCGGGTGCCGTGCTGGTGGCAACCGGCGGGGCAGCAGGACTTTATAAACCGAACAATCCGGGATTTTCCCGACATAAAATGTGGTATCCGCCATTTAATACCGGTGCCGGATATGCCATGGGAATCCGGGCAGGTGCAGAGATGACCTCCTTCGAAATGCGATTTATCGCACTTCGCTGCAAGGACACGATCGCACCGACCGGAACCATTGCACAGGGAGTGGGAGCAAAGCAGATCAATTCCAAGGGCTTTGTTTACGAGGACAAATACGGACTCACCACAAGCGAGCGTGTCTATGGTACGGTTCGCGAGAACCAGCTTGGAAACGGTCCATGCTACCTGAAGACAAGCGGTATTGACAAGGATCAGGAAGAAAATCTTTTAAAGGCATACCTGAACATGGCGCCAAGCCAGACGCTCAAATGGATCGAGACCGGGGAGCTTCCGGGCGAGCAGGATGTTGAGATCGAGGGAACAGAGCCTTACATTGTCGGCGGACACACGGCAAGCGGTTACTGGGTAGACACCAACCGTGAGACAACGATCCACGGTCTGTATGCTGCCGGAGATGTGGCAGGAGGATGTCCACAGAAATATGTAACCGGCGCACTGGCAGAGGGTGAGCTTGCGGCAAAGGCAATCGAGAAGCAGTTAAGCGGGACTTCTGTAGCCGATGGTGCGGACGAGGAGATTGCCCGTCAGGCACAGGAAGAGACTGCCGCTTATCAGGATATTTTAGCCGGAGAGCAGTCACCGTTTACGGCGGAGGAGCTTGAGGAGGCAATGCAGAAGGTGATGGATGAATATGCCGGCGGTATATCTACCCATTACCAGTACAATGAGAAGCAGTTAAAGCTTGCCGATGAGAAGATCGATCAGCTGACTGCACTCGCAGATGAACTTACCGCACAGAATATGCATGAGCTTTTATTCGTTTATGAATTAAAGGAGCGGCTGATCGTCTGCAAGAGTCTGATCGCACATCTGAGAGGACGTAAGGAGACGAGGTGGCATTCCTTCAATGAGAATCTGGATCATCCGAACGAGGATGAGAACTTTTTCAAATATGTCAATTCCCGTCTGGAGGATGGAAAGATCCGGATCATACTGAGAGATATTGTAAAGGAGGGGTCCTATGAGCATACAAATTAACCGGCAGAAATGTATCGGCTGCGGTCAGTGCATGCAGGTCTGCCCGGGAACGCTGATCGAAAAGCAGGAGGGAAAAGCAGTGATGCGCTATCCGAAGGACTGCTGGGGATGCGCTTCCTGCGTGAAAGAATGCCCGGTTGGAGCGATAGGATTTTTCCTCGGAGCAGATATCGGAGGAAACGGCAGTGTGATGACTGTGACAAAAGACGGACAGATCTTACATTGGAATATTCATAAAAGCGATGGACGCGAGGTTACGATTGAGGTAGACCGGCGCAGTTCCAATAAATATTAGAAAAGGATGGAGGACGACTATGAGTGGATTAACACATTTGGATGAATTAGAGGCAGAAGCAATCTACATAATCAGAGAGGTTGCAGCGGAGTGTGAGAAGCCGGTTATGTTATATTCGATCGGCAAGGACAGTTCGGTAATGCTTCACCTGGCAATGAAAGCATTTTACCCGGAGAAGCCGCCATTTCCTTTTCTTCACGTTAACACAACCTGGAAATTCCGTGAGATGATCGAGTTCCGTGACAAGACCGCAAAGGAACTTGGCATTGAGATGCTCGAGTACATCAACGAAGAGGGGGTGAAGCAGGGAATCAACCCGTTTGATCACGGTGCTGCTTACACCGACATCATGAAAACACAGGCACTGAAGCAGGCATTAAATAAATACGGTTTTACCGCAGCATTTGGTGGCGGACGACGTGACGAGGAAAAGAGCCGTGCCAAGGAGAGAATCTTCTCCTTCAGAAATGAGTCGCATGCATGGGATCCGAAGAACCAGCGTCCGGAGATGTGGAAATTATATAATACGGAGATCAACAAGGGCGAGAGCATTCGTGTATTCCCAATCTCCAACTGGACTGAGAAGGACATCTGGCAGTATATCAAGCGGGAAAATATCCCGATCGTGCCTCTTTACTTTGCGGCAGAGAGACCGGTTGTATATCGTGACGGCAACATTATCATGGTAGATGATGATCGTATGCGTCTGGAGCCGGGCGAGAAGCCGGAGATGAAGATGGTTCGTTTCCGTACAATGGGCTGCTATCCGCTTTCCGGTGGTGTGGAATCCAATGCAACAACACTCGATGAGATCATTGAGGAGACGCTCAGCTCCGTAGAGTCTGAGAGAACAAGCCGTGTGATCGATAAGGACGGCGGCGCTGCAAGTATGGAAAAAAGAAAGAGAGAGGGGTATTTCTAGGATGAATGGATTATTAAAATTTATAACCTGTGGAAGTGTAGATGATGGAAAATCAACCTTGATCGGTCATATCTTATATGATTCCAAGCTGTTATATGCAGATCAGGAAAAAGCATTGATCCTGGATAGCAAGGTTGGCTCCCGTGGCGGTGAGATTGATTATTCTCTGCTGCTTGACGGACTGATGGCAGAGCGTGAGCAGGGTATCACGATCGATGTGGCATACCGTTATTTCACAACGGATAACAGAAGCTTTATCGTAGCAGATACACCGGGTCACGAGGAGTATACAAGAAACATGGCAGTTGGTGCTTCTTTTGCACAGCTTGCCGTAGTTATGGTCGATGCAAAGCAGGGCGTTCTGGTACAGACAAGACGCCACGCAAGAATTTGTGCGTTGATGGGAATCCGCTATTTTGTATTTGCGGTAAATAAGATGGATTTAGTAGATTACAGCGAAGAGCGTTTCCGTGCGATCGAAAAGGACATCAAGGATCTGGCAGAAAGCCTTGGTCTTTACAGCGTAAAGATCATTCCGGTCAGCGCAACAGAGGGTGACAACGTAACGGTTGTATCTGAGAATATGCCTTGGTATCAGGGGGGCACACTGTTAAATTATCTGGAGACAGTCGATATCTCCGAGCAGGAGAATTCTTCCGTATTCTATATGCCGGTACAGCGTGTATGCCGTCCAAATCATGAGTTCCGTGGTTTCCAGGGACAGATTGAAAGCGGACGTATTAAAGTCGGTGAGACGATAACCACACTGCCGAGCGATGAGAAGGCAACGATCAAGTCAATCCTGAACGGTTCTACGGAGGTACAGGAGGCTGAGGCAGGTCAAGCAGTAACGATCCAGCTTGACCGTGAAGTGGATGTAAGCCGTGGCTGTGTACTGACCAATAAGGAAGACCTTCCTTACACTAAGGACGTAACAACAACACTTTTGTGGATGGATGATGAGCCGCTTTCTCTTGGCAAGGAGTACCTTGTTAAGCTTGGAACCAAGAAGATTCCGGGAATGCTAAAGAGCATTGAGTACAAGATCGATGTCAACAGCGGAGAGCATATTCAGGCAGACCATGTTGAGAAAAATGAGATTGCCGTTTGCCATCTGGAATTTGCAGAGAAGATTATCGTTGACAAGTTCAAAACCAACAAGACACTCGGCGAGCTGATTCTGATCGACCGTATCAGTCATGCAACTTCGGCCTGCGGTGTTGTTGAGGATGTTTCCACCGATGGTGAGGTACCATATTTCCAGAAGGATGATATCAAAACCGGCGGATATATTTTCGAGGAATTCTACTTCAATCTGGAGAACGCATTCCTCTCTAAGGTAAATACACAGGATAAAACATACCATGTTGGCGATACCGTGCCGATCGAGGGCGACAGCTTTAAGTATCCGGATTATTTCGATATTCTTGCAGCAGACAGTGATGCCGTTATCCTGATCCGTAACCGTGTGATCGAGGACATCATTCCACTGTCCGAATATCAGTACACAGGACTTCCTGTTCTTGATGAGAGAGGATTTGCACTGCGCATCCGTGTAAAGGCAGACCTCGACAATTATCTGTACGAGTACAAGAATCTGGACAAGGAGAATCATTTGGAATTCTTCAACAAGTGGTCCAAGTTTGAAACCTACCGTAGAATTATATGCACTGATAATTTCTGGATGATATGATGCAAGGGTCAAAAGTAGATAGCAATGTATGTTTACATACAAATTGCTATCTACTGGCTTGACCCGCCAAACACCGACAAGAAGCAGATTTGCTTGCAAATCTGTGGGATTGGAGGTGGTTGCAGGATTGCGGAAATTGCGTCGCAATGGAGCAATCCGTGGCATCAGGGTAATGCGAACACTTGCGTGTTCGCATTAGAAGTTGCTTCGCATATTATTAGTGTCAACCGTAGTTTTAGCAGTTAGAAGAGGAGTTCCATATGAAGATTTCTACCAGAGGAAGATATGCTTTGATCCTGATGCTGGATCTGGCGAATCATAATCGCGGCGTGCCGGTGCCGTTAAAAGAAACCGCAAAACGTCAGCAGATTTCAGAAAAATATCTGGAGCAGATTATTTCCGTGCTCAACAAAGCTGGTTTTGTAAAGAGCGTCCGTGGGCCTCAGGGTGGTTATCTGCTGAAAAAAACACCGGAGGAGTACACGGTGGGAATGATCCTGCGGCAGACGGAGGGCGATTTAATGTCCCTTTCTTCGGACACCTCCAACGAAATGGAAAAGGCTTCTGTGATCAACCGCGTCTGGGACAAAATGGGAAAAGCGGTCAATGATATTGTAGACAATATTACACTGCAGGACCTTTTGGACTGGGAGGAAGAGCAGACGGAAGAGGCCGGATTTTATGTAATCTAAATAATAAAAATAATACCGATAATGTTTCTTGGCGATACAGGATAAGGCATTATCGGTATCTTTGGTTTTGAGAAGAGAACAACAGGAAAGGAAAACGGATATGAAAGATATTATAATTATAGGAAGCGGTCCGGCGGGATTGTCGGCTGCAGTTTATGGCAGACGTGCCGGTCTGGATATTCTTGTGATCGAAAAGGAATATTGTGGAACCGGGCAGATCGCGGAGAGTGGTCAGGTGGATAATTATCTGGGCATTCCGGGGATTGACGGATATTCTCTGGGAGAAAAATTCCGGGAGCATGCTGAGAATCTGGGGACGGCTTTTCTGGAGGAAGAGGTCACGAAGCTGGAGCAGTCCGATGGTTATTGGAAGGTGCTTCTGGCAGGCGGGGATGTTTTGGAGACGAAGACCGTGATCTATGCGGCAGGAGCATCCCATCGCCATTTAAACGTACCGGGAGAGGACAAGCTTTCCGGCAGAGGTGTGTCCTACTGTGCTACCTGTGACGGTGCATTTTTTCAGGGAAAGGTGACGGCTGTGGTCGGCGGTGGTGATACGGCACTGGATGATGCTCTTTATCTGTCACAGATCTGTGAGAAGGTTTATCTGATCCACCGTCGTGAGGAGTTTCGCGGAAATGCGGGGACGGTGCAGAAGGTAAAGGATGTAGAAAATATTGAGATCCTGACGAATGCGAGAGTACAGGAGATTCAGGGAGAACAGCGGGTAGAGGCTCTGGTGCTGGAGGATGGCCGCAGACTGGAAGTGGCCGGTGTCTTTGCGGCAGTAGGAATGGAGCCGGTAACAGGACTGCTTCAAGGCGTTGCAGAACTTGATGAGTATGGTTATGTGGTAGCAGGAGAGCAGGGGATCACCTCGGCCCAGGGACTGTTTGTGGCCGGAGATGTGCGGACCAAGGCGCTTCGTCAGGTGATCACGGCGGCAGCAGATGGGGCCAATGCAGCGACAGAGGCGGAGAGGTATATCCGGAGATAGAAACATAGAAAATGTTCATTGACTTTCTTTTCTTTCTTTCTTATAATGATAAAAAAAGTGAGAAAGGAGAGAAAGAATGAGCGAGACGTCAGGTGAGAAGTTAAATATAGAATATAAGCAGGAATATGTTTCAGATATAAAAAAAGAAGTAATTGCATTTGCAAATGCTGAGGGAGGCACTGTTTTTGTTGGGATATGCAATGATGGTGCTGTCAAGGGGGTAGATGATCCGGATGAGGTTATGCTTCGCATTGTGAATTCCCTGAAAGATGCGATTGCTCCGGATGTTATGCCTTTTGTCAGGGTGGACAGTGTTGCTATCGAGGGCAGAAATGTGATCGAAATTCAGATTACAACCGGGACAAATCGTCCGTATTATTTGAGGGAAAAGGGATTGAAGCCCGGAGGTGTATATGTTAGAAAGGGCAGTTCTTCACAGCCTATGACGGAGGAAGGAATCCGGGAGATGCTTCTTCAAAACAGCGGAAGATCCTTTGAGTTGTGCCGGAGTATGACACAGGAGCTGTCCTTTCGGGAATTCTACCGGGAAATGGAGCTGAGAGGGTTTGAAATCGGAGATGCCCAGATGCGAACACTGAAATTGATCGGGGAGGACGGATTGTATACCAATCTGGCTTTGTTGTTGTCTGATCAGTGTGAGGTGACGACTAAAATAGCATTATTTCAGGGAAAAGACAAAGAGATTTTCCGGGATCGCAAAGAGTTTTCGGGTTCTCTTCTAAAGCAGTTGGAGGATGTTTACCAATATGTTGATATGGCCAATAAAACAAAAGCGAGTTTTTCCGGGTTAGAACGGACTGATATCAGGGACTATCCGGAGGAGGCTATCCGGGAGGCCCTGCTTAACAGTATCGTTCACAGAGACTATTCCTTTAGTGGAAGTAATCTGATCAATATTTATGAGGACCGGATGGAATTTGTTTCTTTGGGAGGTCTGGTTCCGGGACTGGAGATCAATTCCATTTTTCTTGGAGTTTCCCAGTCGAGAAATCCGGGTCTGGCGGCGGTATTCTATCGTATGAAGCTGATCGAGAGCTATGGAACCGGTATCGGGAGGATTCAAAGAGCATATAAAAACCGGAAAGAGCAGCCGAAGTTTGAAACTGCCAAAGGCGTTTTCAGGGTCACGTTACCTAATCAAAATGAACAAATAGAAGAGCTTCCTTTTGTGGTTCGGGAGGTTCCTGCAAATTATATGATGTCTGTTCCGAATGAAAAGAAGCAGCTTCTTGATTATGTCAGAAAGAATAAAGTGATCACCAGAAAAGAGGCGGAAAAGCTTCTTGGAGCGGGTTCGACAAAGGCGTTTCGGCTTCTCAAGGAATTATGCGGTTCCGGACAATTAGAACAAAGAAAAAAGGGAAGATTGAGTATCTATACGGTGAACGATAATGATAATATTCAGTAAAAAAGAAAAAGCCGGAAATCAACGGAGAATATTTCATAAGGACACAGTCCGTCAGGCATTCTGGCGGGCTTTGCCCATTATGGGAAGTTATTTGTTTGTGAGCATGTCCTATGGGCTTTTAATGCAGGAGGCGGGCTATCGCTGGGGCTGGTCGTTGCTTGTGAGCATGACGGTGTATACCGGGGCATTCCAGTTTGTTCTGATCACATTTTTAAGCAGCGGTGCGTCTCTTCTCACCATCGGTCTCACAGCATTATTTATGAACAGCCGCCAGTTTTTCTATGGACTCAGCTTTGTGGAGGAATTCCGGCAGATGGGAAAACGTTATCCGTATATGGTGCATACAATGACGGACGAAACGTATGCGGCAAACTGTGCACTGCAGATGCAGCAGGAGCAGAGGGCGAAAGAGTCTGACCAGAAAATGGGACAGAACGAAAAGAAAGCGGTGCCGGGAGAGGACGAAAAGAACATAGCAAAATCCCTGGAGAACATCAGGAAACGTGATGAAATGTTTTGGATCGCGTTGTTTTCAAGGATAAGCTGGATGCTTGGTGCGGTGGCTGGCGGCGTGATCGGACAGAGCATTCCAGTGGAACTTACGGGTATTGACTTTTGTATGACAGCGCTGTTTGTCACGATATTTGTGGATCAGTGGCGGTCGGCAAAGAGTCATATTCCGGCATTGCTTGGTCTTGGCTGTGGAGTGGTTCTGCTTCTTCTTGTGGGACCGGATTACTTTTTGCTGCCGACGCTGATACTGGTGTCAGGTATTCTGCTTCTGATCCGTGGAACCATGAACTCTGCGGTCGGAGCAGGTTCTGGAGAGGAGGCTGTGGAACATGAATAATATACAGGCATTTACGGCAATCATGCTGGCGGCGGCATGTACTCTTCTGATGCGTGCACTGCCCTTTACCCTGTTAGGAAAACGTCAGGAGATCCCGGAGGTTATCCGGTATCTGGGAAATATTCTTCCGGCGGCGATCATGGCAGTGCTGATCGTATACTGCCTGAAATCCGCGCCGATGGATTTTGGCGGAACAGGGATGTATCAGCTTCTGGCTGCAGGAGTCTGCGTACTGTTACATGTCTGGAAGAAGAATACACTGTTTAGCATTGTCGGAAGCACGGCATTTTATATGATATTGCTGCAGTTTGCATGACAAAACGAAAAAAAGATATCATAATAATCGGGATTGTGGTACACTAAGAAAGATTGGGAGATATTTTGCCGGGTGGCAGGTATCTTCATAGAAGGAAAGGAATACAGGATTCATATGTTAAATCAGTTTTCTAGGACACAGCTTTTATTGGGAAAGGAAGGAATTGACCGGCTGGCAGAGGCGAAAGTGGCTGTTTTTGGCATCGGAGGAGTTGGCGGCTATGTGGTGGAAGCGCTTGCCAGAAGTGGTGTCGGTTCTTTTGTATTGGTGGATGACGATAAGGTATGTCTGACCAATCTCAACCGTCAGATCATTGCGACCCGCAGCACCGTTGGAAAATATAAAACAGATGTGATGCGTGACCGTATTCTTGATATAAACCCACAGGCACAGGTGGAAGTCAGGCAGTGCTTTTATCTGCCGGAAAATGCAGACGAATTTGATTTTTCCGGGTATTCTTATGTGGTGGATGCGGTGGATACTGTGACTGCCAAGCTGGACATCATTATGCGGGCGAAGCAGACCGGCACCCCGGTGATCAGCAGCATGGGGGCAGGCAATAAGCTGGATCCGACGAAGTTTCAGGTGGCGGATATTTATGATACAACGATCTGTCCGCTGGCACGAGTGATGCGCCGCGAGCTCCGTAAGCGGAATGTGAAGAATCTCAAGGTTGTTTATTCAACGGAGAAGTCCATCCGGCCGCTGGAGGATATGAGCATCAGCTGCCGGACAAACTGTATTTGCCCGCCGGGAGCAAAGCATAAATGTACAGAGCGCCGTGACATTCCGGGCAGCGTGGCATTTGTGCCGTCGGTTGCGGGACTGATCATTGCAGGGGAGGTTGTGAAGGATCTGGCAGGTCCTCTGCCGGTGGAAGCGGACGCATTTTAAAAGCTGTCCTCTGCCGATACAGCCGTCTATGAACGCACTTGATATTATATAAATTTATCAAAACAAGCAACAGAAAGGTTGAGACCCGGTCATGAATATCGGAAAATTAGAGAAAAATCTAAGAGATCTGATCCTTGAGGAGCAGATCAAGCTTGGCTATCGAAAGGAGCTTCTGCGATTGTATTATCCGCTTTCTTCCCTGAACCATTTATTGGGAGTGAATTGCACAGAAGCAGAAATGCTGGAGCGGATGAAGGAGTTTTCGGAAGCCACCCAAGAGCATTTTGGCGGGATTACAGCATCTTCCCAAAAAGAAAGATTTTGCATTCAGATTCCACCGGAGGGAGTGGAGTATGTCCATGAGCATCAGGAAGAGGATGATTTCCTGGTGAAATTTATAGAGACGATCGCCCGTCATGGCTGTACTCTGAAGGATGTGGAAACGCTTTTTGCACAGTATTCGGATCAGGTGTTTGAGGGCAGTTATGCAGGGGATGATTTTGATTATGTGTTCTATTTTCGGGACAGTAAGCCGAATGATTACCGCTATTGCATCACCTTCGAGGGCTGCCACGTGATCTATCACCGGTTTACCCCGGAGGATTATGTGGACTTTGATTTTGGGGAGGTCACACCAGTCGTGCGTTCTTAAATCGTGCGCGAAGGCAAAAGTGAACATAGAGATTGCCAGATGCCGATGCTTGCATCTGGTAGCTGGCAGATCAATATGTGAACGTGCCCGCGAGTGAGAAAAAGCGAAGCTTTTTCGAACCTTTTGCCGGAGCGTTGCGAAAATTCATTATGGGCGAAATTTGAAAATAGAAAGAGGTAAATTATGTTTACAGGTACTATATGGTCATTGCTGCCACCGATCCTGGCGATCATGCTTGCTTTGATCACAAAAGAGGTTTACAGTTCACTGTTTGTGGGAATTGTAGTAGGAAGCTTTATGTATGCGCAGTTTCATCCGTGGACTGCATTCACCGTGATCTTTGATACCATCAAGGACAGCATGAATATCAATATTTTGTTTTTCCTGGTAATGCTTGGTATGATTGTCGTGCTGATGTCCCGCTCCGGCGGTTCGGCGGCTTACGGAAAATGGGCGATCTCCAAGATCAAAAACAAAAAGGTTGCACTTTTGGCGACGATGGGGCTTGGCGTACTTATTTTCGTGGATGATTATTTTAACTGTCTGACGGTTGGCTCGGTGATGCGTCCGGTGACCGACCGGTACAAGGTGTCCAGAGCAAAGCTTGCTTATATTATTGATGCCACGGCAGCACCGGTCTGCATTATTGCACCGATCTCAAGTTGGGCGGCGGCTGTCAATTCCTATGTGCCGAAGGGATCCTCGCTGACGGGCTTCAGTCTGTTTCTGCGGACGATTCCGTACAATCTGTATGCAATCCTGACCCTTTTGATGGTGCTTTATCTGATCCTCACCGGTTTTGATTTCGGTTTGATGAAGAAACATGAGATCAATGCGGAGCGCGGTGATCTGTTTACGTCCGGAGAGGATGCACTGAAGGAGGAGAAGCAGGAAGAGGTTAACGAAAAGGGACGTGTTGCTGATCTGGTTCTTCCGGTAGTGCTTCTGATCGTATCTGCGATCGGTGCCATGATCTATACCGGATATTTAGGAGGAGCAACGAATGTGGTCGCTGCGTTCTCCGGCTGTGACTCTGAGCGGAGCCTGATCTTTGCAGGACTTGTCACGATTCTTTTCTGTTTGATCTGGTATCTTCCGAGAAAGGTTCTGAACTTTGCCGATTTCATGGAAAGCTTTGTGGAGGGATTTCGTCTGATGGTTCCTGCCATGGCGATCCTGACCTTTGCGTGGGCGCTGAAGGGAATTGGTGATCATCTCGAGATCAGTACATTTGTGAAAAGTGTTGTCGGACAGAATGCTTCGGCAAGTATGTTTATACCGATGATCATATTTATTATTGCAATCTTTCTGGCGTTTTCGACCGGAACGAGCTGGGGAACCTTCGCAATTCTTGTACCGATCGTAATTGCAATGTTCCCGGAGCAGGGACATATGGAGATGATGATCATTTCGGTGTCTGCGGTACTGGCAGGTGCGGTATGCGGCGATCATGTGTCCCCGATTTCGGACACCACGGTTATGTCCTCGGCGGGAGCGCAGTGTAATCATATGAATCATGTTTCAACGCAGCTTCCGTATGCGGCTGTCGTGGCGGCAGTCTGCGTGGTTGGCTATATACTGGCGGCATTCATCCAGATCTGGTGGGTTGTTCTGATCTTAAGCGCGGCAATCCTGCTGGCGGTGCTGACGGCGATGCGGATATGGCTTCAGAAGAAAGCGTAGGAGATTATTTATCTGACAGATTTTTTATTGATGGAATAATTATTAGCCAACAGACTTGACGAGTGCTAAAATAAGTGGTATAACATAATCGAAAGTAAAAATGCAATACAGCAGGGTTGATATATTGGATGGTTTATCACCCTATTAACAGCCTTGGAGGGATGCGAACAGATTCGTATGCCTCTTTTCTGTATATGTTTATTGCGCAGGACAATGTCCCTGATGCAGCAAAAAGCAGAGCAAAACGTTTGTTTTGCCCGTTTTATTCGGAGGTGAGGATGATGAAGAAAAGAGATTATTACGATGTCCTTGGTATCCGGAAAGGAGCGGATGAAAAGGAGATCAAAAAAGCATACCGTAAGCTTGCCAAGAAGTATCATCCGGACGTGAATCCGGGCGATAAAGAGGCAGAGAGAAATTTTAAGGAAGTTACAGAAGCATATAATGTGCTCAGTGATGCAGAAAAGAAAAAGCTGTACGACCAATATGGTTTTGCAGCATTTGAGGAGGGCGGTGCCGGTCCGCAGAGCGGACAGCATTTTTATCAGAGCTATGGCGGTCCCGATTTTGGGACAGGCGGCTATCACGAATATCATTTTGAGGGTGGCAATATGGACGACATCTTTGATGATATTTTCGGTGGCATGTTTCATGGTAAGTCGCAGGGAACCGGATTTCACGGACAGGACAGCGGTGGCTTTGGCGGCAGCTTTCATCAAAGCGGTGGTTTTGGCAGCGGCTTTGGCGGTTTTCACCGGAGTACAGGCTCGGCAAAGGGAGACGATCTGGAGGCACAGACAGATATTACCTTTGAGGAGGCGGCGTTTGGCTGTGATAAGATCATTCATATTGTGTCACAGGATGGCTCCGGTCAGAGGAAGTCTCTGCAGGTACACATTCCTGCCGGAGTAAATGACGGAATGAGTGTGCGTCTGCGCGGCAAAGGCATGCCGGGATATGGAGGCGGTCCTGACGGAGATCTGTTCTTAAAGGTGCATGTCCGGTCAAAGCCTGGATTTGACAGAAAGGGAATGGATATATATACTCAGATTGAGGTGCCTTTTACAACGGCAGTTTTTGGCGGCGAAGCACCGGTAGATACGTTAAATGGAAGAGTCATGTGCCGCATTCCGGAGGGGACGCAGGCAGGCAGCAAGATCAGGCTTCGCGGAAAGGGTATTGTGTCTATGAAGGATGCATCAGTTCACGGGGATGAGTATGTGACGGTGCAGGTTAAGGTGCCGAAGGATCTGAGTCAGCAGGCAAAGCAGAAACTGAGGGAATTTCAGCAGATCTGTGACAGAGACAGGTCCGGTCAGAGAGGCAGTGCCGCATAAAGGAACCGTAGAATAATAAAAAAGCTATCCGCAAACGCAAACATCGCGACAGCAGTTTTTCGTCCGCAGATTGCAAATAGGAATGATAGAGAAGAAAGGAAGATGTATATGAGTGAAACAATGAAGACGATCCGAACAAGAAGAAGTATTCGTAAATTTCAGGATAAGATGCCGGAGAGAGAATTGATCGACCGCGTGATCGAGGCAGGAACTTATGCGGCAACCGGAAGAGGAAAGCAGTCCCCGATCATTGTTGCTGTATTAAATAAAGAGGTGCGGGATAAGCTTTCCCGTATGAACGCCCGGATCATGGGAGCAGCAGAGGGAACAGATCCGTTTTACGGTGCTCCGGTTGTGCTGATCGTGCTGGCAGATAAAAAGATGCCAACGCATGTGTATGACGGAAGCCTTGTGATGGGAAATCTCATGCTTGCAGCGAAGGATGCAGGTCTTGGCAGCTGCTGGATCCATCGTGCCAAGGAAGAGTTTGAAAGCGAAGAAGGAAAGGCAATCTTAAAATCTCTGGGAATTGAGGGAGATTATGAAGGCATCGGTCATTGTGTGATCGGCTATATGGACGGCGATGAGCCGGAGGCAGCACCACGCAAGGATGATTATGTATATTATGTAGAATAAACAGAAAGTAATTCTCTATTGTTAAGCTGCATATATGTACGAAATAGAGGACATATATGTGACCGATATCTGCATGGAAGGGCATACGGGTTATAAACATGAAGATTTTCCGGACAATGAAAAATTATAAATTAAATTATCTGCCAAAGGACATTCTGGCAGGCATAATCATTGCGGCAGTTTCGATCCCGATATCCATGGGTTACGCGGAGGTCTCCGGACTTCCGCCGGTCTATGGACTATATGGATCGGTATTGCCGATTTTATTTTTTGCGATGTTTACGACATCTCCCCAGTTTATTTTTGGTGTGGATGCGGCACCCGCGGCGATCATAGGTGCGGCTGCAGCAGGGCTTGGTCTGCAGGCACAGTCACCGGAGGCGATGTCATTTATTCCGATGACGGCGTTGTTTGCCGGATGCTGGCTTCTGTTGTTTTTTCTGCTCAAGGCGGGCAAGATGGTAGATTACATATCAACTCCGGTCATGGGAGGCTTTATCAGCGGTATTGCGGTGACGATTATTCTGATGCAGATTCCAAAGATTCTCGGAGGAGGTTCCGGAACAGGTGAACTGCCGGAGCTTATCCGGGCGATCATTGAGGCGGTGCATCAGATCAACGGTGCTTCTGTGCTGCTTGGTGTTTGTTCTCTGGCGGTGATCGTGATCGCAAGGAGGCTTGCGCCCAAATTTCCAATGGTGATCGTTGTCATGGCAGCAGGCGTGCTGTTGACCTGTTTCGGTCATATCGATCAGTATGGAGTACGTCTTTTATCGGCGGTAGAGCCGGGGCTGCCGAAGCTTATGTGTCCACAATTTCGGTCAGTGGATCTTTCGCAGGCAGCGGGCAGAGGACTCATGGTTGCTGTCGTGATCATGGCAGAAACGCTTCTTTCGGAGAATAATTTTGCATTCCGCAATGGCTATAAAATAAAAGATAATCAGGAAATTCTTGCCTGTGCCGTGGGCAATATTGCATCGGCACTGGTGGGATGCTGTCCGGTCAATGGAAGTATTTCAAGAACCTCCATGAATGATCAGTATGGCGGCAGAACACAGATGGTATCAGTGACAGCGGGAATTGCGATGATACTTCTTCTGTTGTTTGGAACAGGCTTTATCGGATATCTTCCGGTTCCGGTATTGACGGCGATCGTGATTTCCGCATTGATGAAGGTAGTGGAGCTTGATCTGGCAGTCCGTTTATTCCGGGTCAGCCGCAATGAATTCTATATTTTCCTGGCAGCATTTTTTGCCGTACTTCTTCTGGGAACGATCTACGGCGTTATCATAGGAATTATTCTTTCCTTTATCGCCGTTGTGCTGAAAGCAACCAATCCGCCGAGAGCATTTCTCGGGGTGATCCCGGGAAGGGATGGTTTTTACGACTGCAGCAAGAACCGTCATGCGCATGAGATTGAGCATGTCGTGATCTACCGTTTCAGTGAAAGCCTTTTCTTTGCAAATGTAAAGACCTTTCAGGAAGATATTGAGAACAGAATTTCGGATGAAACAAAGGTGGTTATTGTCGATGCCGGGGCGATGACGAGTATCGATATCACAGCGGCAGACCGGTTGGAAATGATGTGTGAGCGTTTTGTAAAACAGGGGATTCATTTCTACATCACAGAGCATATGTCATCGGTTAATGAGCAGATGCGTCAGCTCGGTATTGGCTGGATGATCGAGAAGGGACATGTGCGCCGTACAATTACAGCGGCACTTCATGACAGCGGATATCTGGAACCATATACCTTAAAGGGATACACTATCCAAAAAAACGGACACATCATAAATATTTCGGCGGAAACAGAAAATACACTGGAGGAGTTTGCGTGGGCGTTTGGTGATGAGACCGTGGATCAGATCGAGAAGCGTGTTCATCAGGTGTTAGACAGCATTCATTGCATGCCGGACTGGGAGGAGATCGCAGAACAGGGTATCGAAAGCAGCCTCAAATATTGGCATGGACTTGGGGCGATTGATGAGGATGAATTTCTGCGCCGTATGGAGATTCACATGGATGAGCTTCCGGATAAAATGGCAGATAGGGATCATCGCCGGATTATCCTGGAACTGCTGGAAAAACGTCGCCACCATATTCGCGAGGAGATTGGCAGAGAGCATCCGGAGATTCTGGAGAAACTTCAGCATCGTCGGGAAAAGCTCGAACAGAGACTGGAAAAACAGAATCCGGAAGGAGCGCGCAGACTGCATCAGTGGGAGCAGGAGCTTCGTCAGAAGAGAGAAGAAAGCAGTTGAAAGGTAACACATTAAGGGGAAGAGATTATGCAATAAAAAGTCGCCATACCATGTGGTACGGCGACCGAAAGACCAATAGGTCGTTTGCTGTGTCAGGGGAAAGTTTTACCGTGCGATCAAATTCCATTTCTGACAGTTATGTCCGTTGTAAACCCATTGCTGTACATTGCCCTTATTGCTGCGGTTTGCATTAGTAATCTCGACAACACTCTTACAGCCGGAAGACTTTGTATAAATGCTGTAGCTTCCGTCAGAATTTTTTACAAGCTTGTAAAGCTGGGCACTGCAGTTGGTATTTTTATAAATCCCGATGTTTGTCCCGTTTGCACTGCTGTTGCATGAAACATCCAGAAGAAATGTTCTGCCGTCTCCCAGACAGGAGTAAATATAATAATATCCTTTTCCGTCAGGAACAAATTTCCAGGTATTATTTGCTTTTGCTTTGGAAGCAGAGTACTGGATGACATTTGTACCGTTTACCGCTTTCGCACCGCAGACATCCATATACAGACCACTGTTTACGTTTTTCAGCATATATGTTTTGCCGGTATCAATACTGCCTGTGGAACCGGAGGTATTGCCTGAGGACGGATACACGGCAGTGATGGCATTGATGATCTTTGGCTGTGTGACTGCACCGGTATTGCGGTTAAATAAACCGAAACCATATGTGCCTATTGCACCGTTATCCCACCAGATTGGAATACAGCCATATTTCTTTGCATAAGTGCAGACTTTGGAAGCAAATTCCGCACGGCATGCCGTGTTGTTTGAATCGAAAGCAGATTTATCAATGGCACCGTATTCTCCGATCACGACCGGATATCCCTGGCTACAGAATTTGTTATACAGACTGTTAAACTGGGATTTCAGATAAGACTCATCGCCCCAGGAATCAACCTTTGAGCTGTTGTTTGCCTTGCTTCCCCATTGGGTTGCCGTGGTGCTTTCTTCTCCGCAGAAGCCCCATGGATCATAATAATGAACAGAGATCATGATGCGCTTTCCGCCGGCAGTGCAGTTGTTGTCGGTAGGAACCCGGAAACCATAATCGCCTACAGTGTAATTGATGTTAGTGTTCCAGCCCGGGAGCATTAACCAGCGCTTCGCATTGTTTCCACCGGAAGTGCGTACGGTATCTACAAAGATCTGATTGAGCTGGTTGATATTTTCATAATATGTTCTGTTTGGAGTTCCGTAAGTGCCATCAAATTCTTCATTCATGGATTCGAAGATCAGGTGCTGGTCATATGAGCGGAAACGTGTGGCGATCTGTTTCCAGCAGGCTTTGTATTTGGCACGGATCGCAGTCTGGTTGGAACCGTCACAGAAAAGCCAGCCGCCATCGACAGAGTGATAGCCATCGCCGTGCATGTTAATAATGACATACAGGTCATTAGCAATACACATATCAACTACCTGCTGTACCCTGTTTAACCACGATGAATCGATGGTGTAACTTGAGTTGCTGCTGATCTTGCCCAAATAGGAAACCGGAATACGGATGGAACGAAAACCGGCATTTTTGACTGACTTGATCAGATTGGCGTTGATCGTAGGATTACCCCAGCATGTTTCATTTGGCGTTCCGTTCAGGGATGCTTCCAGCTGATTTCCAAGGTTCCAGCCGGCTCCCATTGCGGATGCGATCTGGCTCTGGTTCAGATCAACAAAGCTCGCAGCTTTTGCAGTTTTTGGAGCAGAAAAACCATGAAAACCATTGAGCGTGGACAGTGTTACAGCTGCCGCCATTACAACAGCAAAGATTTTTTTAAATCTCATAAACCCTCCTTTGAAAAAGCTTTGTCTTTTCGAAATATTTTTGTTTTGCTCACCCTGAGATAAATGCTAACATGATTTGTACAAAATGACCATATATAAAACAATTCATAAGATAAAATCGGCAAAAATGACAAAAATATTGCAACTTAAATGATTTACTATAACATTTAAGTCGGATAAATTGCACAAATTTGGAAATGTAGTATGTACAACTTTGCTGGTTGGGAGAGGTTTTGGGACTCTTACGTTGTTGTATCTCGTCTCACCAAAACCGGTGTGATCATTTTGTGAATGATCTCGGTCTGAGGAACCGGTCGACGCTTTTTCATTTCATTCATCTGGGAAACCAGCAGCTTCATGGCTTCATGTGCAATCTTGTCAATCTGCTGTCCTACAGTGCTGATCGGGATAATTGCCTCGGAGGCAATTGGGGAATCATCATACCCGATGATCCGGAAGTCATCCGGAAGAGTGCCATAATCTCTCATCAGCAGATTCAGAAAAATATTGGCATGGGTGTCATTGGCAAGAAAGATTCCTTTTCGTTTATCCGGATATTTGTCTTTGATCAGATTGTAGACCTCACTAATGTGCTGCTGTGTTTCCGGATAACTGTTGCCGAGATCTGTAAGGATAATTTTGTGTCGGATATTGAACTGCTGGCAGGTATCGCGAAAACCCTGGATACGGCCGTAAGAAGGGACGGACGGAGAAACATCAGAATTGATGTGAATCAGGATGTCACAGTTGTTTTTGACAAGGAGACTGGCAGCCTGCACGGCTCCCATATAGTTGTCAGTATTGATACTGTTTACATATTCATCCTCCCGTTCGATGGTGACGACAGGAATGTGATAAGAAGCCAATTCCTGCGACGGGATTGTGTGGCTTAACACAATGAGTCCCTCAATCTTGTAAGCAAGCAGCTCCTGAAGGTATTTTCGTTCTGTTTCCTCGGAGCCGTTGCTGGTAAACACCAGAAATTTATATCCAAAAGTTTCATAAGTAGATAAGATCTGGTTTAACATTTCTGAGTAATAATGAAGGAATAAATTGGGTAACAGAATGCCGACAAATTCGCTTTTGCCATTTGCCAGCACTTTTGCGAGCTTGTTCTCATGATAATCCAGATCGACCAGTGCCTGTGCGATGATCTCCTGGTTTTTTAATGTAAGGGAATCAGGATTATTGAAATATCTGGAGATGGTTGTTTTGGAAAAGTGAGTATATTTTGCAATGTCGTCAAAGGTGACTTTTTTCTTTTTATTATCCATGTTTTGTGCCTTTCTGCGTTGGGAGTGTATTTTCGTGCTGCAAATCTGTCCTTAGTATAGCAGAACAGAGGCGTGAATTCAATGAAAAAATAACCGGTAACGTAACCGGTTATAATAATTTAAAAAACTGGTTGACAAACGATATGCATCATAGTATTATTAAATCACAAAGTAACCGGTTACTTTACCGATTACACAAACGGAAACACTTATAGAGACACGACGAAAGAAAGGAGAACAGAATGAGAAAACGTGTGATAACGGCTCTGGCCATGAGCGTACTTGCACTCAGCCTGACCGGATGTCAGAAAAGTACGCCGAAGCCCGGAAGCATCGCCGGATATGATAAAGGAGAGCAGTATCTGTCCATATGGGTACACTCCATTGAGGATACCGATGAAGGCCGATGCTATCGGGAAGCAGTTGATGCATTTAACAAGAAGTATGATGGAACATATTTTGCGGATATTGAGTTTATTCCGCGAAATGACAGTGGCGGAGGATACTCTGATAAGATCAATGCATCCGTCATGTCGGGAGACCTTCCGGATGTGCTGACAGTAGACGGACCGAATATCGCAGCATATGCATCCAATGGGATTATTCAGCCTCTGGCAAAGCTGACGGAGAAAGAAAAATCCGTTTACCTGCAGTCTATTATCGATCAGGGAACTTACAAGGACAAGCTGTACGCTCTGGGAGCAATGGAGTCCAGTGTTGGTCTGTACTATAATAAGGACATACTGAAAGAGGCAGGAATCAGCATACCTGATGCAGATCATCCGTGGACTCAGTCCCAGTTTTTGGACATTCTTGCAAAGCTGAAACCGGTTATGGATAAAAAGAATGGATATGCCCTTGATATGACATTTCCGGTGGGGGAGGCAACCATCTATTATTATGCACCGTTTTTCTGGTCAAATGGCGGAAATATGGTGGACGAGACGGGACTTTCCGTGGATGGTGTCTTTAATTCGAAGGAAAATGTAAAAACAGTATCTTATTTCCAGTCGTTGCTGAAGAATAAGTATATGTCAAAGGTGCCGATCGATCATTTGTTTGAAAGCGGCAGGGCAGCATTTAAGATTGATGGTGCATGGGAGGTTAATACACTTTATACCAGCTATCCGGATGTGTCCTTTGGTGTGGCTCCATATGTAGTCGGAGATTCTTGGAACGGAGAGAGATACGCTCCAACCGGTTCCTGGGCTTTTGCAGCCTCTTCCAAGACAAAACATATCAAGGGAGCAACCGAATTAGTGAAATGGATGAGTGGTGTGGACAGCGGGAAGCGCTTATGGGAAAAGTCAAAATCATTTCCATCCACATATGAAGCGTATGAAACGATCGACGTATTTCAAAAAGACGAAAATTACAAAGCGCTATACTATCAATTAAGCAACTATGGTCATCCAAGACCAAAGACTCCTGCATATCCACAGGTAAGTACATCATTTCAGCAGGTACTGGAAAATTGTGTTCTGAGTGGTTTTGATCCACAGGAGCAGCTGGATAAATCTGTAGAAAGGATTAACGCAAAGCTGAAGCGTTATACGTTAGAATGATGAAAAAAAGAAGAGAATCAATTATGGGAATGGCCTTTTTTGGCCCGGCACTTGTCTTATTGACATTGTTTTTGTTCCTGCCAATGATATTGACATTGGTATTTAGCTTTACAGACTTTTTTGCATTAAATCCAAGCCTGACGCATTTTACCGGGTTGGATAATTATTTTCAGGTATTCAAGGACGATGATTTCCGGCAGGCATTTACCAATACAGTGAAATTTGTGATCATAATTGTTCCGTTACAGGGACTGGGAGCGTTAGGACTGGCACTTTTGATCAATAAGGTGACGTATTGTAAGGCATATTTTAAGGTGGCATTTTTTATTCCGGTTGTTATGTCTCTGGCGGTTGTATCTACACTCTGGGTGCAGATCTACAGCCCGGAGGGAATTTTAAATTCCATTCTTGCACACATTGGAATCAACGCACAGCCATTTATTAACAGTGCAGATCAGGCTCTGCCATCCATTGCTGTTATGAGTGCATGGCAGGGAGTCGGTTATCAGATGCTGATCTTCTTGGGCGGACTGCAGCAGATCAATCCGGCACTTTATGAGGCTGCTGAAATGGATCATGCCAGCAGTTGGCAGAAATTTAAGGATATCACATTGCCGGAATTAAAGCCATTGTGTATTTTTGTACTGATCACGATCACAATCGGAGCGTTCCGTATGCTGGTACAGCCAATGGTTATGACGGGAGGAGGTCCATCTCATTCAACCTATACCATGGTTTATGATATTTATGAAACCGGCACGGTAAACTGGGAAATCGGACTGGCATCTACGATGGCGATCGTATTTGCATTTTTCGTAATGATCCTGACGGTGATCCAGACAATCCTCACCAAAGATAAGGAGGGAAAAAAACATGTTAACAAAAAAGCAAAAACGAATTAATATCATTCTTGTTATCATTATGATTATCGTGTCCTTGTTTTTTCTGTTTCCTGTAATATGGATGCTTGCTAATTCTTTTAAAACAGATGCAGCGATCACAAGAGATATGAATTCGCTGGCGGCGTTTATTCCTCCGGCGTTAAATGGCAGTTTTTTCGACAATTATATTACCATTCTGACCAACACGAGCTTTCTTCGTTATATGGCAAACACATTGCTTTATGCAGCGGTATTGATCGTGCTTGGAATCATTGTAAACGGGCTGGCAGGCTATGCGCTGGCCAAGATCAATTTTCCGTTTAAGGAACGCTGGCTTCTTATCATTATGCTTTTGATGATCGTGCCGATGGAGACGATCATTACCATACATTTCCTGTTTATTGCAAAATTGGGACTTTTAAATAACATTATCGGGTATGTTCTTCCGATGATCGTAAATCCATTTAATATATTCCTGTTCCGGCAGGTGTTTGTCAGTCTTCCGGATGATGTTTACGAGGCAGCGCAGTTGGATTTTTGCAGTCCGGTGAAGTATTTCTTTACCATGGTGCTTCCAATGTCTAAGAGTGTTGTGGCAACAGTCAGTGTATTTACATTTTTAAATGTGTGGAACGATTATTTGTGGCCATCTCTTGTATTTACTTCAAGTGATCTTTTGACGGCACAGATCGGATTAAATGCGATCACGTCCAATGATAATACAACAATGGGTCAGACATTAGCTGTCATTACACTGGTAACGATACCGGTTATCATCATTTATGCGTTATTTTCAAAGCAGATTGTGGAAGGAGTTGTTTCCACAGGTTCAAAGGAGGGTTAAGTTATGAGTTTTATTGAATTAAAAAAAGTATGCAAGCAGTATCCGGGTACAGATAAAAAGGCAGTGACAGATTTTGATCTGGAGATCAATGAAAAAGAATTTATTGCATTTGTTGGACCATCCGGCTGTGGAAAATCTACGACACTGCGGATGATCGCGGGATTTGAAGAAATCACTTCCGGAGATTTGTATATTGATGGGAAGAGAATGAATGAGGTCGCACCAAGAGATCGAGGCATTTCTATGGTATTTCAGAATTATGCGTTATATCCTCATATGACTGTGGAGAAAAATATCGGCTATGGACTGAAAAATATGAAGGTACCGGCTGACGAGATCAAAAAAAAGGTAGACTGGGCAATTGATATTCTGGGACTGGAGGAATATAGAAACCGTAAACCGAAAAATCTGTCCGGAGGCCAGAGGCAGAGAGTGGCTCTTGGAAGAGCAATCGTAAAGGATCAGAAGGTATTTTTGATGGATGAGCCGCTGTCTAATCTGGATGCAAAGCTTCGTGTCAGCATGAGAAATGAGATCAGCAAGCTTCACCGCAGTCTTGGAAGTACTACAATCTACGTTACGCATGACCAGGTGGAAGCAATGACCATGGCAGACCGTATCGTGATCATGAAAGCGGGTGTTGTACAGCAGGTTGGTAAGCCAATGGAGCTGTACGAAAAACCGGTCAATAAATTTGTGGCGGGATTTATCGGCTCACCACAGATGAATTTCTATGATGTTTCCATTGAGGATGGACAGATTGTATTTTCAGATGGCAATCGGCTGACCATGAAGCAGGAAATGGCTGAGAAGTTAAAGAAGCATGGAACAAGAATGACACTTGGAATTCGTGGAGAGGACATTAAATTTGATCCACAAAATCTGGACATCTATAAAGAAAATAAGATGCAGGCAGTTGTTGATAATACAGAGATCATGGGAAATGAAAATAATATCTACTTTGAATTTGGAGGAGCAGTAACGATTGCCAGGGTTTCAAAATATGAGCTGTGCAAAGTGGGGGATAAGGTAGAATTTGTGTTTGTGCCGCATAGGATGCACTTTTTTGATATCGATACGGAAGAAGCGATCGAACTGTAGGTAAGGTATGAAACAATCGGATGTCTGTAGGGGTAGAACCGCAGACATCCGGAAAGGGACAGGTATAGATATGGATCAGTTGAAAAAAGCAAATGAATATGTTAAACAGAACCGCATTCCAAAAGAAGAGCTTCCGGTGTTCCATGTAACACCGCCATGCGGCTGGATGAACGATCCCAATGGCTTTTCGGTATATCAGGGAAAGACCCATTTGTTTTACCAGTTTCATCCCTACAGCACAGTGTGGGGACCGATGCACTGGGGACATTATGAAACAGAGGATTTCGTGAAATGGACGGAACTTCCGGCAGCATTGGCTCCGGATCAGGCGTATGATGAAGCAGGTTGTTTTTCCGGTTCAGGAATAGAGACAGAGAAAGGTCATCTTCTTGTATATACCGGTGTCATGGAAAAAGAGGAGGATGGGCAGAAATATACGTATCAGAATCAATGTATTGCTTTGGGGGATGGAAAGGCATATAATAAACTTGCGCAAAATCCGGTAGTGACCGGTGACATGCTTCCGAAGGGGTTTAGCAGAGAGCATTTCAGAGATCCGAAGATCTGGAAAGAAGATGACGGATATTATATGGTCGTTGGAAACAAAACAGACCAGGGAAAGCCGCAGGTTGTATTATTTCATTCGGAGAATGCCATTGAGTGGGAGTATGTATCTGTACTGGCAGAGGATAAAAACGGAAATCTTGGAACTATGTGGGAATGCCCGGATTTCTTTGAATTGGACGGGGAATATATACTGCTTGCTTCTCCGCAGGATCTGTGTGCCGGTTCGGAGTTTCATAATGGAAATAATGCAGTATATTATACCGGCAGTTACGACAGGGGACGGCATGTATTTGATTATTCGCATGTATACTCTCTGGATGATGGCCTCGACTTTTACGCATCACAGACCATGTTGTCTGCGGATGGACGGCGTATTTTGATCGGATGGATGCAGACCTGGGATGCCAATATTCGCCCGGCAGATCAGAAATGGGCATGTATGATGACTATTCCAAGAGAGCTTCGTCTTGATAACGGGCGGATATTGCAAAGTCCGGTCCGAGAGTTGGAAAAATACTACAGTAACTCGGTTCATTATGACCAGTGTACGATAAAAGGGACATGTCAGAAGGAAGGAATCCGGGGACGTGTGCTGGATATGACTGTAGAACTTTTGGAGGGCGATTATACTTCGTTTGACATCTGCTTTGCACAAAATGAAAAGCATTTTACGAAATTTACTTATGACCGTGCGGGTAAAACTATAGAAATTGACAGGACATACTGTGGAATGATCCGTGATGTACTGGCACAGAGAAAAGTTCCGGTCAAAGTTTCGGGTGACGTTGTTAAGATTCGGATGATCCTGGATAAATATTCCGCAGAGATTTTTATAAATGATGGGGCACAGGTGATGAGTACGACATTCTATACTCCGTTGGATGCCGATCAGATCAGTTTTGTCTGTGATGGTTCTGTTGCTGTCAATATTGATAAATATGATATATCTATCGGCGAAATGGCATGATGTATGCAGATAGGAGGAAAATGATGAAAAAATTTGACGTGGCTGCATTAGGGGAATTACTTGTGGATTTTACGGAAAATGGAATCAGTACACAGGGAAATCCTGTTTTGGAGGTCAATCCCGGAGGTGCTCCGTGTAATGTATTGTCCATGCTGCAAAATCTTGGAAAAAGTACGGCATTTATCGGAAAAGTCGGGGATGATGTTTTTGGACGGATGCTGGCAGATGCAGTAAAAACACAGGGAATCAATACGGATAATCTTGTTGTAGATCCGGAGGTGCATACTACGTTAGCCTTTGTTCATACAAAGAAAGACGGAGACAGGGAGTTTTCGTTTTATAGAAATCCCGGAGCTGATATGATGCTACGATGGGAGGAGGTACAGCAGGAGAAACTTGCTCAGACAAGGATTTTTCATTTTGGAACCTTGTCTATGACGCACGAGCAGGTAAAGGATGCAACCCAAAGAGCCGTGCAGCATGCCCAAAAAGAAGGTGCCCTTATCTCTTTTGATCCCAATTTAAGACCACCGCTATGGAACAGTCTGGAGGATGCCGCACGTCAAATGTGGTATGGAATCGGACAGTGCGATATCTTAAAGATTTCCGATGATGAAATCGCCTTTTTGACCGGTAAGAAGGATATTGATCAGGGCATTGCGGAAATTTTGAGAAAAAATCGTCCGATATTAATATGTGCAACTATGGGAAAACATGGAAGCAAGGCATATTATCAGGGAAAAAGCGTATTTTGCGAGCCGTTTCTGCGGGACGACACGATAGAGACCACAGGGGCGGGAGATACCTTTATGGCGTGCGTTTTAAATGCTGTTCTCGAAAAAGGACTTGATTCTTTGACGGAAGATGATCTGCATGAAATGCTTCGGTTTGCCAATGCGGCATCTTCGATCATTACCACCCGCAAAGGGGCATTGAAGGTGATGCCGAAGCGGGAAGAAATTATTTCCGTGCTGACAAAAGAATAAAATCGAACAAATGTTCATGATTTCGTTGCATTGACAATAATACTATGCTATACTGATTTTATGAATGATGAAAGATACATAGGGAATGAATCGCCATCATGGAGAGATTTGTTCCCTGTTTTGTTATAAAGTGAAAGACACAAATCGGAGAGACTTGGAGGTGTTCAGACAATCATGGATCGTTTTATATTACATTCCGAATACCAGCCTACCGGGGACCAGCCGGAGGCGATCGACGCTCTGGTCAGGGGCTTTGAGGAGGGCGATCAGTTTCAGACTTTGCTTGGTGTTACCGGCTCCGGTAAGACATTTACCATGGCAAATGTCATTGCAAAGCTTAATAAACCGACTTTGGTCATTGCGCACAATAAGACTCTGGCGGCGCAGCTCTACGGCGAGTTCAAGGAATTTTTCCCGGAGAATGCAGTGGAGTATTTTGTATCCTATTATGATTATTACCAGCCGGAGGCATATGTACCGTCCTCGGACACATATATTGAGAAGGATTCCTCGATCAATGATGAGATCGATAAGCTACGGCATTCGGCGACGGCGGCACTGACGGAGCGGAGAGATGTCGTGATCGTGGCGAGTGTGTCCTGCATATATGGTCTCGGAAGTCCGATCGATTACCAGAATATGACCGTGTCACTGCGACCGGGCATGATCAAGGATCGGGATGAGGTCATTCACCGTCTGATCGATATGCAGTACACAAGGAATGACATGGATTTTCAGCGTGGTACCTTCCGTGTGCGCGGAGATGTGCTGGAGGTATTCCCGATTTCGGAGTCTGACCGCGCGATCCGTGTGGAATTTTTCGGCGATGAGGTGGACAGGATCACGGAGATCGATGTGCTGACCGGTGAGGTTTTGTCCGAGCTGGAGCATATGGTTGTGTTTCCTGCATCTCATTATGTTGTGGATAAGGAAGCAATGGAGCGTGCGATCCGTGACATTGAGGCGGAGCTGGAGGACAGAGTACGGTATTTCCGGTCTGAGGATAAGCTTCTGGAGGCACAGAGGATTTCTGAACGGACTAATTTTGATATCGAAATGATGCGTGAGACCGGCTTTTGTTCCGGTATTGAGAACTATTCCCGTCATCTTTCCGGATTGAAGGAAGGGGAACCACCGCATACATTGCTGGATTATTTTCCAGACGATTTTATTATTATGGTGGACGAGTCTCATATGACGATTCCACAGATCCGCGGTATGTATGCCGGAGACCGTTCCAGAAAGAGGACGCTGGTAGACTACGGTTTCCGTCTGCCATCGGCGTTAGACAACCGTCCGCTGAACTTTGAGGAGTTTGAGCAGCATATCAATCAGATGATGTTTGTTTCTGCGACACCGAATGTATATGAGGACGAGCATGAGCTGGCGAGAGTAGAGCAGATCATCCGGCCGACAGGGCTGCTGGATCCGGAGATTGACGTACGTCCGGTAGAGGGGCAGATCGATGATCTGTTAGGCGAGGTGAACCGTACTATTGCGGCAGGCAATAAGGTTATGGTCAATACGCTGACGAAGCGGATGGCGGAGGATCTGACGGATTATCTGCGTGAGGCGGGCATCCGTGTAAAGTATCTGCATTCGGATATTGATACGCTGGAGCGTTCGGAGATCATTCGCGACATGCGTATGGATGTGTTTGATGTGCTGGTGGGAATCAATCTGCTCCGAGAGGGACTGGATATTCCGGAGATTGCTCTGGTGGCAATCCTGGATGCAGATAAGGAGGGATTCCTGCGTTCAGAGATCGCGTTGGTTCAGATCATCGGACGAGCTGCACGAAATGCAGAGGGTCATGTGATCATGTATGCGGATGTTATGACGGATTCCATGCGCAATGCGATCAATGAGACGAACCGTCGTCGCAGCATCCAGCAGAAATATAACGAGGAGCATGGTATTACACCGCAGACGATCAAGAAAGCAGTCCGGGATCTGATCCGGATTTCGAAGAAGGTCGAGGAGACAGAAACCGGTGATATCCAGAAGGATATCGAATCAATGAATCAGAAGGAATTAGAGCAGCTTGTCCGCAAGATCAAAAAGAAGATGAACACAGCGGCTGCCGAGTTAAACTTCGAGCTGGCGGCAAGTCTGCGTGACCAGATGCTGGAGATCAGGAAGCATATGAATGAGTAGCATGATGTAAGGGACAAAAGCAGATAGCAATGTATGCTTACATACAAATTGCCTGACGATGGAGCAATCCATGTCATCCGTTGAAAAATGCATTTTGCCCCCGATATCACGGTATAGGTTTTTTGTGGAGGACGAATATGGGAATTTTACTGGGGGTTGATTATTATCCGGAGCAGTGGCCGGAGGAGATGTGGGAGCAGGATGCAGACCATATGAAGGAATGCGGTGTGAAGCTTGTCCGGATGGCGGAGTTTGCATGGAGCCGTCTGGAGCCGGAGGAGGGAGATTTCCGGTTTGAATGGCTCGACCATGCAGTGTCCGTTTTTAAGGACAGAGGGATTCAGGTATTTTTGTGTACACCAACCTGCACCCCTCCGTTGTGGGCATTTGAGAAATATCCTGAGATCATTCAGGTTGGAACAGACGGAAGAAGGATCTCCATCGGAATCCGTGGACACCGCTGCATGAACAGTCCCGTTTATCGGACACTGTGTGAGCGTATCATTCGCCAATTGGTAGATCATTACCGGAATGAGGAGGCGGTGATCGGATACCAGATCGACAATGAGCTGGAGGCGAACCATTGCCGCTGTGCAGTGTGCGAGGAGGCGTTTCGTGACTGGATGAAGGAGAAGTACGGTACAACGGAACAGATCGATCAGGCGTATGGCAACAGCGTCTGGAGCGGAGAGTATTCTTCTTTTTCTCAGGTGAAGCCGCCGATGGGAGATTTCATCAAGTGGCAGAATCCGTCATTGACGCTTGATTATAATCGATATGCTTCCGATAGTACGGTAGCATATCTTGAATTTCAGAGAAAGCTGATCCATTCGCTGGATCCGAAGGCGCAGATTACAACCAATAGCTGGCTGTGTGAAAATATGCCGGACTTTTATGACCTGTTCCATAATCTGGACTTTGTTTCTTATGACAATTATCCGACAACGATGATTCCGACAGATTCACAGGAACTGTATTCCCATGCGTTTCATCTGGATCTTATGCGCGGAATCTTGCAGAAGAATTTCTGGATCATGGAGCAGTTAAGCGGTGCGGTGGGAAGCTGGATGCCTATGTCAGCCATGCCGGTACCCGGGATGATCAAAGGGTATGCACTGCAGGCGGTAGCGCATGGAGCGGACGCCGTGATTCATTTTCGCTGGCGCACCGCCGTGTCAGGTGCAGAAATGTACTGGCACGGAATCCTGGATCACAGCAATGTGCCGGGAAGGCGCTATCAGGAATTTAAAGAGCTGGGGCAGACGATAAAGCAGCTTCAGGAGTTGGATGGCTCTGAGGTGGTCAATCGTGTGGCGTTACTTTACAGCTCCGATAATGAATATGGTTTCAAGCTGCAGCATCAGGCAGAGGGCATGTATTATCTGGAGCAGTTAAAGTGTCTTCACGACGGTTTTACCGGCATTGGCGTTGGTGTAGATATTATTGACGAGAGAGCATCGTTTGACGGATATGATATTGTACTTGCTCCGACAATGCTCATTGAACATTCCGGAACCGTGAAGAAACTGGAGAATTTTGCAAAGCAGGGAGGAACGGTGCTTTTGACGAACCGCTCGGGGGTGAAGAACCTCTCTAATCAGTGTATCATGGACAGTCTTCCTACTATATATAAAGAACTTGCTGGCGTGCACGTGACGGAATACAATGCCGCTGGAGCGCGGACAGGGAAGCTGCGGATTACTGATGCACAGCTTCGTGGACAGTATGGTCAAATCTGTACAAATTCGTTTTTGAGGGAGGATGCTTCTTCACTGCAGACGGAGCATCAGGATGCCACATATAAGCGCTGGTGTGATATACTGGAAGCAGACACGGCAGAGGTTCTGGCGGTCTATGGAGATCAGTATTATGCGGGGCAGCCGGCAGTAACAGTAAACACATATGGCAAAGGCTGCGTATATTATGTAGGAACCGTGCCGGACCGTACATTCTATATGGCGCTTGCGGCTCGTATGGCACAGGAGCAGAAGCTGAGCTTCCGGGATGATCTGCCGCTTGGCGTAGAAATTACATATCGGCAGAAGCAGGATACGGCCTGGAGATTTGTATTTAATAACAGTGACAAACCGCAAAGTATATCTCTGGAGGGTAACATATGTTCATTGAAGCCGTTTGAGATGAAGATTGATAAGATATGTGCAAAGGGAAAGCGTATATAGCTGATGTCGGATAAGGGGAAACCCCGGCTGTGTTAGAACATGCCGGATAAGTGCATTCTGACGGTGTTGGAAAATGCTGAATAAGAGAATGCCGGGTAAGAGAATCCAGGCGGTATTATGTTAGGAAATATACTCGGAACAAACAGACAGGAGGTGAGGAAATGCGCTGGTGGAAACGATTAATATTAACGGTGGTCAGTCTTGCGTGGGGATATATCTCGACGGATTATCTGTATATTGCACTTGGATATCTGACCGGAACGAGAGCACAAAGGAACGTAGAAAGTATGCCGCAGACATTTCTGTGGCAGCTGGCCGGTTTCGGAATGTTTGTGTTATGGCTTTTGATCCTTGCTGCTTATACGAAGCTGATCCGCTTCCTGTCTCCAAAGGTTGACCTGATTGAAATGGATGTGGATGAGAAGAATCCAAAGATTCGCAGAAAGGTTTTTGATATTATTCTACAATATGGTTTTATTCTGACCGGAATATTTATACGATGGGCGTATCTTTGCCTGGTTTACCTGCCAAATCATTAGTATAATGATTGTGCCGGACATAGTGGTGTGGTATGATAGACATATATGTGTCGGCAGCGGTGAGAAGGTATGAATGATAGATTGCCGGTGGCAGTGAAAGTGCGTGATAAGAAAACGGAGATCACATTAGTGTACGTAAGAATGGAGGGGGCAGATGGCATCAATTAAAGACATTGCGAAGATTTGTGGCGTGTCGGTTGCCACGGTCAGCAAAGCACTGAACGACAAAAAGGATATTGGAGAGGAAACCAAAAAACATATCAAAGAGGTTGCAAAGGAACAGGGATATTTTCCGCAGTATTATGCCCGCGCGATCCGCATGAACAAAAGTTTTAATATTGGTGTTCTCTTTATTGATGAATCGATGAGCGGTCTGACACATAATTATTTCGCAAATATCCTGAACAGCTTTAAAGTGACCGCGGAAAGCAAAGGTTATGATATCACCTTTATCAACAGCAATAAGAAGCACAAGAAAAGCAAAACATATCTGGAGCATTGCCGGTACCGTGGTCTGGACGGCGTCATGATCGCCTGTATCGATTTCTATAATCCGGAGGTACGCGAGCTGGTAGAAAGCGATATTCCGGTTGTGACGATCGATTACGAATTTCCGGACTGCCTTTCTGTCATATCGGACAATGCAGCAGGAATGCGTGAACTGGTTGAATATGTGATTTCGATGGGACACAAGAAGATCGCATATATTACCGGTGACGATACATCGATTGTTACAGATATTCGTATTCAGGGTCTGAAGGAGACAATGGACAAGCATGGTCTGGCATTGCCGGAAGGATGGATCTTTCCGTCCGAGTATCGTAATCTGAAAAAGGCGGCAGAATATACGAAGACATTATTGCAGCAGCCGATCAGGCCAACCTGCATTATATATTCCGATGACTATTCGGCAGTCGGAGGCATCGCTGCGATCGAGTCGATGGGATTAAGGATCCCGCAGGATATCTCGGTGGCGGGCTATGATGATATCTTTATCGCAAGCCAGCTTCAGCCTCGTCTGACCACGGTGCGGCAGGATACGGAGAAGATTGGCATGAAGGCGGCAGAGCAGTTGATCAAATTGATCGAGGGACACAAGGTAAAGCTTTCAGCACCGTCTGTAGTGGCAAGCCAGCTGATCCGTGGAGCTTCCGTTGCCAAGCTGGAGGAATGACAGAAATCAATGGATAATTTGTAGATTATTTGCATAATTTGTATCTTGACAAGCTTTCATAAACATAATATAATAGTCTAATGTGGCGTGTAAAATACTTAAGCCAAAGCCCCGGTAACAGTATTTATGTGCCTGACAGTTGAAGATTGTTAGAAAAGTTAGGAGGTACTGGGATGAAAAGTTATATGGCTAACCCATCCAAGATTGAAAGAAAATGGTATGTAGTTGATGCTACAGGACATACATTAGGACGTCTCGCTTCAGAGGTAGCTTGCGTATTGAGAGGTAAGAATAAGCCGGAGTATACTCCGCATATCGATACCGGCGATTATGTAATCGTAATCAATGCTGACAAGATCAAAGTAACAGGTAAGAAGCTGGAGCAGAAGATTTATTATCATCACTCTGATTATGTTGGTGGTATGAAAGAGACCACACTCAAGGAAATGCTCGCTAAGAAGCCGGAGTATGTAATTGAGCATGCAGTAAAGGGAATGCTTCCAAAGGGACCACTTGGTCGCCAGATGGCAACAAAGCTTCATGTATATGCAGGTGCAGAGCATGAGCAGATCGCACAGAAGCCGGAAGTATTAGAAATCGTAGAGAGAGCATAATTGAGAGGAGGAAAAGACATTGGCTAATAAATTTTATGGAACAGGCAGAAGAAAAAGCAGTATTGCCAGAGTATATTTAGTACCAGGAAATGGTAAGATCACAATCAACAAGAAGGATATGGATCAGTATTTCGGTCTTGAGACATTAAAGATTATCGTTCGTCAGCCACTGGAAGCGACCAACACACTTGACAAGTATGATGTACTTGTAAATGTTCGTGGTGGCGGATTCACCGGTCAGGCCGGTGCAATCAGACACGGTATCGCAAGAGCTCTTCTGAATGTAGACGCAGATTTCCGTCCTACACTGAAGAAGGCAGGATTCCTTACTCGTGATCCTAGAATGAAAGAGCGTAAGAAATACGGTCTCAAGAAGGCTCGTAGAGCTCCTCAGTTCTCAAAGAGATAATAAATTATTTCATAAGAATTTTCGAAAAGTCCTTAAAACCAAGAGTTTTAGGGGCTTTTCTTTATTTGCAACTAATTAAAATCCCCTCCTGTTTTATTGGGAAATGTGGTACAATAAACATAATATATAATCATTAAAAGCATTGTATAGCAATGTCTTTTTACAAATTACAAGGAGGGTTATCATGATCAAAATAAACAAAAGAATTGTCCCAATCGCACTGGCGGTTTGTCTGACCGTTTCCTCAGCTTCCGCTGCGGCGCCGGCATATTCAACAACGGCAAGTGCCAAATCCTATGTATATGTGGCGGCGTCCGGCAATGGCGCGTGCTATCACACCAGCAAGAACTGCAGCCGCATGCGGGGACGTGTGGTTAAAAAGACAAAGAAAGCAGCGAAAAGACAGGGCTACCGTGCCTGCAAGAAATGCTACCGATAACGTGAACATGAAAAAGAAACGTATGAGAAACAAACAGAGATAACAAAGGGAGATAATTGATGGATCATACGGATTATGAAATTACACTGATCCGCAGCCGCCGTAAAAGTCTTGCGATTGAGATCACGCCGGAGCTTCAGGTGGTCGTACGGGCACCGGCACGAATGCCGGTAAGAGAGATTAATGCATTTGTGCAGGAGAAGGATGACTGGATCCACGCACATCTGCAGCAGATGGCGGAAAAAAAGCGGCTGCAGGAGCAGTACCGGGAACAGGCACTTTCTAAGGAGGAGCTTCAGGAACTTGCCACGCAGGCAATGAAGCTTATTCCGCAGAAGGTTCATTATTATGCACAGATCATTGGCGTCACCTACGGGCGCATCACTATACGGAATCAGAGGACAAGATGGGGAAGCTGCAGCGGAAAAGGCAACTTGAACTTTAACTGCCTGCTTCTTCTGATGCCGGAGGAAGTTCTGGATTATGTCGTGGTGCATGAACTTTGTCATCGAAAGGAAATGAACCATTCCGCCCGTTTCTGGGAGGAGGTCGAAAAAATCCTGCCGGATTACCGACAGCGCAGAAAGTGGCTGAAGGATAACGGAGGCAGGATCATGGACCGAAATCGTCCGGTATCCTGATACAACGAAAATTACTTATTAAGACTTCCTAGACCAATAACGCGTATACGCCCATACGATTTCTTTTGTCCGGAAAATGAATAGGCATTTTGCCTCATAAAACAAACTAGTCCTATTTCGCGGATTTTCAAGCGTTTTGGCAGACAAAATGCTCTTTCAAATAATTAGACAAAAGAAATCGTATGGGCGTATTTTAATATTCCGCATAGGAAGTCTTAGTGCATTATTCGTTGTATCAGGATGTCGGTGTATCATTTTGACTATGATCCCATATCTCATCATGGGACGGTCAGTTTGAATGAGTTACTTTTGGTGATCTCGTCATCGGAGAGCGGCATGACGGAAAGTGTATGACCGGACAGTTCATATCCGGAGAAATAATATGGAATTGACATTGTGGTGCCGGCAGGAATACAGTTTTCCAAGTAGATAACATCATAGCTGTTCTCGATGTCGCAGTAGTATTCCAGCGGACGGAACGACGCATAATATTTCTCATTGTCCAGGGTCAGATAAGGAGCATGTGGAAGCTCCGTGGAATAACAGTTGTTGATCTGCAGAACCACTTTATAATAGTCGTCGGCAAAGCGGTCGATCGAAGCCGGCAGGTCCTTTTCGGCAACCTTCTCCGTGTCGGAGACAGGCGTGACCGCATACCTTTTACCAGACTTGTACTGGGTGCTGCTTGATTCGGAAAAGAAAATGCTGCACGGGAGCGCGATCAGTATGGCGATCACAAGAATCCCGTTGATGCCGGATTTTCTGTGAATCCACATCAGTCCTTTTACAATACATTCGATTCCTAAGCTGAATCCTCGCATAATTTTCCTCATTTCTATTCAATAATTTGATGTGTGTCCTACTTCTTTTGCTTTGGGATTCCGATGACAAGATAAGAGTTTGCAAGTACCTCTGTATCCGGATCAAGTTCGTTGATCAGAAGCCCCTTAAAATCATTTTTCTTGATCAGGAAGGAGAGTGTGCCGTTCTGACTGTCAATATTGTCTGTGATTCCGTTGTCCTCCAGCTCGCTGTATTCCAGGTGCTTGACGCGGGATAGATCATAATTGGAGATCGGCTTGAGATAACTGTCGTCCTTTGTGACACAGTAAGGACTGATGCGGTCGCTGTCCCAGTGTGTGTAAAGGTGATTTTCGTCCGCCTGACCCGGAAAGGTGTCGAGAGCCTTTTGTGGGACGGTAACGTGATATTTTACCGTGAGAATTTCATATCCCTCCGGCGTCTCGAAGGTGGAATCGTTATCGGTACTGCGGGAGGAAAATGTAACCGTAAAATCTCCGTTTTCCGTAGAAACCGTAAAGCCCTTGGAAGGCTTGACTTTCGTCGGGGTGACCGGCTCGGACAGAGTCAGAGTTTTGGCTATTTTGTTGGTCTGGTAGGTATGGAATACCTCCGGCCCGGCGATGATGAATCCGAGAATAACGATCAAAATGGCTGTTGCGAGCCAGTTGTTGCGGCGTTTGCCGGAAGTGCTTTTGGTGGCAGTTTCCCGGTGGGATGCCATCGGCTGAGTCTGTGGTTGTGTCTGTGTTTCGCTGCTGTTGTATGAAGACGTCCCCTGCGCCTGTGTTTCGCTGCTGTTGTATGAAGACGTCCCCTGTGCCTGTGCTTCGCTGCTGTCGTATGCAGATGCCTTGTGTGCCTGTGCTTCGCTGCTGTTGTATGCAGAAGATCCCTGTCTCTGGTAGACGCCGCAGTGAGGACATAATCCGGCATAGAGATCGTAGTCAAATTTCCTGCCACAGTGCGTACATTTTATTTTCATATGTAATCTCCGTTCTATACGATTTGTTACAAAAGGTGGAAAGTCCGACCGCATCCGTACGGTGGATTTCCTGTGTTTTTCGTTATGATGAGTGTATCATATTTTAATGGGAAGATGCAATGTTTAATGATTTGGAAAAGGCTGTTTTGCCGGGGGCGCTTGACTTTTTAAGAAAAAGTGCCACAATAAAGAAAAAGAATGAGAGGGGAAGTCATAGTACATATGAAGAGGCATAAAATAATACCTGTTTTCATATTTTTCGTAGTGGTACTGGCAGCAGCCGGCGGCATATGGTTTCGGTGCAAAGACACCGGTCCGGCGGGAAAACGTGTGTCGGACCAGAAAACATTTCCGCAGTTTCACAGCGAAACGGATCAGGACAAGGATGGCATAGATGATCAGACGGATATTCTTAAGGGAGCACTGGACTACGTGGCGACAAAGCCGAAATATAAGAGTCAATATTACAACGGTGGTTATCCGGATGATGGCTACGGGGTATGTACGGACGTGGTTGCTTTTGCTATGAAAGCAGCCGGCTATGATCTGATGCGGCTTGTGGCAAAGGACGTGGAACAGCATACGGACGCTTACGATATCGATCAGCCGGATCCTAATATTGATTATCGCCGTGTGAAGAATCTGCAGGTGTATTTTGGCAGGCATGCGCAGAGTCTGGCAACCGATGTATCGGATGTGGAGGAATGGCAGGGCGGCGACATCGTTATATTCCGAAAACATATCGGAATCGTTTCGGACAAGAGAAATAAAAATGGGGTGCCGTATGTAATCCACCACTACAGTCCATGGCAGAGAAGCTATGAGCAGGATATTCTCGAACGCCGCAGTGATATTGTTGGTCATTATCGCTGGAACTTCGGAAATGAATCCGGGGAGAAGGCGAAACAAAATAAAACGACGCAAAATAGTCGTTAAACTTAAAAACAGGGCTTGACAAAACGGAGACCGGATAGTATACTGGACAGGCAGTGTGAATTTGCCACTACGATTCAGGGGTGTAGTTCATCGGTAGAATAAGAGTCTCCAAAACTCCAGAGGAGGGTTCGATTCCTTCCACCCCTGCTAACCGATCCCATAAAAATGACTGACATTTTTATGGGATTTTTTCGTTATACAGGAATATGCTTGTGATGTAGCGTGGATCAAGGACAAAACACAGGTGCTTCCTTTTTCTTTATATGGGAAAGTGACTGTAATACAGCAGGAAACCGACGAGAATGGTAAAACGATGACCGGTGTCATTTGGAGGAATACGATGAATACAAGAAAATCATTATATGATATCAAATCTTTTTATAACAAGAAGGCGGTATTAAAGGCAAGCTTTCAGGGAATGCGCTATCAGCTGGAACAGTACAGGGATCCGGAGAACGAGGAGGCAGAGCCGGTGCTTCGGACAACGATCTGGCCGGAGCCGTTCTGCTTTGAGAAGACAGATCCGGATAAGAAGACCATCCGGGATTTTGTTTATACGGAGGAAGGTCTGGATGAGGCATACGACTGGCTTTGTCAGATTTACGAGGAGCGCAGCGGGGAATGGAGCGAGGCAAGAGATAATCCATATAAGGGTTTGTTTTAGAGGGTGTTCAGGAGGTTTTTCAGGGAACGTAAGAGAGAATCCTTCAGATCGAAATCGGACTTCTCAACATGGTGGATGAGTTCCTGAACCTTTTCCGGCTGTCCGGCATCCAGATAAATTTCGGCGAGGGACACATAGGTGTCCCTGATGTCGCTGCCAAGCTCGATGGCACGCTCCAGGATCTGTCTGGCACGTTCGTCCTGACCGTCACAGTTATGGTGCAGATAGTTTCCCCACATGCCGAGATTGCGGATCAGAAGAAGATAATTCTGATCATATTTGGACAGCTCCGGGAAATTAGCGGTTCCGTAGGTGAGCTTGATATCGGTATTGCTCATGCCGGACAGGTTGATGATCTTGGAGGAGAGGATGCGGCGTACCTGATCCTCACGATATTTTTCCTCGCCCTCTGCCGTATCGGAGAACGGAAGCTCATCCTCGGAGATCGTGATATAGTCAAGACCACTGATATCTTTCCGGCGGACAAAATTAGCTTCGCGCTCCTTTTCCCAGTAGTCGGTATCCCATTCGGAGTTATTATTTTGACCACGTTTGGTCTTGACGTTCAACCATATAACGAATAGAATAAAGAATATGAGAAAAATTGGCATAAGACATCATTCCTCCCTGTGGTGGTGTGGTTTCATTTGTGCAATATCGAATCAAAGAAAGGAGAGCAGTATGAACTTTTTTAACAAAAAAAATCAGCAGAGAATTGCCGTTGTTATTTGTGTGTTACTTATCATTGCCATGGTGCTTCCTATGGTTCTCGGATACTTAGCTTAATATGAACGTATAAATCAGCAGATGGTCTCATCTGCTTTTTTCATATGGACTTTTTTCAATATACAGAATGTACGAAAAATTGTCAAATACAGAGGGAATCTTTGACTTGCGATTTGCCGCCAATATGATTAAAATATAGGAATAAGCAAAAGTAAGGATGAGACGAGATTATGAGAAAGAATAAAGTATTGACAGCTTTTTTTGTGATTGGATGTATAGCAGTAGTCGGCATTGCAGGGATTGTGACGCTGTTTGCGAAGGATAATTTTGGCAATAAGAACCTGATCTGTGACGGGATATCCATAGGAAGTCTGGATGTTGGCGGCTTGACGCAGGAGCAGGCGCAGAAGAAGGTGGATGATTATATAGCAAAACGCCGGCAGCAGAAGCTGGTTGTGACAGTACAGGAGAATCAGATCGAAGCCACAGCCGCAGAGGCAGGTCTTGAGATTGCAGAGGGCGATTATGCCGCAGAGGCACTTCAGATTGGTAAGAAGGGCAATCTTTGGGAGAAGTTTCAGGAGATTCGTAAGGCAGAGGCGGGAAAGCGTGATATTGCGCTCGAGACCAAGGTGAATGAGGATACGCTGAAGAACTTTGTGGAGACAAAGTGTTCCGTATATGATATTAAGGCGAAGGATTCCCGGCTGAAGTTTAAGAACGGGGCATTGAAGGCGACGAAGTCCAAGGAAGGTCTTGAGGTACAGACAGACACGACGATGGAGGCAATACAGAAGACTCTTCTCAGTAAGAAAGCAGAGAATGCCGATGCTTTGGATGTGACCGCAGATGTGGAGGTTACGGAGCCGAAGTTTACCAGAGAGGAGGCATCCCAGTGTACGGATCTGCTTGGCAAGTATTCGACAACGTATGCAACCTATCAGGTAGAGCGTTCCAGCAATGTTGCGACGGCAGCGGGCAGGATCAACGGTACGGTTATCTATCCGGGTAAGACCTTTTCAACGATCAAGGTAATCAAGGACAGAACCGAGGAGAATGGATATAAAGCGGCACCGGAGTATTCCGGCGGAAAGGTTGTTTCCGGTATCGGCGGAGGTGTCTGCCAGGTATCCACAACGCTTTACAATGCGGTACTCAATGCAGAGCTTAAGGTAGTTGAACGCTCTCCGCATTCGATGGTGGTAGGCTATGTACCGGTTTCAAGAGATGCTGCGATCTCCGGCGATTATAAGGATTTCAAGTTCAAGAACAACACGGATTATCCGGTATATATTATGGGGAACGCATCCGGCGGCATCTTAAGCTTTCGTGTATATGGTCACGAGACGAGAGAAGCCGGCAGAGAGATTTCGTTTGAGTCTGAGGTGACGGACACGATCGAGCCGGGCGAGGAGGTTGTCACGGAGGATCCGACGCTTCCGGCAAGCTATCGTTCTGTGACACAGTCTGCTCATGTGGGATACAAGGCGAAGCTCTGGAAGATTGTCAAGGTCAACGGTGTCCAGACAGAAAAGGTACAGGTCAATACCAGTGCCTATAATGCGTCACCGCAATATGTTACGGTAGGAAAGCAGCCGGCGACGGCAGCGCCATCTGCTTCAGCTTCGGCAGGTTCAAAGAAGCCGGCAGGAACAGCGGCACCGTCAGCGACGAAGAAGCCGTCAACGACAGTCAGACCATCCAGAACGAAAGCACCGTCTGCTGCGAAGAAATCGTCTGCCACGAAGAGCAATACGGCGAAGAAGAGTACCACTTCCGTATCCGGCAGTAAAACGACTTCAGAAAGCACCCCAAATAATACGAAAAGCAGCACCAAGAAAACAACAAACACCGGCAGCAGGAAAGCATCGTAATGCCTGCAGATTAAATAGAAATGAGGTTTCGTCATGGAAATTGGAAAGGTACCCGAGAATGTACTGAAAAGAGCGGTTTTTAAACAGATCAAGCATCTTCGCCCGGAAGTGCTGCTGCATCCCGGAGTGGGAGAGGATTGCTCCGCAATTGAGACAGCAGAGGATGAGGTGCTTGTATTTTCCACCGATCCCATTACAGGTGCATCAAAGGGCATGGGGACACTGGCGGTACATATCACTGCCAATGATCTTGCATCCAGCGGGGCAGAGCCGGTTGGTATTCTGACCTGTGTGATCCTGCCTCCGCGTACCAGAGAGAAGAAGTTGCATGATCTTATGGAGGAGATCATTCTTGCAGCGAACAGCCTTCACATCGAGGTGATGGGAGGTCATACGGAGATTTCCGATGTGGTTAATCGTCCGGTGATCACGGTTACAGGTGTTGGCAAGGTGCACAAGGATAAGCTTGTTTCTACCGGCGGTCTTCAGCCGGGAGATGATCTGGTTATGACAAAATGGGCAGGTCTGGAAGGAACATCGATCATCGCGGAAGAGAAGCGCGAGGAGCTTCTGACAAGGATTCCGGAGCAGCTCATTGATGCGGCAGCAGCGATGAGAGAGTATATTTCGGTGGTACCGGAGGCCGCAGTCGCGGTGGATGCCGGTGTCACGGCAATGCATGATGTCACAGAGGGCGGCATTTATGGTGCATTGTGGGAAGTAGGAGAGGCATCCGGCGTAGGAATCATAGCTGATCTGGACAAGATACCGATCCGTCAGGAGACGATCGAGTTGTGTGAGTTTTATGATATCAATCCATACATGCTGATATCCAGCGGATGTATGCTGATAGGAACTCCTCACGGCAATATGCTGGTGGACCGGCTGGCAGAGCATGGCATTCCGGCTGCCGTGATCGGCAGAGCCACAGAGGGTAATGACCGTATCATACGCAGCGGCGGGGAGACACGTTTTCTGGAGCCGGCAGGCAGCGATCAGCTTTATAAGATATATCAGTAGCCCGTTATACAGGTGATTATTTATTGAAGGATTAATGGAGGTAATTATGATCAAGAAACAGATTTTAGATGCGATCAGCATGAACAGCCGTCGTTCCACAGAAGATCTGGCGGCCATGTTAAATACAGGTACAGATACAATTGAGCATGAGATCAAGGAGATGGAGGATAATAAGGTCATCTGTGGCTATCCGACACTTATTAACTGGGACAGAACAGACTGTGAGAAGGTTACAGCTCTTATTGAGGTGAAGGTAACACCACAGCGCGACATGGGATTCAATAAGGTAGCAGAGCGTATCTACAAGTTTGAAGAGGTAGAGAGCGTTTATCTGATGTCCGGCAGCTTTGATCTTACTGTGATCATTGAGGGAAAGAGTATGAAAGAGGTTTCCCGTTTTGTGACAGAGAAGCTGTCTACTCTGGAGTACATCACAAGCACCGCAACTTATTTTGTACTGAAGAAATACAAGGAGCATGGTCTGATCATGACCGATGAAAAGCACGATTCAGAAAGGATGTTGATTACCCCATGAGAGACCCATTATCTAAGAAAGTACAGTCTATTGAGCCTTCCGGTATCCGCAAGTTTTTTGACATCGTCAGTGAGATGAAGGATGCGATCTCCCTCGGTGTGGGTGAGCCTGATTTCGATACACCATGGCATATCCGTGAGGAGGGTATCTATTCTCTGGAGCAGGGAAGGACGTTTTATACATCAAACGCAGGTTTGAAAGAGTTGAAGGAAGAGATTGCTAATTATCTGAAACGACGTTTTCAGCTTTCCTATGATCCTAAGAGGGAGATTTATCTGACCGTAGGCGGTAGTGAGGCGATTGACGGAGCACTCCGTGCAATGCTTGATCCGGGTGATGAGGTTTTACTGCCACAGCCGAGCTATGTGTCCTATGAGCCGTGTATCGTTCTGGCAGATGGTGTGCCAAAGATCATCGAGCTGAAGGAAGAGGATGAGTTTAAGCTTAAGAAGCAGCAGCTTCTGGATGCGATTACAGACAAGACAAAGATCCTGATCATGCCGTTCCCGAATAATCCGACCGGTGCGATCATGACAAGGGAGGATCTGGAGGATATTGCAGAGGTCGTACGGGAGCATGATCTGTTTGTAATTTCCGATGAGATTTATTCCGAATTAACATACAGTGGAGATCATGTGTCGATCGCATCGCTTCCGGGTATGCAGGAGAGAACGATCGTGATCAACGGATTTTCCAAATCCTATGCGATGACAGGATGGCGTCTCGGATATGCCTGTGGACCACAGGCGATCATTAAGCAGATGCTCAAGATCCATCAGTTTGCCATTATGTGTGCGCCGACGTTGAGCCAGTATGCGGCAATCAGTGCTGTTCGTGACGGCGATGCTGATGTAGAGCGCATGAGAATGGCATATAACCAGCGCAGAAATTATCTGATGAAAGCCTTCCGCGATATGGGACTGAAGTGCTTCGAGCCGTTTGGTGCATTTTATGTATTTCCAAGCATCAAAGAGTTTGGCATGACCTCGGATGAGTTTGCAACGAAGCTGTTACAGGAAGAAAAGGTCGCTGTCGTACCGGGAACGGCATTTGGTCAATGTGGCGAGGGATTTCTTCGTATTTCCTATGCGTATTCCATTGACGACTTAAAGATTGCTCTCGGACGTATGCAGAACTTTATCGACCGTCATAGGAAATAAGGGGGTCGGTAACGTGATGAATATTGTACTTCTTGAGCCGGAGATACCGGCGAATACAGGAAATATAGGACGTACCTGCTGTGCGACCGGTTCAAGACTGCATCTGATCGAGCCGATGGGCTTTCAGATCAATGACAAGATGCTCAAGCGTGCCGGACTGGACTATTGGAATGAGTTAGATGTTACGGTTTATGACTGTTACGAGGACTTCCTTCAGAAGAATCCGGATGCAGCCGGTAACATGTATATGGCGACCACAAAGGCGCATCAGACATATACGGATGTCACATATCCACCGAACGCATATATTATGTTTGGTAAGGAGAGTGCAGGGATTCCGGAGGAGATTCTTGTTGATAACGAAGAGAATGCGATCCGTATTCCGATGAATCACAAGATCCGCTCTCTGAACCTTTCCAATTCCGTGGCGATCGTATTATATGAGTCACTTCGTCAGAATAATTTCATGGAGGCGGAGAGAAACGGGCAGCTTCACCGGCTGCATTGGCACAGCGAACAGTAAGAGAAAGCCTGGAAAATTGCAAAACTTCCCCTTGATAGAAAATCGCTTAGAACGTGAGAATAATAAGATCCACTTTCACTGGATATCCAATGAAAGTGGATCTTATCGGGTTTAAGCAATTTTATTTATATATTCCTTAAATTTCAAATACCGATTATTCGAAGCCTGAGAATATTATTGATAATGCGGATTTTCAATAATACTCATGATCGCTCAAAATCAACATCGATATCACCAAGGCTACACTTGAGACTGATATCACCATAAACATCTGTGGAGGAATCATCTTTCGTACTATCTCCAAAACAGATATCCCCCATAGAGGAGTGACTGGTGAAATTATAATTGCTCTTAGAACCCGGCAGCAGGAGACTCAGATCGCCGGTTGCACATTCCAGTTGATTCGTTCCGGTAAGTTTTGCCGCAATATCGGTATTGCCAACGGCTGTTTTGGAGTTCAGGTTGTTGATCTTATTTTCACCGGGGCTGTTATCGGTGTCTCCAAGCTCCAGATCACCAACACCAACCTTTGTTGTACAGTGATCGGATACATGGATCTTATCGATTGTACCATCGCCGGCACCGATCTTTATGCTTAACTGTTTCGCCGTAAGCACTGTCATATCCAGAGAACCGGCATCTACCTTGAGCGTGGTGTTATCGGCGGTCAGAGCATCATCAATTTCACAGTCACCTGCGGCAATCGAAATATTGGCACGGTCAAAATGTTTCTCCAGAGGCAGAGTGATCGTATAGGAAACATCGGAATCCCAGTTTTTTGACAGAAACGGAATCCGTACTGTGTGATCCAGAAAAGTGATCGTTGCATTGGAGGAATTCGGTGTTTCAATATGCCAGACATTGTCCTTGATATAGGAGTAATATTTGCTTTCCAGGCTGTCGGTATCATCATCCGGCTGGATAGAACAGGTGTCGCCCCTTTGGATGGTAATATCCTGACAGTGGAAATCAAAATCAATGCCGGTGATTAAGCCTGAGTCCTTTTCTGAGAGAGTGAAAGTACCATTTTGTGTGTATTTTGGATTGATATTTTGATTCAACCGAAAAGCAAATAATGTTCCTCCCATGCTGATCCCGGCAATCAGGCAGAGGATACCGATCAGGAAAATGCAGGATAAAGCAAGCAGAAATTTATCTCTCTTTTTCATAGCTTTCACATGTCTTGCCAACGATTAGCAAGACGCCTCCTTTCCAAGTAATTTGATGCGGCACCAGTCCCAAAGCCGTCCGAGCTGGCGCCAGAGCAGTGGAATAAGACGGATGGCAAGAAAAACACCGAGGTAGCAGAAGGCACTTCCGAGTGAAAACAGAAGACAGCCAACGCCAATGGTCAGAACACCACTTGCAGCGTGTCCGGCAAACAGTGCAATAAATCCGGCTACGATGGCAACGATTCCGCTAATTGCAGATCCACCGCCGCCTAAGACCAGTGCAGCAAAAATGCCGACCAGCGCTCCAAGCAGTCCCAGAAGGAAGCTGGCAATGCCGAGCAGCGCAGATCCCCAGATTGGAGAAGTGACAACAAGGACAATGATCATAATGATCAGATTGGTATTATCCATGCCGGAGAATAAACCGGAAGATCGGCTACAGGTTGACTGGTTTGCACCGGAAGCGTTGCTGTGGCTTGCACTACCGTTCGTATATCCGGTGTTTGACTGTTGATTGCCGGAAGAATCTCCGTTCATGTGTTGATTGCCGGAAGAATCTCCGTTCATGTGTTGATTGCCGGAAGGATCTCCGGTCATGCTGTGCCAGTTGTTATCAGATTGGGAGCGGTCATTTTGAGTGCTATCCGGAGTGACATCGGATGCATTGCCGGAGACATTTTCAGAGTGCTCCGGCCCGGCTGCTTTATATGGCTGCAATGGAGCGGTAGCATGAGTGCTTGCACCATCCCCGTATGTGATCTCATCCGGGGAATCTGCCTTGATCAGCTCCGCGATATTTTCAGGAGAGCCCAGCTCGTTCAGAACTTCCTGTTCATTGTCCTCACCTGCATCAGCAAAGTAATCTTCATAATAATGAAGTGCCTGCTTCCGTTCTTCTTCGGGCAGGTCTTTCAGCAAACGGCTTAAGTCGCCTAGAAATTCATATTTTGTCATATTTCTCCTCATTTCTTTCCTTGATCTATGGTTGCGTCAGCTTGTTCCAGAAGAAGCTGATTGATCTTATGTGTGTAGTTGTGCCATTCCTGTCGGTAGAGGTTAAGCTGTACCCTGCCCCTTTCTGTGATTTTATAGTAACGGCGGTTTCTGCCGCCGCATTCCTGATCATACACAGAGAGACAATCATCCTTTTGCAGCCGTCGCAGAACCGGATAGAGTGTCGATTCGGATACGTCAATGACAGAACGGACATCCTGTGTGATTTTGTATCCGTAGGTTCCTTCGGCAGAATGCTCCACCACGGCAAGTACAATGGCATCCAGCAATGCAGAGCCTGTGTTAAATATCATAGGAAGCCTCCAATCTTAAATAATAACTCCAAAATCCAGATGCTTCGCATCTGTCGCGCGATGCGCTGGAAGATTTTGTCGTTCATGCATTCTATGCAAGTGAACAAGCTCCCTTGCGATAAGAATTCACGATATAATACTATATATCATATAATATGATGATATTATACGCTGTATAATATAAGATGTCAACATAAAAAAACTCTGAAATAGGATTTTGTGAATGAAATCCTTTATTTCAGAGTTTTTGTGAACTTCAATGATTTCTCATAATGACCCTGTCCGGTATTGATAACAGGATCATGGATTTATTATTTGTTCTTGTCTTTGGTCTGTCCCTTTGTATCTGCTTGAGATTCGGTCTCTGTCTCAAAGGAAATGGAAGCGTTACCCCTGTCGGCTGTAACAGATATGGTGCCGTACTGTTCTGTGCTGTTCCGGGCATCGGCAGGAACTACAGATTCATGAATCTTCAGATTATAGGCGGCTGCCGGGAAGGTATAATTCGCCTTGGTTCCGGCGAGAGCCGCTTCGATATTGCCACGGCTTGTCTGTAAGGAAGCAGAACCCATCAGCTTTGCATAAAGAGTGATACCGCCATGCTTATTGGAAAGAGTGGTATTAATCATGGTCGAATCCATTGCACTGCCGGAGGTTCCGACAAGCAGACGATTATTTGATGCAATATTGCCATTTCGTGTAATTTCTGAAGAAGCAATGCTGGTAGTACCGTCTACGTTAATGGAAGCAGTATCGGCAGTCAGTTTATCGGCGCTGAGATCGCCGTTCTTGATGTTAATATTGACCTGACTTGCTACCAGTGCATCGCAGGTGACATCGGAACGGTTTGTGTTGATTGTAATCTGATCCAGTTTGGCATTTGGTGGAATCACAAGTACATAGCTACCATAGCCGCAGATCCATTTGGATGGAACGCTGAATTTTAAGCCAAACACATTGGCAGTTCTCTTGAACTGGGTTGCGCCGGCATATAACACGCCATTTAAGACATAACCATCGTACTGACCGCTGCCGGAGAGATCGAAGTTCTCACCGGATTTGATGGAAATCTTACTGGCAAAAAGGTTTAATTCAATCGAACGCACATCTGTGGTCTGGACATCTCCGATGGGAACGGCACCCTCCGGAATAGTTGCTTCCGAAAAGATAGCTGGAATTGAAGAGGGACCACTGCCCATTACAAAACCGGCTACCATAATTACAATTCCTATGATTCCTATTGCAATAATGATTTTAATTTTATTATTCATGCTATTCTCCATTCTGAAGCATATTGCTCCCAGCAGTTATCTGTTTATTTCAGGGCGAGACGGGCAAGCTTTGCCTTGATCCCGCTAAATAGTACCTTTACACTGAAATAGGCACCCGGAAGGATTCGGGTGATAAGCTTATAACCCAGAAAACATAATCCGCATCCTGCGGCAAACAGGAAGAAAATACATCCCAGAGTAAAGACGCTGGTAGAAATCTGAGCTGAGAAAAGTGCCAGAAGCGTCAGCGCAATAGAGGCAAGGCTTGCCACAAAGCATCCGATACCTGCTGCGATACAGGCGGCAACAGCACATACGCCTAATGCGAATCCCCCCAGAATCACTCCGACAAGAGTAAGCCAGATCGGGCAGGTGACTAACAGGACAATGCCGATGACCATCTTCTTGGAGCTGCTGTAGCGTTCTGCGTTATTTTCTTTTTCGATGGCGGCATTCTGTTTGGCAGCCGCACGAGCCTGTTTTTTATTCACTTTGGAAGTGGTAGAATTGATGGACTTGATATCAACCTTTGTTTTGTTGCGGCGTGCAAGCTCTTCTTCTGCTTTTTTCTTGTCCTCCTCCGTATCGTCCCGGAAGATGGAATTACGCATGGAAGAGGTCTTGGCTGGTGCTTTCGCAGCATCTGCTGTCTGCGCAGTCTGAGTCGGAGTACCGGAAGTTGTCTGCGGAGCAGTCAGAATCGGAGTACCGGAAGCCGTTTGTGGGGCAGCCGGGGTCGCAGTACCGGAAACCGGCTGTGCTGTCATAACCGGTTGCTGTGGAGCAGAAACGGTTTGTGGACGAGGTCTTGTTGCCGGTGACGGCGCCTGTGGCTGTGATGCCGGTGAAACAGGTGATGATGGCACCGGTGTCGGTGGAACAGGTGCTGTAGTGACGGACTGTCCCATCGGAGCAGCTGCAATGGATGCGGCTGCCTGAGCCGGTGTAGGACTCTGTGTAAATGAACCTGCTGCATCAAGAGATGGTGGCGGTGTAGCCCGATTGATCTGCGGTGAAGCAGATGCAGTGGTGGCAACTTGTACCGGAGCGGCAGGTGTAATCATGGAAGATGCTGCCTGCGTTGGTGTAGCCTGAGCCGGCGAAACCGGAGTAGGGGATGGTGCTGCCTGTGCAGGCTGCGCTGCAGGAGTCTTCGCCTTAACGGTAGGCGCCTGTGTTACAAATCCACTTGCAGTTGCCATAGACGCATTCTTCTGTGCCTGGGCGGCAAGCTTACGGGAGTATACCGGTGGCTTGCTGGCAGCGGCTGCAGCCCGCGCTGCGGCTGCCTGCTTCTCTTCTTCCTGAACAGTGGATCTTGCGGCAGCCTTCTGACGCTGTAGAGAGGCTTCGCGGAGCTGTTCCGCGATATATGCCGGAGAGATAAAATCGCGGATGATTTCCTGTTCTTTTTCCGGACCGGCATCTGCGAAATAATCCTCGTAATATTCCATCGCCTGATCGACTTCTTCCTGAGGTAAATCTGCGATCAGACGGCTCAAGTCACCCAAAAATTCAAATTTTGTCATTTTTTCCTCCCCTTTTTGTATAAAATACGGTTTTATACAAGTATCCATTGCCGGAAAGCAATGGATACTATAGATAGATATATGCGTTTATATCATTATTTGCTGCTGTCCTCATCGTTGGAGATCAGATGTGCCTGTAACAGACGGCGCTTGAAATCATCCATTGGTGCTTCCTCCGGTTGTGCAGGAGCTGCCTCCTTTTCCGGCTCTGTCTTTGGAGTGACAACGGCTTTCGTTTCTACTGATTTTGCTTCAACCGGCTTTGCCTCTGCTGGCTTTGTACTGATCGCTTTTGCCTCTAATGGCTTTGTGATCGTAGCAGTTGTCTCTACCGGCTTTGCATTAGGAGCTGCAGCCTTCTCCTCGAAGGTCTTTGCTGCGGCTGGCTTATATACCTGTGGCTCGGAAACAGATGGCTCTGGGATAGCCGCCTCTGGAACCGGAGTCTCGGAAGATTCACTTGCAAGTGGCTGTGAACTTGATACCTTTGAATAACTCTTCTGTGAGAAGATCTTCGGTGTGGCGGATTTCTTCTGCTTGCCCTCCATTAGAAGATCTGCTAATCCGCCTACAGCATCATCAGGAACTTCGCGGTAACTTGATCTGGAAATAGGTTTGGACTTGGAAGTCTCAGCCTTTGGTACCGGAGCAACCGGTCTTGACGAAGAAAATGCCCGAACCGGATTAGATGATGAAAATGCCCGCAGTGGTGTTGATGAAGAGAAACCACGGAGCGGATTGGAAGAAGATGTCTGCTTTGGAACAGGAACGGGAACAGAGCTTGACATTGCAGAAATATCTGCGGCAGTTGCTCTGAATTCATCAGCAGCGGAACTTCTTGATTTACGGCCTTTTTTCTTGGAAGAAGAATCATCTTCCTTCAGAAGATCAACCAGACTGTTCACGGAATCATCGCTGTCCGGATTACGAACCTCCTGCATACGTGAGCTGGAGGTTGGAACCGGTGAAGGTTCTGACATAACCGGTCTGCTTTGACTTGTAGACTTTGGAACAGGAGTCGGCTTTGGAGTGTCTGCGATCAGTTCTTTAGGAATATTTTTCTTCTTGTTTCGTCCAAAGAAGCCACGTTTCTTAGGCTGATCGTCATCCTTGAGAAGATCGACCAGGCTGTTCACGGAATCATCAGTTTCTTTGTTACGGGTTTCCGCATAACGAACCGGGGTAGAAGAGGATTCAATCGACTCCGACTCCGGAGAAGCTTCCGACTGTGTATTTTCTGCCTCTGCCGGATTTAACATTGCGGCAACGGCGTTGATATCGTTGATATTCAGGCTTGCATTTGCGGCGGCCTCCTGTGTCGCAGCCTCAGCGACCTCAGGCTCCGGATGTGCTTCCATAACTGTTTCGAAGGAGCGAAGCTGTGTCAGCATGCTTTCAAGTGCATTGATTGTTGCAATATCTGACATGGAGCTTTCAAGCTCAGGAAGATCATCATCCTCGGATTCCTCGGAATCACCCATTGCCATTTCTGCAAGGAAATCAGCCTCATCGTCTTCATCGGAGTCTGATTCAACAGGTGCATTCATATCAATGGTCTCTGTAGCAGGCTCATCGGCAGGCTCCTGATAAACAGGTTCTGCATTCATGTCGATGGTCTCTGTAGCAGGTTCATCGGCAGGCTCCTGATAAACAGGCTCTGTATTCATATCGATGGTCTCTGTGGCAGGTTCATCGGCAGGCTCCTGATAAACAGGCTCTGCATCCATAACAGGCTGAGGAGCAGGCTC
>OLRA01000137.1_pt1 | contig 100342 bp, 93 predicted proteins | sample 1673011 | NCBI WGS metagenome assembly OLRA01 (sample SAMEA3136746, study PRJEB25190) | human gut metagenome | reverse complement strand
GAGCATTACCATGCACGGCGTATGGCAATGGACAGTATGCTCTGCCGTTTCAAGGATTACAAGGAAATATATATCGAAACCGAACGAATTATCATTCGAAATTTCAAACAGAAGGATGCCGAAGGGTTGTTGGAGTATCTTTCCCATCCGCGTGTGAATTGCTTTGCCGGAGACCGCCTTTGTTCCAGAGAGGCGGCATGGGCATATATGCAGTATTCCCCGAAAGACATGCTGCGCTATGCGGTGAGTCTGAAAAAAGATGACTTTATTATCGGTGACGTGTTCGCTTTGCGTGAGAATGAAGACACTTATAATGTGGGGTGGCATTTCAACAAACGTTTTGAAGGCAAAGGATTCGCTTGTGAAGCGGCAGCCGGATTGTTGGATTATCTTTTCCGAGAGGCGGGCGCACGGCGTATCTATGGATTTGTGGAAGATGACAATATCCGCTCCAAACGCTTATGCGAACGTCTTGGTATGCGCCGCGAAGGATGTTTCAAAGAGTTTGTGACATTCGTAAACAATCCTGACGGCTCCCCAAAATATGAAGATACCTGTGTTTATGCCATTCTCGAAAAAGAGTGGAATACCATCCGTCAGTGGTGACACACCAAACCTATTATGAATTAATACAAAACAAGAAGAAAATATGAACAAGCAATTCATTATCACGAATTTCGCCGCATTTGCTCTCATGCTGTTCCTGCCGACCGGATGCAGGCAGGCGGACGGCAAGCAGGATGCGGTGCAGAGTTATCGGGTCATAAAGGTCGCGGCAAGTCCGGTGGAAATCTCCGAGTCCTATTCCGCCGCCATACGCGGACGGCAGGATGTGGACATCCTGCCGCAAATATCCGGGCGCATTATCCGTCTGAAAGTGAAAGAGGGTGAACGGGTGAAGACCGGTCAAGTATTGGCTGTAATTGACCAAGTGCCCTATCGGGCGGCATTACGCACGGCGCAGGCCAATGTCAGCGCGGCACAGGCAAAAGTGGAAACGGCAAGAATCGAGCTGCGGGGCAAGCAGGCATTGTTTGACGAGAAGGTCATATCCGACTACGAGCTTTCTCTCGCCCGGAACCAACTGGCAGTGGCGTGTGCTGAACTCGAACAGGCAAAGGCACAAGAATCGGATGCACGCAACAATCTCTCCTATACGGAAATCAAAAGCCCGAGCAACGGAGTAGTAGGCACATTGCCCTATCGCATCGGTGCGCTTGTCGGTCCCAATATGGCACAGCCTTTCACGGTCGTGTCCGACAATGCGGAGATGTATGCCTATTTCTCCATTTCGGAGAATATGCTACGGCGATATTTGGCTCGCTATGGCTCGATTGACAGCATGATAGCCGGGATGCCGGAAGTGGGCCTGCAACTCAACGACGGCAGCCTGTACAAGGCGAAAGGACGTATTGAAACCGTAAGCGGCGTGGTGGATCCTGTTACCGGAACGGTACAAATCAAAGCCCTGTTCCCCAATCCCGACCGCGAACTGTTGAGTGGCAGCATCGGCAATGTCATCCTTCAAAACCCGAAAACGGAGGCCGTAACCATTCCCATGACCGCCACCGTGGAACTGCAGGACAAGATTATCGCTTACCGTCTGAAAAACGGACAGGCGGAAGCCGCCTATCTCACGGTGGACCGCCTGAACGACGGCAACCGGTTTATCGTAAAAGAAGGTCTTTCGGTCGGTGACACCATTGTCGCCGAAGGCGTGGGACTGGTGAGAGAAGGCATGAGCATAACCCCTAAAAACGAAACGAAATGAACCTGCGATTTTTTATAGACCGCCCGGTGTTTTCGGGCGTTATCTCGGTGGTGATTGTACTGTTGGGCATGATTTCCATGTTTTCCTTGCCGGTGGAACAATACCCCGACATCGCACCTCCGACCATCAACGTATTCGCAACTTATCCTGGAGCAAACGCTGAAACTGTGCAGAAGGCAGTGATAACCCCTCTGGAAGAAGCCATCAACGGCGTGGAAGACATGACCTATATGACTTCCACGGCATCGAATACGGGCGATGCTTCCATCGACATCTATTTCAAGCAGGGAACCAACGCGGACATGGCGGCGGTAAACGTGCAGAACCGCGTGAACGGCGCGCTGAGCCAGCTTCCGGCGGAAGCCACCAAGACCGGTGTCACCACTGAAAAGCAGCAGAATGCCGAACTGATGACTTTCGCGCTCTATTCGCCCGATGACCGCTTCGACCAGACCTTCCTGAACAATTACGTGAAAATCAATGTCGAGCCGAGGCTGAAACGTATCAGCGGCGTGGGAAAGGCACAGATGTTCGGTTCCAACTACAGCATGCGACTTTGGCTGCGTCCCGACAAGATGGCGCAATACGGGCTTATCCCCGATGACATATCCACCGTACTCGCACGACAGAACATCGAGGCCGCCACCGGCTCCTTCGGTGCCAATCATCCTACCGCCAATGAATACACGATGAAATACCGCGGACGCTTGTCCGGCGCGGAAGAGTTCGGTGAGTTGGTCATCAAGTCACTGCCGGGCGGCAATGTGCTTCGGCTGAAGGAGGTTGCCGATGTGGAACTGGGCGATGAATACTACAACTATTCCTCCGAAGTGAACGGGCATCCGGCAGCCATGATGCTCATCAACCAGAAAGCCGGGTCCAATGCTTCAAGCACCATCAAGGAGATTCACGAAGTGCTTGACGACCTCAGCCGGGACTTGCCCGAAGGGACGGAATTCGTGGTGCTTACCGATACCAACAAGTTCCTGTATGCTTCCATCAATTCTGTTATCCGGACACTTATTGAAGCGATACTTCTGGTTATCGTGGTGGTATATGTATTTTTGCAAGATATTAAGTCCACGCTTATTCCTACGATATCCATTTTCGTCTCCATTATCGGTACGTTCGCCGTGATGTCCATGATCGGCTTCTCCGTCAACCTGCTCACCCTGTTCGCGCTTGTGCTTGCCATCGGAACTGTGGTCGATGATGCCATTGTGGTGGTGGAAGCGGTGCAGGCGAAGTTCGACGAGGGCTATCAGTCTGCGGTTCTCGCGGCTGATGATGCCATGAAAGGCGTTTCGTCGGCTATCCTGACCTCTACCATCATCTTTATGGCAGTGTTTTTCCCCGTTGCCATGATGGGCGGGACTTCGGGAGCGTTCTACACGCAGTTCGGTATCACGATGGCTGTTGCCGTGGGAATCTCGGCAGTCAATGCCTTCACACTCTCACCGGCACTTTGCGCGCTGCTGCTGAAACCCTATATCGATGAGCAGGGCAACACCAAGAACAATTTTGCAGCCCGTTTCCGTAAAGCGTTCAATGCCGTCTTCGACCGTCTGAGCCGACGCTATGTACGTGGAGTGATGTTCATTATCCATCGCCGATGGCTGTTGTGGAGCATCATAGGCATTTCTTTCGGGTTGCTGGTGCTGCTGGTCAATGTCACAAAGACGGGACTTATTCCCGAAGAGGACACCGGGACGGTCATGGTGAGCATGAACACGAAGCCCGGCACATCCATGGCTCAGACAAGTAAGGTGATGGAGCGTATCAACAGCCGTCTCGACAGCATCGGCGAGATTGAATACAGCGGTGCGGTCGCCGGTTTCTCTTTCAGCGGTTCCGGTCCCTCGCAGGCGATGTATTTCGTGACACTCAAAGACTGGGAGCAGCGTAAGGGAGAGGGGCAGTCGGTCAATGATGTCATCGGAAAGATTTATGCCGCCACTTCGGATATTCCCGATGCCACGGTGTTCGCCATGTCGCCTCCGATGATTGCCGGGTACGGCATGGGAAACGGTTTCGAGCTTTATTTGCAGGACAAGGCGGGCGGAAACATCGCCGCCTTCAAGGAAGAGGCAGACAAGTTTGTCGAAGCCTTGTCGCAGCGACCCGAAATCGGCGAAGTCTATTCCTCCTTTGCCACGGATTATCCGCAATACTGGGTGGATATCGATGCCGCCAAATGCGAACAGTCGGGTGTGTCGCCCGCAGATGTGCTTTCCACATTGTCGGGCTATTATACCGGACAATATGTTTCCGACTTCAACCGGTTCTCCAAGCTCTACCATGTGACCATGCAGGCTCCGGCGGAATATCGTGTGAATGCGGAATCCCTGCACCACATGTATGTGCGTGCCACCGATGGCGGCATGTCGCCTTTGAGCCGGTTCGTGCGCCTGACCAAGACCAACGGCCCGTCAGACCTCACCCGTTTCAACCTGTTCAACGCCATCTCGATTAGCGGGTCTCCGGCTCAGGGCTACAGTTCGGGGCAGGTGCTCGAAGCCATCGGCGAGACGGCACGTGAAGTGCTTCCGTCAAATTACACATACGAGTTTGGCGGCATTTCGCGTGAGGAAAGCAAGACGACCAACAATGCCACGCTTATATTCCTGCTCTGCATGGTTCTGGTCTATCTGATTCTGTGCGCCTTGTATGAGAGCGTGTTCATACCCTTCGCGGTTCTGTTGTCGGTGCCTTGCGGACTGATGGGCAGTTTCCTGTTTGCGTGGCTCTTCGGTCTGGAGAACAACATCTACATGCAGACCGGACTTATCATGATTATAGGCCTGCTTGCCAAGACAGCGATCCTGCTTACCGAATACGCCGGTAAACGGCGGTCGGAAGGCATGACGCTGGCACAGGCGGCATACAGTGCGGCAAAAGTCCGCCTGCGCCCCATATTGATGACTGTGTTGTCCATGGTGTTCGGTCTTGTCCCGCTGATGATGGCGCACGGAGTGGGTGCCAACGGCAGCCGTTCGCTTGCCACAGGTGTAATCGGTGGAATGATTGTAGGTACTTTGGCTCTGTTGTTCCTTGTGCCGTCATTGTTTATTGTATTCCAATATATCCAAGAACGTGTTAAGCATAATTAAATGAAGAAGACAGTAATATATATCATATTGTCGGGATGGATGCTTGCCGGCTGTGGCACATACAGCCGGTATCATCGCCCTGACCTCTCAACGGAGAATCTGTATCGGGACATGCCGGCGGACATTGATACAATGACCATCGCGTCCCTGTCGTGGCGGGAAATGTTTACCGACCCGAAACTCCAGTCCTTGATTGAAACCGGACTTGAACGGAACGCAGACCTCAATGTGGCACGGTTACGCGTGGAAGCGGCAGAAGCCGTCCTGATGACTGCCAGACTATCATATCTTCCATCACTGGGACTGACTGCCGAAGGTAATGCCAATAAACATGACGGAGCAACGGCAAAGACATATAATGTGGGAGCGTCGGCAAGCTGGGAACTGGACATCTTCGGCAAACTTACGGCGGCAAAGCGTGGCGCAGCCGCCGCATTACAAGGAAGCCGTGCCTACCGGCAGGCCGTACAGACACAGCTTGTCGCCACTATTGCAGACAGTTACTACACCCTTGCCATGCTTGACGCACAAATGACAATAAGTAACCGGACTTTGGAGAACTGGCGGACTACCGTACGCACTCTTGAAGCGTTGAAAAAAGTGGGGAAATCAAACGAGGCTGGCGTATTGCAGGCAAAGGCGAACGTGATGCGACTCGAAGCATCCCTGTTATCCATACGCAAGAGTATTTCCGAAACAGAAAACGCCCTGTCTGCGATACTTGCCATGCCGTCACACTCGATTGGACGAAGTGATCTGGCCGAGGCTGCTTTCCCCGATACTGTCTCGATCGGAGTCCCTTTGCAACTGCTTTCCAACCGTCCCGACGTGCGTCAGGCTGAAATGGAACTGGCGCAAGCATTCTACGCCACCAATGCGGCCCGTGCCGCCTTCTATCCCAATATTACCCTCTCGGGAATTCTTGGATGGACTAATAACGGCGGTGGCGTAATCGTAAATCCCGGACAATGGTTACTTAATGCCATCGGTTCCCTGACACAGCCGTTATTCAACCGGGGCGTAAACATCGCCAACTTGAAGATAGCCAAAAGCCGTCAGGAAGAAGCCAAACTGTTGTTCCGGCAATCATTACTGAACGCAGGAAAGGAAGTGAACGATGCTCTGACCGCATGGCAGACGGCAAAATCGCAAATTGAAATCAATGCTCGGCAGGTTGAAACATTATGCGACGCTGTGCGAAAGACAGAATCGCTGATGCGTTATTCCAATACCACCTATCTGGAAGTGCTGACCGCCAAACAGTCTCTTCTCGAAGCGGAAGTGCAACAGTTACAAACTCGTTTTGAACGCATACAAAGTATAATTAAACTTTACCATGCGTTGGGAGGAGGAATGTAACTTTACAAGAATTATAACCTAATACTGAACCATGTTGTGTAATTTTTATATTTCAGTCGTCATAAACTTATAAATAAGTAATTTAGTATGCAAAAACAAATTAAAAAGTCTTCTCTTTTTTTGAAGAGAAGCAACACCTGACCCACTTCGCTACCGAACAGGATGTAGCAGAAGAATTGTTTGAGTTACTCTTAGAAGCGAGAGAACTCTATCTTCAGGATGTGATTTTGAATGGCAAGCGGTATGACCGCTATGTGGATGACTTCATCAACAGTCATCGGTATATCAACTGCAACAGTGCAATTTGCCGAAACTGCCACGAGATGAACATCCACATCGTCAAGGGACTGCTGAACGAATGCGCCCACCTTATCCAGCCTCTTTTTGAGGCATCCGACTTCTCCTTTGAGAAGTGTATGGAGTTACAAAGGAAGTATGACCGCTCGGAACCGTTGCCGCCATACAGTTGGCACGGAGCAAGGGGGCTTTTGTGTATGGCATCTGCAACGTCGTGGGTGCCTCTATCCCAAGAAATACGGATTCCGGGACATACATCCATGTAGGACCTGAGATAGGTGTGGCTTCTACCAAGGCTTTTACAGGACAGGTAACGGTGCTGATGCTGCTTGCCCTCTGCGTGGGACAGATGCGTGGTACTGTGGATGATGCAACCGTAGAGAGGATTGTCCGGGAGTTGAAGAACATGCCCCTATATATAAAAGATGTGTTGGGACTTGCTGACAAAATCAAGAACTTGTCGAAGATATACACCTATGCCCGCAACTTCCTTTATCTCGGTCGTGGGTACAACTACCCCACCGCCCTTGAAGGTGCGTTGAAGCTGAAAGAAATATCCTATATCCATGCGGAGGGTTATCCTGCTGCGGAAATGAAGCATGGACCGATTGCACTTGTAGATAGCGAGATGCCCACGGTGGTCATTGCTCCAACGGACTCGCTGTATGACAAGATAATCAGTAATGTAAGGCAGGTGAAGGCGCGTGGCGGTACGGTTGTCGCCATCATTACCAAGGGCAATGACGCAATGAAGGACATCGCCGACCATTGCCTTGAAGTGCCCGACGTACCCGAATGCCTTACACCTCTCGTTGTTTCCGTCCCATTGCAGTTGCTGGCCTATTACATCGCCATCAACAAGGATAGGAATGTTGACCAGCCAAGAAACCTTGCTAAATCAGTTACCGTAGAATGAATAGAATATTATCACTTATTGTTACCATCCTCTTTGCGTTGTGCATTGAGGCTGGCATCTTTATGCTTATTGCCCACTGGTGGGGCATGACTGCGGCCATTACCGTGATAGCCATTGAATGTGTGTTAGCCTTATGGACAGTTTACGAAATGAGACATGCGAGTGATGAACCAGTTGATGAATAACATTGCAGGCTGTGGTTAGAACGAAAAAGGCTAAAAACAAAAGGACGGGTCGATGATTCGTCCTATTTTTGTGTCTTTTTGGTGGCAAAATGTAGCGATTTAGCAAAATAAACATAAATTCCAGTGATATTCAGCATGAAAATTCGCCCATTTAAGTGAAAATGTGTAATTTTGCAACGCAAAATTGTGCCTAAGCATTTGCATCAAAACAACAATAGTTCAATCGAGGCTGATATGAAAGTAGAGATTAACAAGAAACGTTTAGAATACCTGCTGGCATTATACAAGATGTCGGTGGATGACTTGTTGTCTCTTCTGAACAAAGGCAGGAAACGGATAACAGGAGCCGCAGACATCAGTGGAGATTCTATTGATTTGGGGGTGTTGAAGCGTATAGGTGAGATATTCGACAAAGAAGTCAGTTTCTTTCAAGACTATTCTAAGTTGTCAACCAATGCAAGCAGCAGTATCTTCTTCCGCAAGACCTCATTCGGAACAGAGCTGAACTTGGAGTCGATCCGTACTGTAAACCGATTCGAGAGTCTGAAAAACGCTTTGGATGCATACAACAAACTGTCGCAACTGGATGTGAAGTTTGACATAGAACACTACACCCTACAAGATGACCCTAAGACAGTAGCCGTACGTGCAAGAGATTTTTTTTATCCCGGGGAAACTGTCAATCATAGGCAGTTTCTTGTGAAGATGATAGAAAAAATCGCCGATCATGGCATTTTTGTCTTTGAATACATAGAGACATGGAACAAGAAAGAGAAAACCAACATTGACGGTTTTTACCTTAAGCCCAATGTGATAGTGCTTAAGCATCATAAGCATTACAAGCGAGAAATATTCACTCTGGCGCATGAATTGGGGCATTGTCTATTGGGGATTGAAGAAGTGGAGTCGGTGGACATGATGGACATCTCGGCACAGACTTCATACAGTGATGTCGAAAGATGGTGCAATGATTTTGCATATCAGTTCATTATGGGACAAGAAGCAGAAACACTTGCTAACATAGCATGTGTAGATTCCCGTAACGACTACTGCATTGACCTCTTCAAGGCTATCAGTGCACGGACGCACATTAGCCGTCTTGCCTTATATACAAGGATGTATATCGACAGGAAAATCAGCTATTCGAGCTACAGCAATGTCAAGAGTGAATTGGCAGAGGAATACAGAAGAAGAGAGGAACAGGAAAAGTTGAAAAACTCTGAGAAGAGAGGCGGGCGAACACCAAAGCCCATCATTTCTCCGCTATTCTTGAAAACCATGCAATATGCCTATTTCAATGGAGTGGTCAACGAGACCACTTTCTGTTCGAGACTCAATGTCAAACCAGCAAATTTTGAGAGGGAGTTATGGCGATAGTTGTTGATACATGCTCATTGGTGATGATTGCCAAGAATTATCTTCCCTTGGATAAGGACGGACAGTTGTACTCATTCCTGGAAGAGGCGTTCTCCCGCAAGGATTTGATGCTACTTGATGTGATTCTGGATGAATCAAAACGCACCTCCAAAGGAATTGCAGTTGAAAAGATGCCTTTCCTCAAAGACAAGAAATTGGTCATTCCGACAAAGGATCTATTTCCATGTGCCCCAGAGAGATTCAGCAACATGATAGACAACAATTTCTGTGTAAGACTGAAGAAGCAGGAACTGACTGAAGAAGAATACATAGAGCAAAAGGAAGAATACCTTAAAACAGGTGATGCTAAGATTATCATTTATGCACTGAATGTACGACACTCGGACGCTATCCATCTGGAAGAGATGCAAGTAATGACGGAGGAAACAAGGCAGCAGAATGACGGTAAGTTGTTCAAGAAACTTCCTTTGTTGTGTGAGCAGATAGGGATTGGAACACTAACCGTTTCAGAATATCTGCATAGAAACGGGTTCTTTATTGACAAATAGCATAGATATTAGTATCATCTTATGACATCTTTCACGAAATCATATTATATTCGTGAATAAAACACTTGTTTTTCAAGAATAGAAATTGTTGAGGATTAGATATTTAAGACATTATTGCAATGCGGAAGGGGTGATGTGAACGACAAAAGACAAGGCGTTCTATTAGAGTGGATGCTTGATAAGATTGAGAAGAATGGACGGGTCGATGGCTCGTCCTTTTTTTGTGTCTTTGAGTGTGAGGTGCAGGTGGGGACCAGTACTGCGACCACTGTTGCCTGTCAGCGCGATGATGATGCCGGGACGGACGTGGGTGCCTTTGGTGACGAGAGTTTGGGAGAGGTGGCAATAGCTGACGGTGAAGTCGCCGTGACGGAGGGTGACATAGAGGCCTGAACGTTTGTCCTTGCCTACCTTGATGACCTCGCCGTGCATCATGGCGTATGTGGGTTCGTAATTTGCCTTCAAATCAAGCCCGTTGTGTAGGGCTTTTCTTTTTGTAAATGGGTCTCTGCGGTAGCCGAAAGGGCTGGTGACAGAGATATGACGGAGTGGACTGACAAGTGCCGTGTGGCGGTCGGTCTGCTCCGTTTGGGTTTGTAATGGGGCAAAGGCAAGAGAGTCTCGCCGCTGATGCGGCGAGCACGGAGGCAGTTGTTCGGATGTTGCGGACTGCGTCGTTTTTGGCACAGCCTTGCGGTGTACCTTAGTCTGTGTGACGGTATTGAACTGAGCGCATACTGTTGCTGATGAACAGAATATTGCTGCTATTGTGATGAGTAGAAATCGTTTCATGGTGCAAAAGTAACAAGCAATTCTTTGACTGGCATAAAGAACAAAGGGAAGACAAGAAGATTGTAACATAATATAGCAATCGAGTTTGATTTTTGAGCAGAAATCAAACTCAAATAATAATAATCGTCAAAAATAACACGCATTATCTTATGCAATTCTGCTTGTCTCTGAATAGGTATATAACTTTGCATGAGTTTAATTTCAAATTCAAAGTTAAAGTATGAAGCAAGTACGATTTGAAGAGAGCGAGGTGCCTTATCAGACACTGGCTCGTTTTGGTCTCACACAAGAGAAGATTGAAGACCTGCCCATGTGGGCGTTGGAAGATATTGGTCAGGGACGACGTTCACCGTTGCTGCCCATTCAGGTGAATAATGATGAGGGCGAGACATTGAAGAGCCGCACCCGATTTGCGTTGGTCCGTATGGAGGACGGCAAGGTGGATGTGGTCTTCTATCCGCAGTTGGAGAAATCACCATTGGAGGCTTTTACTCAGGAACAGCAGGAGGACTTGCTGGCTGGAAAGGCTATCCTTGCCGATGTTAAGGATGCTGATGGCAGGAGCAGCAAGGCTTTCGTGCAGATTGACACGGAGACCAATCAGGTGATGTCGGTACCTACGCCTGTCATCGGGCGCAACTTGGAGGTGCTGAAGGATGAACTGAAACTGAGTTCGGCAGAACTGACCGTGATGCAGAAGGGTGAGCCGCTCACGCTCATCATGGAGGACGAACAGGTGACGGTGGGTATTGACCTGAACGATAAGACCGGCATAAGGATTAATCAAGGCGACAGTCAGAAGTGGAAGGAGAACACCAAGCGAGAGTGGGACAAATACACCTTCGGGTGCTATGGCTGTTGGGTAATGGGCGATGACGGTAATCTTGACTATGTGCCTGAAGAGGAATACACGGAAGAACTTTGGAATGAGCAGAAGAAGAATGGAGAGCGCAACCGCGCCTCTTTTTCCATGCACAAATAATCTACACATAATATAATAAGTATATGGCATCAAATAAATATTATCCAGAGGATGTGCTCGTCGAGAAGATACAGAGCGGCGAGTACGGTTGGTTGGAGTATGTCAACCATCATTCTGCTGAATGGCAGGAAGAATATGAGAGCTATTGTCTGAACAACGGACTCTGCATTTGTGAAGAGAGTGCGGAGCAGTTTGTCCATCACAAAGATGAGGAACTGGAGAAGGCAATAGAGAACGGTGAAGCATGATAAATGAAGAGTGAAGAATGAAGAGTGAAGAATAAGTATGGCGATAAGAAAGAATACGAATCCCCAACAGATGGACCTGCAACCAGAGATGCGTGACTTGCTCATGCGCAATGGTATGCAGGCTCATGTGGTGAGTAATGGCAGCGGCTATCAGCTTGTGGTGCAAGGGCATGACAGTCCGCTGCTTACCTATAACATCACCGAGAAGCAGATGTTGGCTCTGACCGACTGGGGTACGAATCATGCCAACAAGTTAGCCTACAATACCTTTACGGGCATTGTGGGCAACGACTTCTATATGCCCAAGAACTTCGTTCATGCACGCAATGCCAACGGTCGTGTAGCTATGGGGCTGCACGGCTATCGTGTTGGTATCGGCGAGTATGGACGGATGGGGCGCATCGATATGCCACCACCCTTTTTAGGTTGGACACCACGCAGTCAGGAGGGATTCCATCTTCGCAGAGTTGGAGGACGATTGTTCTTCCCCGAAGCCCCGATTGTGCCTGAACGTTGGGACGGCAGAATGAAGCCTGGCGAATTGCAGAGCGGCGGTTATGGGTTCTATTATAAGGGACAGCAACAGAGTTATAGCCCTCAGCAACAGGATGTGCTGAAAGATTTGGAGGGAATCATAATGCCTTCCATCAGCCGCACGAGAAGCACGGAGCCAGCCAAGCCTTATAAGGAACTGATTACCTCGCCTGTCTATTTCACCAATGAGAAGTGGCAGGAGTGTCTGGCATCGCATGGCATCATCATTGATGAGAATGCGAAGACGCTGACCATTCAGTCGAACAGCGTCAATGCCGACATGGTGTATGACCTGACAGATGAGGAACTGAAGAAACTCACCTCCAACTCCATCAAGGAAGTGCCCGTCGTTCAACGCTTGGAACTGCTGAATGGCATCATCAAGGACGACTTTGCTGACAAAATCCTGATGGACACACTGAATAGCAAGGAGCGCATCGACCTGCATCTGCATCCCGAACTTGAACAGGAGTTGCAGCAGCGTCAGCAACAAGACGAGGAACGGTTGCTTCCGTTGGAAGAGGACGAGACTGTCAGACGTGACGTGTTGCAAGGCGATGCCATGGTGAGAGGTGAAGACCTTGCCTTGATTAATGAGAACAAGGGTTGGTATCGTGAGGGAGCGCATGGGCGTGAAGTGAAAGTCGGTGACATCATGGTGGAGAAAGTGCCTCCGATGGAGGGAGATAAGAAAGGCGAAGATAAGTATCGCATGACCGCCATTATCAATGGAGAAGCCATCACGCACGAAATCAAGCAGAAGGACTACGACAAGTTCTTGGCGGTGGATGACTACCATCGCATGAAACTCTTCTCCAAGGTTTTCAGTGAAGTGGATATGAAGACACGCCCCGAAACCAACGCCGGACTGGGCACGAAGATATTGGCGGCTCTGACGGCAGGAGCAGTCGTTACAGCAGAGGTGGCGCATGACATAAGCCACCATCATCACCATCCAGCCCCGGAGTTCTATGCAGAGCATCATGGCGGTCCACGTCCTTACTTCAAACCGGGAGTGGATTCGCCACAGGAGATTGCGGCAAGGTACTTTGAGGCAGAAGCAAATCATGTTGCCACGGAGATAAGGAGAGGATATTAACAATGTATAATTTACAATTTATAATTTATAATGAGTAGTGAACTGACATACGATGACTTTCTGGACAGGTTGAGCATACAGGAAGTACTGGTGGACGCAGGGTATCATCTGAACAAGAGAGATGGCTTGCGTTATCCGTCGTATGTGCGTACTGACAGTGAGGGCAGACGGGTGCGTGGTGATAAGTTCATTGTCACGCAGAATGGGAAATGTTGCTTCCAACCACCGCAGCAGAAGGTGTATAATGTCATTTCGTTCATCAAGGAGCATCCAGAAATGTTTTCAGAGAACAAGGTGGGAATGTCTCCTGACCGACTCGTCAACCTCGTCTGCAACCGACTGCTCAACCAACCCATAGAGGACAGACCATCGAAGATTACAGAACCAAGAAAGGACGGAAAGCCATTCAACCTGAATGACTACGACATCCACAAGTTCAATCCGCAGGACAGGGAAACGCAGAAAAGGTTTTATCCCTATTTTAAGTTCCGAGGCATCGACCTCTATACGCAGTATGCTTTTCATCGGCATTTCTGTCTGGCTACTAAGCATCGGACGGATGGACTTACCTTTGCCAACCTTGCCTTTCCGCTTGTACTGCCCAAGACACCCGACAAGACTGTGGGCTTTGAGGAACGAGGACGACCGAAGATGGACGGTAGCGGCGGTTACAAGGGCAAGGCAGAAGGAAGCAACAGCAGTGAAGGACTGTGGATTGCCAACCTCACGGGCGAGCCGTTGGATAAAGCAAGCGAAATTGTATGGTTTGAGAGTGCCTACGATGCCATGGCAGAGTATCAGATAAATCCTGTAAAGATGGTGTATGTATCTACGGGCGGCACACCCACCGAGGGACAGATGCGAGGACTTCTGTCCGTTACTCCCAACGCACGGCACTATTTGGGTTTTGACAAGGACGATGCAGGGCGGCAGTTTGTTGCAAACTTCAGGAAGGTGGCAGCAGAGATGGGCTTCCGTCACGAGCATGTGCAAGCCTATCATCCATTGGGTTGCTACAAGGACTGGAACGATGCGCTGCTCAACAAGAAATCAGCAGAACTGATTGCCAAGGGCGAACCAGATACCTTCGACTATGCCGAGTTTATCGCAGCCGGCAAGGCAGAGAAACAAAGGGAAAAAGAAGAAAAGAACACATATCATAGAAGCGTATGAGACAAGAAGATAATAGCATCATCACCTTGTGCCCCAGCATCGGACAGTTTTTCATCAACGAACTGCCTCTGTTGCTGTTGTGCGTGGCAATGCTCCTAATCGGAGGATTGCCCGGTTGTGCATATAGTACCCTGTTGCTTGTCTTCAGCCTCCTGTTCTCCCTCTGTTTACTCTACCGATTCATCTATCTGAGGAGTATCCGCTACCATATCGGGAGCGAGCAACTCATCTGTGAGCACGGAGTGTTTCAGCGGAGCGTGAACTACATGGAGTTGTACCGAGTGGTGGACTTTGCCGAGCATCAGACATTGATACAACAGTTATGCGGACTGAAAAGCGTGACCGTGTTGTCGATGGATAGAACGACACCGAAACTGGAAATGACCGGCATCAGCAACAGCTATGACGTGGTGAGTGTGATACGAACAAGAGTAGAAACGAACAAACGAAGAAAGGGCGTATATGAGATTACGAATAGATAAGATTTGGTTCATTGTCGTGGCATTGGTACTGAGCGTGCCGTCAGCCCATGCACAGATTGTGACTGCCAACCCTTTGGAATGGATGGCATTAGCAGAGGGCAACGAAGCCATCAACGGTGAGATAGAGAAGGAAATCAAAGGTCAGACCAAGACTGCCCTGTTGCAGAATACCATCGCCGCAGAGTTCACCAAGATACACGAATGGGAGAAGAAGTACAACAGTTATCTGAAAACCGCCAGTGGTTATGCCTCTTCCCTCAAAGCCTGTACCTATCTGTACGACGATGGAGTGAAGATATTCATCACCTTGTGTAAGATGCGCAAGGCCATCAACAATAATCCGCAAGGCATCGTTGCCACCCTCTCGATGAACAACCTGTATATGGAGACCGCCACGGAATTGGTGTCCGTCTTCACACTGCTGAAAGATGCAGTCGCCAAAGGAGGCAAAGAGAACATGCTGACTGGTGCGGAAAGGAGCAAGACGCTGTGGGCACTGAACGACAAGCTGAGTGCCTTCAGCAAGAAGCTGCATCGTCTTTATCTGTCTATACGATATTACACCATGACCGATGTGTGGAACGGCGTGACGGCAGGGATGATAGACCGAAGCAATGGAGAGATAGCCACCCAAGCCCTTAGCAGATGGCGCAGAGCAGGACGTATGACCATCAGTGATTAACGATAAAGGAATCAGTCATGAAGTATTTCATATCAATTGCCATTTTTATGTTTATATCATCTTTTGCAGGAGTGCGGGCGCAGAACGACCCGACTCTTGCGGGGATGATTCTGATGTACACCAACAAGGCGGAGAAAGAACTGAAGAATCAGGAGAAAGTGATGCTGCTACAATCCACCGGCCATATCTGGACCAAGGAGGAAGTGGAAGCCACTACCGACCTGCAGCGGGAGTTCAACAACTATCTGGACTCCTTCCGTTCCATCGTCAGCTATGCCGCACAGATATATGGTTTCTATCACGAGATAGGTCAGTTGGTGGACAATATGGGTGGATTGGTGGCGCAGTTGGATGCCCATCCTGCCAACGGACTTGCCGTAGCCCTGTCAGCCAAGCGCAACAAGATATACCGCGAGCTGATTATGAACAGCATCGAGATAGTTAATGACATACGCACGGTATGCCTGTCGGGCAACAAGATGACCGAGAAGGAGCGTGTGGAGATAGTCTTCGGCATCCGACCCAAACTGAAGAAGATGAACAAGCAGTTGAAGCGACTGACGAGGGCGGTGAAATACACCACCATGGGCGATGTTTGGATGGAGATAGACGAAGGGGCAAGACCCACCAAAGCGAACAAAGCCGAGATAGCAGCGGCTGCCAAGAGGCGGTGGAAGCAGGTGGGCAAGAACGTAAACTGATGGAGCAGCGAGAGCAGAGCCGAACTTGTTCGAGCTATGCCGAGTCGTGACAGAAGAAGACGAAGTCAAACCGTGATTAAAAAACGATAAGATATGGGATTTTGGAGTTCATTATTGAAATATGGTGGCAAGGCGGCACGAGGTACTGGCCATGTCATCGGAGTAACTGGAAAGACCTTAGGCAGTGCGGCACTCCACCCGCAACGCACCCTTATGGGAGCCGGCAAGGCTATGCAGACGGCCGCAGTGGGTAGTGCCGCAGGCTATGTGACATGGGAGAAGCTGACCACAGACAAGAGCGTGGCACGCATCGTAGGTGATGCTGTCATCGGCGAGAATGCCACGGAAGCGGTGGCACAAACCGCCAACGATGTGCAACGTCTGACGGGCAAGGCTGGTGAAGCCGTTGATGCGGTGAACACTGTAGCCGGAAAGATGGACACCCAGTTCAGCGGCATCAGTGATTTCTTTAGGAATATGTTCGGAGGCGTAGGATGCGACATGATAGGCAATCTCTTTGGCAATATCGGCAAGGGCAACGTGTCGGGTATGAGCATCGTCGGACTGGTGGCTGCCGCCTTCATGGTATTCGGACGCTTTGGTTGGATGAGCAAGATTGCGGGTGCCCTGCTTGGAGCGATGATCATCGGGAACAATTCTAAGGTGGCGCAAACTCTGCCTAACAGAGGCGGTACGTCTTCACATGGGCAGAACATGAAAGAAGCAGAGACCCAAAGCAGAGGGATGAAACGATAACCAATATACAGTGATATGAGATATACAGAAGAAATGATACTGCGCTCATCGAGCGGCTACTGTATGCCGTTTGAGGAGCCTATAAAGCAGGACGTGCAGATGTCCTTGGGTTACGGAGAGCAGAAAAATCCCGTGACGGGAGAAACATTCTTCCATCACGGCATAGACTTCTCAGTGAACCATTACCTGCTGTCGGCGGTGGCAACGGGAACCGTCTCTGCCATTGGGTCGGACGCGGAGCATGGCATCTACCAGACCATCCGCTACGGCAAATACGAAGTGACTTACAGGCATCTCTCCAATGTCTTCGCCAACTTCTCCCAAAGCGTCAAGGCCGGTCAGACCATCGCCATCAGTGGCGACCTGCTGCACATGGAGGTGAGGTTTGACGGAGAGGAAATCAATCCGTTGGAGTTCCTCACCATGCTCTACGGCAATATCAAGGCATTGGAGCACAATTCCCAAATGGGCATCAATGAACTGGACATGAACATCCCTTCACCCTACGACACCGACCGTCAGGAGATAGAGGCATTGATGCTCCGCTTCCTTCCCTCCTACTTCGAGGACCTTCAACAAGGAGCATACTCTCTGCCCGAACATACGGAGCAGTCGTTGAGAAACATCTTCTCGTTGGGAGCGAGCAAGCATTATTTCTACGAGACCATGCCGAGCATGGCTAATCCCTTGGGCATCGGCAACCGCTGTATGCCTTTGGCGACTAAGGTGCAGAACCTGCTCATTGCCGACTTTCTCAACTATCTTGCCATGCGACATCAGGTATATCTCTCCACGATGGACGAGGTGTTAAAAAAAAACTCCAAGAGCAAGCCCTGACGCATGACGGCATCATCGACCCTCTTGCCGACTTGGACGTGGATATCCAGAGCTTCGACATTCCGAGGATAGTGAGCGTCTATCCCGACCGGGCTGGCGTGAGATGGTGGACAAAGGCATGGTTCAATGGTAAGGAAGAGGGGGAACCCTCCGTGGAGATTGAGGAACGTATGGCCGTGCAGTTCATCCACTGCCAAGTGGACAAGGACGCATGGTTGGAGGAACACTATCCTAAGCAGATGGAGATATATCACAATGCCATCGAGCAGACAAAGGAACAGATATTACAGCAGTATAATATATAAACAAGGTATATGGCAGTTAAGAACAGTCAGCGATTCGCAGAGATAGAGCGTCTGATGGGCGACTACTTCGGGTGTCACCTTGCCCCCGTGATGGGCAGGGTGCAACGGGACTTGTCCAACAGACAGGCAGACGAGATGCGAGCCTACTCCAACAGTACGGCTGGCATCCTACGCTCATTGGCCACTGCCAATATGCCTGGTGATGACCCATACGCCACGCTGAAGATTACAGGCAAGTGGAACAGCAAGACCACCGAAGACTATCTGGCGATGTGCAAGGAGGCTATTGTCGGCAACAAGGATATGCAGCGTGACCTTGCCGTGATGGCTGAGGAATGGCGCAAGGCGGTGGTGACGGAGATAGGACGAGAGCGGTACGATGCACTCTCTAAACAACTCGGTTGTGATTTGGCATACGCCTATATCGATCACCGCATGGAGCAGCTGATGATAGAAAAAATGGTGAAAGACCGTATGCCAACATCTTCTGCCGACTATATCATCCGCAAGGCGGCACAAAGCAGTCTGTTCGGTCTGCCCTACGAACTGAACAAGTCACCCCTTGCCGCAGAGATAGAAGCCAAAGGAGAGGCAGCCTATAAGCCCTCTCGAACAGAGAAGGCAGCGGGATGGGCAGCCGGAGCGGGTGCCGATGTCGTGGCCATGGGAGGGATTGGCTCATGGGCAACCTTCGCCAAGTTTGTCGGTATCGATATGGTGATGAATGTCGGCATGGAGCACCTAAGCAAGAAAGGTAGCAGCCAAGAGGTCTGTGTCGAGGAGTGTATCAGCAAGGGAGTTTTCGGTACGGGCACCAACGTCTTCGCCTCATTCCGCAAACAGGCAAAAGTCATCAAGAACCACGAGAACAGCTATATCAAGGCTACCAACAGCCATTTCAAGAACAAGATTCCCACGAGCAATATCACTTTTATGGATTGGACGAAACAAACCGAGCAGACCTCTTTTCCTTGGAACAAAGGTACGTTCCTTGACCCTCAGAGAAACGAAGCAACCAAACGTACAGGCAAGTACAAGGATGTGCCCTTGATAGTTGCGCCTGGACAGGAAGACGAGTATCTGGAGGTTAAGGCGAGACTGGATGCAGAGGCTGAGAAGGAGAAGAAGGCAGAACCGAAAGAAACTCCTGATTCATCGACTGAAGAGGCAACACCATCTGTAGTCCAGCAGGAGGAAACAGCCTTACAAACAAACGAAAATGGATGGGACGGGCTGTTGCAGAGTTTTGGACTGAACGGCTTTTCAGACATCGGCAAGAACCTTGGTTATGTGTTGGCGATGCTGCCCGATGTACTGGTGGGACTGTTCACTGGCAAGACAAAATCGCTGAATATGGACAATAGCCTCCTTCCTTTGGCCTCTATCGTGGCTGGAATGTTCGTGAAGAATCCTATACTGAAGATGCTGTTGATGGGTATGGGAGGTGCCAATCTGCTCAACAAAGCGGGACATGAGGTGCTGGGCAGGAAACAGCAGGAAGGCATTGCACCTACAGTTAGTCCTGCTGCATCTCGCATTCAGTACCGCCAATATCCTGATGAACCACTCAATCCTCGTATCAGCAACCCGATGCTGCAAGGGCGGTGTCTCGTTGCCAACATTGACCATGTGCCTTGTACCATTCAACTGCCTGACAGTGTGATTGGGGCGCATCAGTCGGGGGCATTGCCGCTGAATACATTGGCTAACGCCATACTTGCCAAGAACGACCAGATGCGACAGATGGCAGCAATGCAGTACGAAGAGCAGGCACGGGAGAGCGTGGTGCGACCGAGGGGAATACAGTGAAGCCCGACAACAAAATTGTCGGGAACGGTGGCTTGGTAAGCCAATTATAGAATGTGATTGAGATAAACAAAAAGATAAAAGCATGAAAGAGAAATCAGAATTTGAGAAGCGGACGGCGGAGAAGCAGGTGTCGCTGCTCACTGAGGCACTGACGAGTGCGGTGGATGCCAAGGGACATTGGTTGAATGCAAGCGGCAAACTCTATCCGAAGCTCTATCCCAAGGGCTTTTCGGTCAGTCCGTTCAATGCCCTTGTCCTTGCCCTTGACTCCGATGCCAAGGGTTGCAAGAGCAATCTGTTTACGCAGTTCTCCGAAGCGAAGGCACGGGGTGAGAGCGTGAGGGAGCATGAGAAAGGTGTGCCGTTCCTGTATTACAATTGGAATAAGTACGTCAACCGCAACAATCCCGACGATGTCATCACCAAGGAGGCATACGCAGAACTGTCGGAACAGGACAAACAGCAGTACAAGGGAGTGAAAAACCGTGAGATCCGTGTGCTGTTCAATATCGACCAGACGCTACTGCCTATGGCTAACGAAACAGCCTACACTACGGCATTGAAGAAGGATGGCACGGTGGAGGATAGAGGTTATGGCGACAAGGAGGACAAGCAGCTGCATGGGTGCGTCAACGGATTCCTTCAGAAGATGAAGGACAACCTCGTGAATGTACGTCAGGACGGCACGGGTGTGGCGCACTACGACACCGAGAAGGATGTCATCTACCTGCCACGGCAGCGTGACTTCGAGCACTACAATGACTATGTACAGGAGATGATGCGTCAGTTGGTGTCTGCCACCGGTCATCAGCAGCGGTTGGCACGTGAGGGCATGGTCATGAAGAACGGCAAAGCCCCGTCGGAGGATGCCGTGAAGAAGGAACGACTCATCACTGAGATAGCTTCGGGCGTGAAGATGCTCGAACTGGGACTGCCTGCCCGTCTGTCAAAGGACAGCCTTAGCATGGTGGACTATTGGACGAGGGAACTGAAGGAAGACCCTTGTCTGATTGATGCCATCGAGAGTGAGGTGAACGGTGCGCTGAAGGTGTTGAAGAAAGCCGAACTGGGTGAAAAGGTGGAGTATGCCACCGACCAGCATCAGCGAGAGACGGCGCAGATACAGGTGCAGTTGCCCAACCACTACTTCGTAGCAGACGAAATCAAGCAGCATCCCAACGAGGAGCAGCGTACTGTGGTCATCGTGCGTGATGATGCCAGCAAGACCGCCGATGTGGTGCTGCCACAGGGTGCATCGTTGGAGGTGAACAACGAGATCAAGGGCATGAACAAGCAACGCTTCACCAATGCCTTGCAGAAAGAGGGTTATGACAACGTGCGTTTCTACAATCCCGACGGAGCCTTGGGCTTCCGTCCCGACGACAGTTATTTCGCCGACAAGAAAATCACGGTATCAAGACTGCGCAACTGGTCTATCGAAGACCTATCCTCGTTGGATGCTTCTGAGGCCGTAACCCACAGCCGTGACATCGGTTTCGACAATGTGCAGTTGGTAAAGGATGACAAGGAGCGGTGGGCATTGTACATCAAGCCCGAAGGTAAGGAGGGCTTTGCCGTCTATCCCGACAAAGGAGACCTCAATCATTTCTTCACCACCTTGAAGCAGTCGATGGACAACATCGAGCGTGTGCGTGAGGAACTGGCACAGAAGTATTATGCTATGGCAGAGGCGAAACCCGACCTGAAGGTGGACATCTTCGGAGGTAATGAGCAGGAGGTTGATTTGAACCGCATCCAGCGTGTGGCAGTATTCCGTGCCAAATCGGGCGAATGCCTGTGTGCAGCCACTATTGACGGCAAGAAGTTGCAGCCGAGAAGTGTCAGTCCGTCACAATGGCAACGATTGTGGGTGGCTCCTGACAGGGATTCCTACAAGCAGAACCTTGCCGCCTCGCTGTTTGCTGATGTATTGCAGAAAGACAACAATGTCGAGCAAAGTACACAAGAGAAGCAGGAAGAAGCGACGGAGGTGAAGCAAGCGGAGACGGCAATTGTCGATAAGCATGATGAACAGAAGGAAGTGGTACTTAAGGAAGATAAAAGCTCTGAACAAAGGGAAGAGAAGAAACAAGAGGAAAAGAAAGAAGAAAAGAAGGATGAAAAGGCTGTCAAGGCTGCTGTCTCTCCCCTTGTCCAACAATATCTTGACTTGAAGAAGAAGCATCCTGATGCCATTCTTTTGTTTCGCTGCGGTGACTTCTATGAGACCTACAAGGATGATGCGGTGAAGGCATCCAAAATATTGGGTATTACGCTGACAAAGAGCAATGGGCGCAAGGATGATGAAGGCAAGCCGTTGGCAATGGCAGGATTCCCATATCATGCCCTCGACACCTATCTGCCGAAGCTCATTCGTGCTGGTGAACGGGTGGCCATCTGTGACCAGTTGGAAATGCCGAAGCAGACAACATCATCGAAGCGTGGAATTACGGAGATGGTGTCACCTGGAAAAGAGACAGGAAAGCAGATGGCACAGGAAAGTCAAGAAACAGAACAACACACCAGTCTAAGGAGATAGGCTTATGGGAAAGAACGCAGCGTATGCCGCACAATATGCGGAGGAAGCCAAAGAACAGATGCGGATGTATGGGATTCCTGCCTCCGTCATCTTGGCGCAAGCCATACTGGAGAGCAGCAACGGACAGAGCCAACTGTCGCGCGAATGCAACAACCACTTTGGCATCAAGGCTACGGCATCGTGGTTGAAGAATGGCGGAGAGTATGGAGTCTATACGGATGATAGGCCCAACGAGAAATTCTGTAAGTACAAAAGCGTGGGTGACAGTTATGAGCATCACTCGCAGTTCCTGAAGCAGAACAAGCGTTATGCGCAGTGCTTCACGCTGTCGCCTGACGACTACAAGGGATGGACGAAGGGCATTGAGCGTGCCGGCTATGCCACGGGCGGCGGTTATGCTGCAAGTCTGCAGCGCATCATTGAAGCCAACGGACTGGACAAGTATGACAGTGAGGTGATGGCTGAGATGCGGGCAGAAGGTCGGTCGTTCGGGGTGGAGAATAATCCTCGTAGAGAAATGCCTGCTGCCCATGTACCGCAGTCTGCCGGGTATTCCTTTCCTGTGGAGCGAGAGGAGTTTCTCTTCATCACCTCGCCTTTCGGCAATCGCCAGGATCCGATGGATGCCACCAAGCAGCAGATGCACAAGGGCATTGACATCAAGACGAACCATGAGGCGGTGTTGGCCACGGAGAACGGCGGCAAGGTGGTGGCGGTGAACCATAATGCGAACACGGCAGGAGGGAAATCCGTCACCGTGGAATACAGCCGTGAGGATGGCAGCAAGGTGCAATGCTCCTACCTGCATCTGTCTGACATAGCAGTAAAGGTAGGTGACGTGGTTAATGCCAGTCAGAAGTTGGGGGTGTCGGGAAATACCGGCACCAGAACCACTGGCGAGCATCTGCATTTCGGAGTGAAGAGTGTATCGGCTGACGGCTCAAAAAGGGATATGGATCCAGCCGCTTATCTGGCAGAAATCGGACAGAAAGGCAACATCAAGCTACAGGCCCTGCATAACGGCAATGACCTGTTGGCAAAATACAAGAGCAATGCGCCACAGGAGCAGAAGGTTTCGTCGGAGGACTGGATGAAGAAAATCCTTTCCTCGGAGGACAGCGGCGTGGGCATTTCGGGAACGAATGACCCTATACTCGACATGGCGATGACCACCTTCATGTCGCTGATGATGTTGGCAGCGCAGATTGACAGCAATGATGAGGAACGACAAAAAGGACTTATCTCTGCCATGGCAGCCAACCGGCTCGTAGATTTGACCTCGCTTGTTCCAGGCATGAGGCAATGCACCATTACTGTGGGTGAGAACGGCAAGACTGTGCTTCATGCAGAGAGCGGTACGGTGAAGATTGACCGTGAACTGACCTCCTCGGAGATGAACCGCCTGTCGCTCATTTTGGGCAATGCCAATCTGTCGGAAGAAAGCAAACGGACGAAGATTGCGGGAATGGTGACAGGCATCGTGGCGACACAGCAGGCTTCGCAGAACTTCGAGCAAGGGATGGAGGCTGAGAGTCAACAACAAAATCTGCAAAGGAAATGAAAAGGATAGCAAGTCATCTGTGTACATTGCTGGTGGGTATGGTAGCTGTGGCAGGACACTTCATGCTTACCCAATGGCTTTTCGGTCAGACCGTGGCCATCATCTATCTCGGCTTCCAACTTATCATAGCAGCGTGGATAGTCTATGAACTGATACGTGCGCTAGTATATGATGATTGAAAAGAGATTATTGTCATTGCTAAGACATTTCACTTGGACGATGGATATGTATAATTCAAATAGTATCGAGCAATGATCAAATGTAATGTAACAGTGTGCGGAACGGTCAGCAAGGCTGCGACCTGCCGCACGAACAAGGAGGGCAAGGCATTCGTGAGCTTTGCCATGAACGTAGTCATTCCAGCGAAGAGCGGGATTAACAAGACCATCGAGGTGTCGGTCATCAAAGATGGGACACTGACGGAGGTGGGCAGCTGCAACATCGGCGAACGCATTGAGGTAGCCGGTGTATTGGTACCAAGAAAATGGGGCGATGTCCTTTATTTCAACCTGTCGGCAAGCAGCATCAGCCACCAGCCTGACGAGGCAGAGGACTGCATCAAGGGCGTGATGGAGTTCCGCGGCAAGGTGGGCAAGAGCATTGAGGACAAGACGGACAAGAATGGTGTGCCGTACTGCCAGTTCTCCGCTTTCAGCGCAGAGAAAGTACAGGACGGATTTGAATACATCTGGGTAAGTTTCTTCCTATTCGATGGCAAATGCGAGGCATGGCTGCAACCAGGCGTGAAAGCGAACATCAAAGGGGCATTGTCTGTCAGTGTCTTCAATGACAAACTGGACTTCTCCTGCCGAGTGTCTGAAATGAGCGAATATGTTCCGCAGCCCTATAATGGTTAATTGACTATGGGAAAGCCTTATGCTAAGGAAGGTCCGAGTGCCGAAGACAAGGCACTCGACCTGTTTGCCGATATGATGATTGAGCGTATTCAGTCGCTGTCGGGCAAAGACGGATGGAAAAAGCCCTGGTTTACTGAAGGTGCGTTGCAATGGCCGAAAAACCTGAACGGACGAGAATATAATGGCATGAACGCTATGATGTTGCTCCTGCATTGCGAGAAGGAGGGTTACAAGATTCCTCGCTTCTGTACCTTCGACCGCATACAGCAGTTTAACAAAACTGGCAAGAAAGACGAGGAACAGAAGCCCCGTGTGTCAGTACTGAAAGGTGAGCATTCTTTCCCCGTGATGCTCACCACGTTTACGGTGGTCAATAAGGAAACAAAGGAACACATCAAGTGGGAGGACTACAAACTGCTCTCTCAGGAAGAGCGCGAAAAGTACAATGTATATCCAAAGCTTCAGACTTACCATGTCTTCAATGTGGCGCAGACCAACCTGAAGGAGGTCAGACCAGAGTTTTGGGAGAAACTGGAACAGGAATACTCGATGCCCAAGGTAGAGAAGGACGAGCAGTTTGCCTTTGAACCCGTGGATAGGATGATAGCGGACAACCGTTGGATATGTCCCATCAAACCGATGTTCGGTGATTCCGCCTATTTCTCCATCAGCAAGAATGAGATTGTGATGCCTGAGAAAAGGCAGTTCAAGGATGGGGAGTCTTTCTACTCGAACCTTTTCCACGAGATGGGACACTCCACGGGTGCGGAGGGACAGTTAGACCGCATCAAGCCCGCTACCTTCGGCTCGGCAGAGTATGCACGCGAGGAACTGGTGGCAGAACTGACGGCTGCGCTGACCGCTCAGCGGTATGGCATGACAAAGCATCTGAAAGGAGATTCGGCTGCCTATTTGAAGTCTTGGCTGGATTCGCTGAAGGAGTCGCCGCAGTTCATCAAGACCACGCTACTCGATGTGAAAAAAGCTACCTCAATGCTCACGCAGCATATCGACAAGATTGCTATGGAGATAGACCAGGAGAAAAAGGCTGAGCAGGAAAACGGGCAAGGGAAAAGTTATCTATCCATAGATGACGGCGACCATGCAGTCTTGGCATATAATGGTTCTGCTGTATATATCCAGCATCATGAGAAGGAGGACTCTGTAAAGATTGCTGTGCCGACGAGTAACGGTCTGGAAGTGAAACTCTCTGTTCCTTACGACCACGGCAAAGACCTTGACACCAATTATCAGGAGGCTTTTGCCCAGTACAAAAGCCTGACAGAGCCTTCACAATCGAAAGAAAACGTCTATTATGCCTCCATCGCCTATCTCCAATCAACGGATGACACATCGGAACTGGATAAGCTAAAGGAGAAAGGTGACTATCAAGGACTGCTGACGCTTGCCAAGGAATACTATGACGGGAACGGCATGGACGAGGAGCAGACCTACAGGAAGCCGTGCCAGAACAGAGGCGATGACCTGCTAATAGAGGACAAGGACTTTGCAGTGGTCTATAACGGGAGTGTCGGCGGTACGTATGAGGTGTTCCTGAAGCATACGGAGCAAGAAGTGCGTGACCATATCACTCGCTATGGCATAGGACGTGCCAGTGAGGACGTGAAGGCTGTGGCGAGGGAGATGACCGCCGAAGAGTTTTCGGAATTGGCGCAGCGAAAAATGCCGATATTCCAAATGCCGAATGGTGGTTTGCTGAACCTGCAATATAACAAGGATAAGGATAGCCTGGATGTGGGGACTGTGACCAATGCAGGACTCTCTGTGAAGCATACCTTCCCTTTCAGCCACAACCATTCTATGGACGCAAACATCAGCTCTGCGTATGAGCAACTGCTTGACATGGAGGAGTACCAGAAGGAAGAGGTACAAGAGGAGCACGTTGCCAAGTCCGCTTTCCGAAGATGAGAGTAGTATCGTAGTATATACTAATCGTAGGCTTTACTACTCATAGTAGGTACTAACAATAGTCAGCCGCAAGGAGTAATGTCCCTGCGGCTGATTTAATTTGGGGTCATTCCATATTATGAAGGAATGCTTGTAAATCCTCGTCTGGAATGCTCTTCAGTTTCACCGGCTTGAAGCCGTCCAACTGCTCCACTTGAAATATCTCGTCCACTCCATATTTGGAGCCATCCACCTTTACGCTCTCCATTTCATTGACGGAGGTATAGCCATACTCCGTTTCATGCAGACCGCATACGATGGTGAACAACGTGGTGTCGTTACCTTCCGGCTGTCCTTCAAGTACGAACCAACGGACGTGTCCGATGAAGAATATTGCCACACAAACGGCATCCTTGCCTTTGCCGTCCTGTGAATACAGAGGATAGGATTTCAGTATCTCCTCCAATACGGGTGTAATCAATCTGCTTGCCATAGTCAATCGTTGTTAAGTGTTCTGTAATACATTCTGTTCTCTACAAGGTGTTCGATGGCCTCTGCTGCCAATCGGCACACCCACTCGTCACGCTGGTCATAACGACCTTTTTGATAGTCGTTGGCAAGGCGTTCCAAGAAGGCAAACACCACCTTGCCCTTTTCGTTGATAAGATAGCGATGGTCATCTGCAAGGGCATTGCCTACCTTGGCGGCTGACCCCATCTGACCGTTTACGAACCGTGAGAAGCACTCGACAAATGCCTGCTCGTTTTCTGATAATCTGTGTAATTCCATACGCAAAGAAATTATTTGTTCAACTTGTTTTTCTTCCCTCCTTTTGAAGCCTTTCGGCTCCTCTTGTCGGGAACTGATTTTTCGTGCATCAAAAGACTGCGGAATGAGGGCGATAAGGCAAGAAAACAGACGGAGGAGTTAATGAAATACCCAAATCTTTGATTTGCGGAAAGCTGTCGTTCAGTCCTCTGCCTGTTAGCATGGCGGTACTTGACCATTCGCCCGGGCAGTAACTTTGCAAAGAAAAATGGGCATCGGCAAGTGGAATAGACACTACAAAACAGGAAAATCATTGATTTTTAGTGCATTTTTCTTTATTTCTTTCTTTGATTTAGGATAAAATATATAACTTTGCCTCCGAAAAAGTGTCACAAGTGACAGTTTTTCGTAAAATATGATAGTAAACAGATATAGATACATAGAACAGTTGAGCCGTTCAAAGAACAACGGGCTCATAAAGATAATCACAGGATTGCGACGTTCAGGCAAGTCGTTCCTTCTGAAGAAACTCTTTCATCAGCATCTATTGGATGAGGGCGTGAGAGAAGACCATATTCTCGTCATCGACATGGAGAGTAGGAAGAACAGAGAGTTCAAGAACCCGGACTACCTGTTGGACTGGGTGGAAAAGATGATGATTGACTATGAGACTTATTATATCATCATCGACGAGGTGCAGGAGGTGGAAGACTTTGTAGAGGTGCTCTCTTCCTTGTCAGTTACCGAAGGGGCGGATGTGTATGTCACAGGCTCCAACTCGCGTTTCCTGTCCTCTGACCTGGTGACGGAATTCCGAGGCAGAGGTGACGAGATACATGTGTGGCCACTATCCTTCAAGGAGTTCATGACGGTGTATGATGGTTCGAAAGAAGACGGTTGGGCTGAATACAGACTGTACGGAGGTTTGCCGCAACTACTTACACAGGTTGGGGATGAGAAGAAGGCTGATTTCCTGCGTCGCCTTTATCGCACGGTATATCTACGTGACATCTACGAGCGGAACAACATAGAACTGAGACCTGAATTTGAAGAATTGTCGAAGACCGTAGCATCCAGTATAGGAGCACCTGTCAATGCACTGAATATAGCCAATACGTTCAAGTCCGTAAGCAATGTGCAGAGCATAACCGACAAGACAGTGTCGGCTTATCTGGAATATATGCAGGATGCTTTCCTTATCGAAAAATCCGAAAGGTTCGACATCAAAGGACGGAAATACATAGGTTCGTTGTCCAAGTATTATTATCAGGACGTAGGTCTGAGGAATGCTATTCTGTCGTTCCGTCAGAGCGAGCCGACACATATCATGGAGAACGTCATCTACAATGAGATGCGTATGCGAGGATGGCTCGTGGATGTGGGTAACGTCTATCATCGAGTGAGGAATACGGAAGGAAAGCAGCAGAGGGTGACATTGGAAGTGGATTTTGTCTGCAACAAAGGGAGCGAGCGGATCTACATCCAGTCGGCGTGGCGTATGCCCGATGCAGAAAAGATGGAACAGGAGAAACGGTCGTTGCGTCTTGTAGATGACTCTTTCCGCAAACTGCTGATCGTGGGAGAACATACCAAGCAGTGGAGCGACGAAAACGGCATACAGATAATGAGTATATATGACTTCCTGCTTGACTGGTCAAGTACTGAGAAACACGGATAAAAAAAAGATATGCGCATAGAATATGCGTTAATACATATATGATTAAGGGAGGGCCTATCCATCACGGACAAGCCCTCCCTTTCTAAAATTTATCAATGAAAAAAAAGTTTTAGTGCTCTTGTTCGGAGCTGTATGTCTGGCTATAGATACAGCAGGATTCTGGTATGGCGGTTCGCCTCATTGGGCGAGTAATCGTCAATGCCGCCATCGAAAATCTGAGAGATGGTGCCATTTTCCATACCACGTTTCATCAGTTCCTCTGCAATGAATCTGGCACGGGAACGGCTGAGGTTATCATTGATGGCTTCACTGCCTGTGGCACTGTCGGCAGCGCCGATGACCTTAACTTTCAAGCCATATTTCTTGGCGATGCGTGCTACTTCGTCGAGATTGACGAGCTGTGACCTGTTGAGCAACCTGTCAGTGCCAAGTTCAAAGAAGAAATAGATGGGCGCACCTATGCAAGCCTTTCCTGAGTGGATGAGCGATAGGTAATCGTCTTCCGGCTCACCTTCAGCATTGCCATATTCTTCTGTACAAGAGGCGGACTCCATGACCTTTGTCTTTTGACCATTACCATACTTGTCTCTCATTCTTGCACGCAGCGAGTTGAGACCGCTGTAGTCGTTTCGAGGATAGCCATTTGTGACGGAAGAAGCGGCATCGTCAGAAAAGAGGTGGCCGTACTTGTCCAGAAGTCCCTCGATGGCAAGAATCTTGCGCAGCTGCTCCAGAGTCTGACAATCTCGATCGTGCTGGGCGTGATAGCGGCTGTTGCTGTCAGAAAGGGATGAGGCGTATGCCGAAAGCCATTCGTTCTGTGCGATGTACGGGCGAGCGTCTATCACTCGCTTCCAGCCAGTCTTGCCGATGCGGACAGAGAGGCCGAGGGATGCGGACAGCAGATGGTCGCCAAGGCGGTGTGCCTTGCCATAGCCGTCAAAATCCTGCATGGTGGTCATGTTGCCTATCTCTGCCGTAACAGCAATGCGTGGGGAGAGATGATACTGCCCCTGTATGCCGTAGGAAATGGCAAAGGGCTTGTGGGCATTCACCTTGTTGTGCAGCATACCCACGCCCACGTATGGAATGACACTCCATCTGGCAAGAGTGTGTACATCGTCCTTGTAGAGGTTGCCGAGGACATTCCACATGAAATCAGCACGCAGGTACTGGTAGTCCTGCGAGGAGTTGTTGCAGTCGTTGAACTGCATACCGCCATAGTTCAGACGACCGCCGACGGAAGGTGTGAACCATTTGCCGATCGACACGGAGAATGCCGGTTTCATGCGACCGAATAGGTCGTTGCATCCGAGCGGTTTGCCGAGGAAGACCGTAGTTCCTCCTGCCGCTTGGACAAACCAGTTGTCCGTCCATGGCGAAGCTACCAATGCCCCTTTCATGTAGGAAGGTTTAAGCGGACGAAGCATACCGTCTGCCGAAAGTCTGCATACAACGGTGGTGGTGTCCGCCGTGCGGTGATAGTCTTTGGCTTGCGCACCCAATGAAAGGGCGAAGCCAAGGGATAGAATAAGTATTTTTCTCATGTTGTTCAATTTAATCTGGTGAATACTATAACAGGTGATACGTGACAGTGCCGCTTATCGTTTCTTCCTTTTGCCGGAAGAGGGGCGCATCATGCGTGCAGCTTTCATCATGCAACGGCGTGCCCAAGCGCGTTCATCCTCGTCATCGTCACGTCCCCATTTGAGGTCGGACGAACTGCCGCCACCGCCATGACCTTCGGCAAAGGTGGTGGCATCATCGACGTAGCCGAGGAATAGAAGCGTGGCACAGTACATCACCTCCGTTCCATTCTCCGCAAAGGCCTGAAGCAGGGAACCGTCAAACACGTCCTTGCCCTCATTGGAAAGCCGTGCCACACGTTCGGAGAACTCGCTGACCATGTTTTCGAGAAGGGCATTTCTGAGAACGGTGTCCGCACCTTGTCGGATAGTATCGGAATATCTGTGTGCCTCCTGCCGCAACTCCTCCGTGCGCTCCTTCATGGCGGTCATCTCCTCACGCAGGGCATCGAGCTTGCGGTCAGCCTCTGAGAGCTTCTCCTGCTTGTCGTCCAGTTTCGACTGGATAGCGGACAGTTCCTGCTCCAGCTCTTGGACTTGCTGACGGAGAGCATCAGGATTGTCGTGACCTGCAAGAATCTGCCGATGCAATTCAGCAAGTGCCGCCTCCTTCTCAGCCTTCTCCTGCAAGAGGTTGTTGACCATTGAGGTGAGTCCTTTTACTCTCCGCTCTGCCAGACGGATGTCCGATTGGAGCGAGGCGAGTGTCCGCTGATGGGTGGCGACGGACTGCTCAATGGTGGTGCACTGTTCTGACAGCTGGCGGCGGTATTCTTCGGTGGTGCGGTGGCGTGCTCCCGTCTCTGAGACGGAAGTTCCGCGCTCCATGCCCCAACGCTTGTTGACATCGGCAAATTCGCTGTGCAGGGCTTTCATCCTGGCAGAAAACTCGTACTTGTCCTTTCCGGCGAATATCTGTTTGTATGCAAACTTGCCGTCCTTGATTGGCAAGAGGGTGCAGTGAACGTGCGGATTGGTTTCGTCCAAGTGTAAGATGAAAGCGACGATGTTCTCCTCACCGTATTTGTCCGCAACAAAGCGGTAAACATCCTTTGCCCATTCCTCAATGTCCTTGCATCGGGTTAGATGCGAATTGTCCGCTCCGTGAGTGAGATTCACCTTCTGGTCACCGAATGCCAATTCTGTCATACGTTCTCGTGAGCCTCCGAAGATGAAATTGACCACTGTGCGGAAGCGTGGCTCTGCCAGTCCCTCGTTGGGGTCTTTGATTCCACGGCTCCGCAGGATGTCTGCCATGCGCTCCGGGATGCTTCGGCTCTTGTCTATAGGACAAACCTTGCCGCCCCGAACCTCGAAGTTGAGCCGCTCACGGCTGCGGTCGTAGTTGCCTGTTGATTCAGCGGATCCCCAACCCTTTTCCGTCCAACGGCGTTGGTGCTCGTTGCTCTGTGCTGTGGTGATTCCCTTAGATGGTCGGAAATCCATAACCTGTTTTGGTGTTGCCATAACCTATTTCCTTTTATGTGTGTACAACTCTCCTGTCTCCAGCTTGCTGCTTGTAAGGACAGCCTCCCGATGGTCGGAGACCAAGAGGGGTATTAGGCTACCCAAATTCCCTCATTTCCGACCAACGGGCAAGCCCGATTATTTTACAGCAATGGCAGACGTGTAAACACTGTGCCAGTAGAAAAGAAGAAGCGTTGTACGGTGATTATTAGAGGTTAATACAGCCTTTTGATGGACAGGAGCCCTCTTGGTTGGCTACAATGGCAAGGAACGGTCGGCAGAGTGACTGAAACTGTGACTTGATGGCTGCGCTTTCCTGATGCAAGGCTGGTGAGCTGCCATCCAATGCCAATTCTGATATTGCCTTTGCCGCCTCGATGAATGAGAGCCAGTCTCCTCCCAGGTCTTTGTAAAAGAAGGGAAGAAGGGAGGTAACGAGGGCGTTATCTGTTTCCTGCGAAAGCACCTGATGGAAGGTGGCTTCGCAGACAGCTGTGAGTGCAGTCATACAAAAGGCGTGTCCTACAGATTCGGGAATGTTTCTTCCGCATGGCACCTTGCCAATTGAATTGCCATTGTCGGCTTTCTGCAAGATAATGGCTACTTCCTCTGTTGCATCTTCGTAGAGTTGTTCACATTCCGAGGCGCAAGCCGATGCGGACATCTTGCCGCTTCGCCATTCGTCCAATGCGGTACACATCTTCTGGCGGAACACATCCAAGGCTGCGTCAATCGGAGAAACGGCAGGTGTCTCAGCCAACATCGGGATGGTGATGATTTGGCTCTTCGTGAGACGGGTGACGGAAATCTGGTTCATCTTCTCCAACTGCTCGATGAAGGTGCGGACAGTGGCGCGGTGCCAATGCCAGCATCCTGCCAGTTCGGTAATGGTGATTACAAACTGCCCGTTGGACAGGCTGAACTCCTGCTTGCACAGATCCTTGGGGATGTACTGTACAGAAGCCTTGTCTACAAGGTCAAGGTAGGCTTCGAGCTTCGACAGCCTTATCCCGGACCTCTCTTTCAAGAACTCCAACAGGGACATCCGTTCAGACATCTTGCCGGAACTCGTTCTATGTTTCTGTTTCTTCATTTCAATAATCTGTTTGGTGAATACTGTTGTTTGTCGCCAGCTCCATTATACAAAAGGAACGGCATGATACAGGTGATACTTAATAGTAGTATATGATGAGCATTTCTGTGTCTTCGAGGAGCATCTTGCGGTCAGCCTTGTTCTTCCACAGCGATATGACTATGCGCGAGGGATAGAACAGTGATGCCAGAAGGACAAAGGAGATGGTGACAGCAAGCGTGAACAGATGAGGAGTGAAGACAAACACCACTGCCGCCAACGCGGCGATGCAGAAGGGTGTCCGCTCCTCGTGCAGACGCTGTAGCCACCTCTCCACATCCATAAAGACAAAGAATATGGCAAACGCTATGGTGGAAGCCACTACGCCTATGTCGTTATAGTGTACACAGAGGTAGAGGAAGTGGAACACGTACAGCAGGATGAGCAGCATCAACCGGTAGAGCTTCCTTGCTGTCACAAGCGCGGTCATGCGCAGATAGAACCGTGTCATAAACTGTCTGCGGCTTCTGTGCAGAATCATCGTCACAAAGAAGAACGCTGACATCAGGATGAGAAACAGTATCTTACTTGTCATAATATGTATAGCATGTGAATAATGGAAGTGGACTCAGGTCGGGCTGGACGACACCGTGTGTGGCAGTGGATATGATACGCTCCACATCCTCCAGTGTCAGTTCTCCCTTGATTATTCTCTGACGGAAAGCTCCGTCGGTTGTCCGAAGGCTCTTGATAGCCTGTTCCAAGTCGTACTCGGCTATCTGCCACACTTGCCCTCTCGTGTAGGGGAAATGATGGTGGATGGCCTTGACCACAAGCACACGGCTGAGGATGTCGGTCATTCTGCCGTTCCTGACTATCGTGTGGTTGCGGACAGTGGCGATGCTCTCAATCTCCAGCCATGTGCGGTGACGGTCGAGAAGATGGATAATCTTCATGTAAAGCGTTTCCTTCATCAGATGGTCGGGAGCTTGTGGCATGACTTTGGCCTTTGTTGTGGACAACAGAATGGAGCGTTGTTGCGGTAGAACAGGACTGTCATCTGGCAAATGTAACTTTCAAATGAAGTCGAGCAGGACTTCCTCCTTGGGCTTCATGTATTTGAAGAACCCGTTCTTGCAATGCAGACTGAGGTCGAGGCATACATCTGCCGACATGTGCTCCAGCGAGTCATAGATGGTCACTTTTATCTGGCTGACCATGCCACGCTCATCTGTGGAGCCGTTGACCTTGAACATCCGTCCGAAAGAAGGGTTGGAATAGGCACAGCAGCTGTGTCCGAACTCCGTATGACGGCTTGGAATGTGGTGATAGAGGATTATCATTTCCATCTCGTCTTCGAGCATATCCATCACCTCCTCTATCGTGAAAGGGGTGTTCAACTGGAAAGTAAGAAGCACGTAATCGTCATACTTGACAGGCTTCTCCATCTTGCGCTTGTCCAGCAGTTCTGGCAACTGCAAAGGCACGACGGCAAGGAAATCATCGCAAAACTGTTCTAACATAATCGTATTCTCTGTTTGGGGTGTTTATAATCTTGTGACATAAATCTTCATCATGAGCATGGGCATATCCGACAGGCGTTGCTTGTCGAGGTGCAGTTTCTTGGCCAGACCGTCCATCTCCTTGGGGAGCGCATCGGCTATTTTGTAGAGGTCTGCCTTGTCCTTGTCGGAGAGCACGCTCACGGAAAGGTCATCCATCGTCATGAACGGCTGCATCATCATCAGGAGGTAGGCGTGCATGGTGTGCTCGTCCTTTACCCTGCCACTATTCAGATCCTCGATAGCCGCTTGTGCGTTGCGCAGCAGACGGTGGTTGGTGCGCATGGAGAGGTATATCATTGCATCCTTGTGGGACAAATCCTTGCGGTCGGCGGCACGGAGTATCTCCCGACAGCAGTGTTCGGTGTTTCGTCTGATGTCACCGATGTCATCGTCAGCAAAATCCGGCAGGTATTGCAGGAAGGATTTGAAATACAAATGCTCTTCCTTGATGAAAGCGAGCAGGTCTTCCTTGCCGTGAATGCCTTGCTTGGCGGATTTTTGCAGGAACAGCAGGTAACGCTTCAGTACCGCCTGTTTACCACCTTTATTATATATAGGCAGGCTATCCAAGGAAGCGAAGAATGGCTGTGCTTCCTTCACGGCTTGCTGTAGTTCCTCATCACCAACATGGGAAGAGGTCTGTTCTCTGAGATAGAGCAGGTCGTGAAAGGTGCGTTGCTTAGACATCGCCATACGGCACAGCTCGATGTGGATGGAGTCGTTCAACTCATGATATACCGTGAACGGGTATGAGTGGGCTTTCCTGACAGTGTCACGTGAGATGCACGATGTCACGGAATCGTCCAACACGCGCCATTCGTTGACAATCTTAACTAATGTCTGAATTGAGACCTTGCCGTTCTGTCGAAGAGTGGTCAGAAAGCCATGATACTCTCTGATGGCTTCATCGCTCGAATGGAACGACTTCGTGCCGTTTCCGTCTGAACATGCTGTCAGCATGACTACGGCAAACGCAGTGGCAATACAAATGGCAAGTCTGATACAGCCATGCGAGTTTGATTTTGCATTATGCAATATTTGCTTCATGCAATGGAGGTTGGTTTGTCCTCCGAAAAGTTGGGTTTCATATTTCATTGTTGTCATTATTTTGAGTCTGATTTTGAAATTGACGGTGCAAAGTTAATGCGTTTCAGCGATATATTTGCAAGAATGACAGTAAGTTTAATCTTATTTGTGTATCATACTTGCGAGTATGATTTTCAATGAAATCAAGTGAAAAGAAAATGGCAAATTATCGTGTTTAAGTATGATTTTTCGTTCAAGTATGATTGTTTCTCGGAAAAATAGTGTACCTTTGCACTTGATTTCATTTAATAGCGTACAACAGTATGGCAAAAGTAGGTTACATCTTTATCGCCACCAATGGCGAAGAGTATGCAGAAGACAAGGCTTGGATGCAGCAATACGGCTGTGTTCAGGTGATAGAGGAACTGTCCGAACACGAGAGGCTGCGCCCGATGTGGAAGCAGCTCATATCGAGTCTGGAGCGCGGCGACGAGCTGGTGGTGTCGAGGTTCAGTAACGCACTGCGTGGCACCCGTGAACTGGCTACATTCATAGAATACTGCCGTGTGAAGGTGGTTCGCATCATCTCCATCCAAGACCGCATCGATACGTTTGACGAACTTTTCCCCGACACCAAGCCCTCACAGGTCATCCGTATGTTCGGGTCACTCTCTGAGGAGTGTGCCGTGCTGCGCAAGGCATCGGCACACATCATCCATCTGCAACAGAATATCCGGCCGCCCAAGAAGTCGGAAAGGGCACTGTCGAAACTGGAGCGTGAGAAGAATATCGTGAACATGTACAACGAGGGGCACAGCATAGATGACATCTTTGCCATCAGCGGCTTCACAAGCCGAAGTTCCGTGTTCCGCATACTCAACAAGCATGGTGTGACGCTGAACCGTGGACCTCATAGTGGACCGCTGAAGAAAAGGAATAAAGAATAAACAAAAAACAGATACAATGAATAAGACATTCAACATCTACTGTGATGAAAGCACCCACATGGTGCATGACGGTCATCCCTACATGCTTTTGGGATGTACAAGTATAGCATACACACAAATCCGCATGGCAAAAGATGCCATAAAAGATATTAAGAAGAAGCACGGCTATAGTGATGAGCTGAAATGGACAAATGTCCACGAGGCCACGTATAAAGTCTATGCAGAGCTTATAGACTGGTTCTTTATGAATGACATGGAATTTAGGGCTGTGGTTGTTGACAAGAGTCAGATTGACGAGAAACGAGAAGACTATACGTTTAATGATTTCTACTTTCGCATGTACTACCAATTGCTGCATCACAAGATGGACATGGATTATACATATAACATATATATGGATATCAAGGACACATGCAGTAGCGATAAGCTGGAGAGGCTCAGAAAAATAATGGAATACAACTCTTCCATTGGCAGGTTTCAGTTTATACGTTCACACGAAAGTGTCTTCATCCAATTGGCAGATGTTCTAATGGGAGCCATCAACTACAACCTTAGATATGAAAAGGGAGAAGTTGAAGGAAGGGTGAGAGCCAAAATGAAGCTGATTGAAAAGATAAAAAAACACAGTAATATCAGTCTCAACACCACAACTCCCAAATTTAGAAAGAAGTTTAATTTGTTTTTTATCGCACTGAAATAGCCAATGAGCAGTTTGAATATTATCAAGAAATACCCTGAGCTGCTGGAACTGGCATATCTCAGTGAACGAGAAAGAGAGCATGATCTTCATGCAATATTCAAGCGTGATATAGAAGATAACTGTCAATTCTCATTCAGAGGGTGGCGCATCTATCCTATAAAGACAGATGGCGAGATTGACATGGCAAGATTGTTCAAGCATCTTACCTGTGAAGAAATCATGGTTGAGAACGAAGACGGTACGACTTATCCAAAGCGAGTATTCGAGATGGCTCGTTCACAAAGGCTTCATTGGATAAATCACCATGTGAGAGAATTGACACCAGACAATCTGGATGTATTTACCATAGAAGAGAGGGACGGCAAAAAGCGTAAGGTCAAGAAAACATACATCTATGATAAAGTGGAAAAGTATGTTATTGTCTTGGAACAACAACGTAGCAACGGATTCTATCTGTTGACAGCATACCATCTTAACAAAGAGTATGGACTAAAGGCTTTGGAAAAGAAGATGAAAAAGAGATTGCAGACACCACTATAAAACGCAAGACCCGAATTGCATCAAAGGCAACCGGGTCTCGAAACTCCTTCTATCTATAGATGAGCGCTGCAAAGGTACGAATATTCTTTGAAATAACGAAGGTTTTTCATTGAATTCTTCTCGATTTTAACATTTGCAGGGCAGTATTGTAAGATAACAGGAAAGAAAATAGCATAATTTTACAGAAAATCGTAATGGAAACATTCAAAGACGTTATATCAAGTGACCAACTTGTCTTGGTCGATTTCTTCGCCACCTGGTGCCAGCCATGCAAGATGATGCACCCCATCCTTGAGCAGGTGAAGGAAGTGTTGGGTGACAGAATCCGCATCATCAAGGTAGATGTGGACAAGTATGGGGTGACTGCAAGTCAGTATGGCATACAGTCTGTGCCCACATTGATGCTGTTCAGACGCGGCGAAGTGTTGTGGAGGACGAGCGGTGTGATGCAGAAATCAGAGTTGCTGGCAACGATTGACCCGTTTTTAAGATAAAAGAGCAGAAATGTCAAAATCTAAATTAAAGTCTGTCCTCATGTCCATGGACAAGAGTGAAATAATAAAAATGGTATTGGAACTTTATTCTGCACGGAAAGAGGCAAAGGAATATCTTGACTTCTATGCAGAGCCGAATGAGGGCCAGAAGCTGGAAGAGTATAAGCACATCATACGGGAAGAGTTCTATCCGAGCAGAAACAGAGAGCCAAAGACACGCTTCTCAGTGTGCCGCAAGGCATTGTCCGACTTCAAGAAACTGAAGCCTTCGGAAGATTCAGTCGCAGAATTGATGGTGTTCTATATGGAGAATGCCTGTCAGTTCACTTATGACTATGGAGACATGTGGGAGCAATTCTATGATTCTGTTGAGAGTAATTTCGACAAGACATTGCGCCACATCGTGCTTTATGACCTTTGGGACAAGTATGATTCCCGAATCAAGCAATGCCTTCGTTGGGCAAGCCCTTGTGGATGGGGATTTCCTGACGCACTGAATGATATGTATGAGGAAATGAAGGCGCAAAATGAGGAACTCCGAAAGAAATACAGGAATTTCAAGATGCCCATCAACGCTGATTATTAAACGAATATACTCAAATGGGGAAACCAAAGAAAAAACATAAGAAAGCGAAACAACTGCCCTTAAGCAAAGAAGAGCAGATTTTTCAAGCGGCAAGAGACCTTGCAGCTGAAATTGGCATATCCTATTCTGAGGCATTAGGGTTTACTTTGGGCATAAAGGACGTAACGTATGGTTGGGAAGAAGACTATACGGAAGAAGAGTTTCAGGCACTGATTGACCACGCTGTGGGAGACACTGATTATGAGCACACCCTCTATTGAATCATCTACACGAGAGGAACGTTTGGATTACGTTCTGAATGAATGGAGATGTCTGCACAACTGTGAGCTGTGCGGTAAGTGCCATATTCTGAAAGGCAGAAGCGAAGAAATACTCTATGCAGACTATATAGACGGCAAGCGGTCATATATGGATATAACATTAGAAATCAGAAGCAACAGATAATGATGTCACAGAAATACATATATCCATCGTTGTTCCAAGAGGAAGAGCCGCAAGAAAGCGTTCCTGGTGATAAGAAAGAGTATGACCTGACGAATCTCTTTGAGAGATTGGCAAAGTCTGATTTTCGCAGCCGGTTCCATCTGTCCAAGCAAGACAGGGAGTATGTAATGGAAAAGGGATTGCCGACGATACGAAAACACGCAGAGGACTTTGTGGCAAAAAGACTTGCTCCGGCTGTCATACCGAACGACGGCAAGCAGACTCCCATGCGTGGGCATCCTGTTTTCCTGGCTCAACATGCCACTGGCTGTTGTTGCCGGGGATGCTTCTTCAAGTGGCATCACATCTCAGCAGGCAGGGCACTGACCAAGGAAGAACAGGAATATGCTGTTGCCGTATTGATGGCATGGATTGAAAAACAGATGAATAAAGGATGAAGATAGAAGAAGCCATAGTATATGTGATGGTAAAGCGAAATGGCGGCATGACAACCGACCAGATTGCCGATGCCATCAATCGTCATAGGCTGCACCTGAGAAAGGACGGTCAGCCTGTGACAAGCAAGCAGGTGTATGCAACAATCTGCCGTTTCCCTGAAATGTTCACAAAAGAAGCTGGCAGAATCATGTTAATGATATGACGTAACGATATGACAATAGATACAACCAACATGTGCTCACACCTTCAGAAGAAGTTGTTTGAACCAGAAGGTGTGTATTATCCTATATGGCAAGCCATGCAGGATGATGAGACCTTGACAGCAGTGGTACGAAGCAGACAGCTGCACATCTACAGAAACGGGAAGAAAATTCTCGTTCTGGCAGGTAAGGCACAACCGAAGATTATAAGGGAAGACAAAATACAAGAGTTAATAACAAGATTATAAACAAAACATCAAATCATCAAAACAATGGACGCAAAAGAAAAAGTATTGGCAACAATGAAAGAGGCTGGTCAGCCTCTCAACGCAGGTAAAATCGCAGAACTCAGCGGTCTCGACCGCAAAGAGGTAGATGCAGCCATGAAGCAGCTGAAAGCAGAGGGTGCAATCGTCTCTCCTGTGCGTTGCAAATGGGCACCTGCAGAGTAAGGTTTATACTGCTGTCTTGAAATATAGGCAGCAGTATCTTTATTTTTATCAAAATGTTAAGGTGAGGAATCTGAATATCCTTGCCTACGGACACAATTATCCGCTGCATCTTTTTGGGGTAAGGTGCAGACGTATGGCTGTCAGCGTATCTTGGTTTAAAGACGCTTAGCGTTCACGGCGGAAGTCGTTTCGTCTCTCTCCGCCGAACAAAGCTCTGAGCACATTGCCCAAAGCTCCGAACACGAAGTAGCAAACGATGATTGCAACAATATCGTCCATAAGCATTTTCTGTTTTATGGGTTATACACTATTATGAAGATTCACTATGTCCAATCCCTGCCTCTTGGCTTCTCTGACGGTGTAGAACGTGCCGCCCTTGGGATTGCCATCGAAGTAGGCTATGAGACGTGAACTGCGGTTGACCATATAGTCGTTGCGCCTCAGAAGGCAGCCATTGTAGTATTGCTCGCTCAATACGACCACGTCATCCACGATGCGCAGGATGGCATCATACTTGGCTTGCTCTTCCTTGCTCCACCGGTCAGACTGACCACGGAACGGCACAACGGCTATCACCTGCAAGTCCTTCAACTCGCATTGCAACGAAAGGGCGGCTTCTGCCGCCAGCAGGTCAAATCCCATTGCCATGCCACAATAGAAATACCGGTAGCCGTCGGCATACGCCTTGGCTATCTCCGATTTGAGACATTGCTTCAACTCCCTCCGCTTGGCGAAAGGTACGCTGCGGTGTCCGCTGAAGCATACGGACACTGCCTTGTCGTACTTTGTCATACTTTACCTTACTTTATAATGTGTGCGTGCGAGGAACATACCGCCAATAACACATGCCCCGAGCCTTTCGAGTTGGTTGGCATACTTGGCATAGCTGAGACCCTTGGTTATCACATCGTCAAAGACCAACACCATTTTGTTGTCGAAGAACGGCTCATCAAACTCAACGACATTCGCCTTGCGGACTTCATCCTCGTTCTTGCGGTTATCGTGGATGGTCTTACGCTCTCCGCATACCCTCACGTGCTCGTAGCCGTTTTCCGCTCCTGTCAATTCACACACCCTGTGGCAGAAAGCCTTGTAGCGGAGTTCGTTGCTCTCGCTTGTGGATGCTGGAACGGGGGCGAAGACGATGTTCACGCAACCCTTGCCGTAGAGTGTCAGCATATTCTCTGCGGTGCGCTGCGCCACTTCCTCGTAGGCTCTTCCGTCCTTGAAGTCAAACACTAATTGTCTGTCGGCAATCTCCTTCTCACCCACATTGCGGATGCGTGCGGGATAGTATTTGCAGAACCAAGTCTGAGGCTTGTCTAACTGCTTTTGGATTTGATAGTCATTCTTGTGTGCCATTGCTCTTATGTTTTTTCTTCCCTTATTTCGGAGGCTTTTCCTGCCTGCCCAAGGGATATTTTTTGCTTTCCAAGAGTGATGGCGATCAAAAAGCCAAATCGGGAGCGAAAAATACGCTCTGCACGCAGAGGAAGATTTTTCGGTCAAATGCAATGGACGATTTGGTGTTTGAACAATCGCCAGCATTACCTTTGCAAAACAATATCCGCAGCGGCAAGGCAGGCGAAAAGAAATCTGTTATGTAAAAGAGGAAACGGGCGGGATGGCGTGGGGCGAAGCTGTATATGGGGAAGGACGATAGTTGATATGAGGGAAAAAGAGAAAATCTTGTAATAGGGAACGACATTGCCTTTTATCAGCATGGAGACAGTCCTACAAGCAGAGAAAACTATTGCCCTAAAAATGAGTTGGATAGTATTTTCTAAAAGTAGTATCGACTACGAATAGTATAATAGTCGAATAGTTTTTACTACCATACTACGGATAGTAAAGTCTGTTTATAGAAGAGATAGCGGTATCATCGTCTGTTCGGCGATGATACCGCGCGGCACTCATGTGTCATGCCGCTTTAGGTATTCTGTCATTGCCTCATTGACAATATCACGCAAGGACATCCCTTTCTTGATGGCGAGGTACTTCATCCTCGTGTGGATGCTCTTGTTGATAAGGAAATTGCAATGCACCGGCACTTCGGTAGTCTCAGAAACAGACACAGGTGGTGCTGGTGTAGTTTCTGTGACTATCTGCTCCTTACTCGGCTTCTTTGTGGAAGAAAGGAGTCCGTTGAGACCGCCTTTCATTCCCTCTTTCAACATACTGCTCTTGCTCATGGCTATGCTATTTTAAGTTTAACACTTCTTTTGCCAAAGACATATAATCACTGGCACCATTGGATTTGGGATTATACTCAAAGATAGTCTTGCCGTTGATGGGTGCTTCTGCCAAAGCCACATTATCACGGATGACGGTCTTGAAAACCTTCTCGTGAAAACTGTCATTGACGATTTCCCTCACGCTTCGGTTCAACGTCTTGCGGCGATCGAACTGGGTGATGACGATGCCGCCCACTTTAAGGTTGGAGTTGAGCCGCTCCTGAACGATGCGGATGATGTCCATCAACTTTGCCATACCTCTCATGGCAAGGTATTGCGCTTGAACAGGGATGATGATGTAGTCGGCTGCGGTGAGGGCATTCAAGGTCAGCAAGCCCAATGACGGTGGACAGTCGATGATGATGTAGTCGAAATGCTCTTTGGCGATGGCTTTGGTGATAAGTCCCTTCAAGATAAGCTCCCGTCCCGGCTCGCTGATAAGCTCTAACTCAGCCGCAGACAGGTCAAGGCATGAGGGTGAGACGGTGATGCCGTTGTGCAACTTGACCAACGGCAAGGTGTACTGTCCACACATTGCGCCATAGACTGTCTGTTCTTCCTCGATGGACAATCCCAAGGCTTCCGTGAGGTTGGCTTGTCCATCCATGTCAATAGCCAAGACGTTCTTCTTACTCAGTTGCAGAGCTGCCGCAAGGCTTACTGCGGTCGTACTTTTCCCTACACCACCCTTGTGATTTAATACTGCAATTATCTGTGTCATAACATGATACTACTATTAGTGAATACTACTTTACTATTCTACTACTGATAGTACATACTAACCATAGTAAAAGCGGATTTACTACGATTAGTACGTACTACTCTCAGTTGATACTACCCTCAGAAGGGAAGGTCTTCGCTCTTGTCCTGCGGTGCATCGGCTGGCGGTACGGGAGCCTCGCCCTCTGCCTTGGCTGCCTTGCGTGCCTTTGTTGCAGGTGTGTCGGTTGCATCCTTCTTCCCTGCATTGACAAAGGCGATGGAGTCAGCTATGATGCTATGCTGTATGTGGTTCTCTCCGTTGCGGTCTGTCCAAATGGAAGAAGTCAGTGTGCCTTCCACAAGCACCATACGACCCTTGGTGAGGTATTCAGCCAAACGGATATGGTTCTCCTTGCTGCTCTTCACCCTTACCCAAGTGGTGATTTGCTTGCCCTTACTGTAGTCGTCCACTGCGATGTCAACAGCCATGAATGTTCCGTGTGTACCTGTGATGACGCGGCAATCCTTTGCTCCGATGCGTCCGATAGTGTGAGTGTAAATCATAATGTGAAAATGTTATAGTGGCAAGTTGGTTAGACTTGCCGTTACCTTGTTATTTAAATGACTTTTCTTGTTGATTGAACATAAGCTATTGCTTCATTCATAATTTCTGCTCGTGACCTACTCTTGTTATCTTGCATCCACTCATCAATTTCAGATTTGAGGAACATGATACGTTTCCCCTTCTTATGGAATGGTATTTGTTTATTGCTTGTCCAACAATAGATTGTGTGTTCAACTGGATGGGTAGGGAGATACTCACTCAATTCGGAAACACTAAGCCATTCCAATCCCTTATCGGGCTGAATTTGAGTCATTAGTGTGGAAAACTTTTCTTCTAAAATCTCCAGCTTGTTTATTACTAATGACAATGCTGATGGCAAGTCATTAAAACTCAATATTTGCTTTTCCATATCAATATATGTGTGGCAAGTTGGTTAGGCTTGCCGTTACCTTGTTATTAATATCCTTTCTTCGTCTGCCTTGTATTGGCGACAAAAGACTTGTTGCTGCCTGTGAGACTGATAGAGCCGCAATTAACAAACTCTCCGTCGGAATAGACTCTGTACTTCTGTCCGCTTACCTCATGCTTCTGTTTGATGCGCTCTCGCATCCACTTCTTGGCTGCGGTCAATGAGCAAAAGGTCTCGCTCTCCTTGGTCGTCTCGTCATATACGATGCACTGGGTCATACATGCTCCTACTTCATCCATGCACCTATACTCGACGTGACATAGTCCAACTGACCGCCAAATATGTCGCTTGGCTCTATGTCGTATTGTCCATCCCTCACTTCCTTGTCCTCTCCAAGAAGCGACAAGTTTCCGTCGGCATCCAAACGTGCTGCGTCTATGACGATGTCACGAGGCTCGTCAAAGAGATAACCTGCCACGATGGGCTGCTCTCCCTCGAAATGCACCTCAAAGCCTCCGTCCACCTCCGTGCCGTACTTGCGAAGAGCCGCTTTCAGCTCGTCCTGCTCCCGGTGCTGCAATGCCTGGAGTTGTCCGTGGATAGTGAGGTCTTGCAGTTCTGCCTCTCGTTTGGTGTGGGTTGCCTCGCCGGTCTTGCAGTCGATGTCATACTTGTGGTAAACCACTGGGATATGGTCTGCCGATGTGACAAGCCATGTGATGTTGTTCACTGAGAAGCCCTGTCTGGTGAGGAACTCCTCGATGTCTGAGCCGAGAAGGTGGTCGGCTACGTCAAGATACTCGATGCGTGCGTCAGCATCATGCAGGATGATAATCTTCATTGCCTTTCTATTTTTAGTGATACAAATAAGTTTGTCGCCCATGTCGCTGGACTTGTTTAACTACGTTGAAGAAACTTACGCTCAGCATAGTGAATAAATTCCCTCTGCGTTCGCTTAACCGTTTCTTTCTCTTCCCTCCTTTCGAGACCTTTCAGCCTGTGGAGGGATATTTTCTGCTCCCACAAGCCGCAAGAAAAGACATAAAGACAAATTATGTGTGAAGAATACTCTTTTCCGAGGAAAAGGAAGATTGTTCACAGTCACAAGACCTCAAGCAGAATTTGACGATTGTCTCAGACGCGGCTAACTTTGCAGGAAATATGCCTACCACTGCGCTGATTGGAAGAAGATTATTGATATTGGCTGCAAGAGGAATGATGTGTTATATATAAAGAGGTAAGAAGAAAGATTGAAACAGTAAGGGTGGGCAGTGAAGTGTTTGCAGGTCTGCTGTACCGACATAAAGCGAGTGTGTTGGCTGACCGGGATGCAAGTCATCAAAGCTTCAGCCTTGATAGCTTGTAGCACGGACAGACAATTCTCTCGCGTCGGTACTTCGGCATACTGTCAGCTTTGGCTAATAGCAACGTGTTGCCATCAGCCAAGGATGTCTGTATGACGACAGACCATGTAACGCTTCGCAAAGGCGTGGGGCAAAGCAGTATAATTTAGAAGTAGATAGTAACGTATATCAGGCAAGAAGAGACAGTTGCGCAACGGACAAATCGGGCACTCCTGTCAGCATGACAAATGTGCCTTGTCCTTGCCGCAGGACACTGAGGCAGATTGGACGTAGCAGACATGTCTGCCACATTCAATATGCCTGAGTGGACAAGAACTGCCTCTTGTATAGCAGAAGAGAAATTGTAAAACAGTTGATTAGTGGTAAAGGTGGTATGGGTGGGCAGAATGGCATTACACGGACATTGCCGAAGCCCGATAATGGGACAGCCAGACAGCAATAAAGGCAGTTATCAGAAGTGTCAGTTTCTGATAGTGACATTGTTGGCTGCCTGTCACATGGGATTCGTGCGGTGTCCGTACAGTAATGCCGTTCTGAAGGTGTGGGGCGAAGCGATACAACGCACTTGGACGAAACCACCGCTTATAACAGAAAATATTTTGCAGTCAAAGAGAAGAAGAATAGTAAAGCAGGTGTGGGTGGGTAGTGAAGCTGTCGCAAGATTGACGGTCTGAATATCAAGGCGAGTGGATAGCCAGTAAAGGACACAATTATCAGAAGCCTCGGCTTCGGCATCTTGTGGCATAGATGGCAGTCCTCTCGCGTTCAGACCTTGGCATACTGTCTTTCTTGGCTAATAGCGACTTTGTCGCCATCAGCCGGGAATATCTGTATGCCAACCATCTTGGTGACGTTTCGCAAATGGTGAGGGACGAAGTGGTTAGAATAAAGGAAGACGGCGTTGCCGTTATGGTTAATAAATGCACATGGTTGTTATTAGAGAAGATTATCACACGCTATAACAGCAGATTGATGTCCCTGAGCAAAACAAAAGCGACCCGAAGGTCGCCTTGTTATGGAGAGGAAAGGCTATTTCTTGCCTTTCTTGGTTGCTGGCTTGGCCGGCTCTTCCGCAGGAGTCTCCTCCTTGTCGGGACACTCGTAGAACTTGGTTGCAACCATGATGATTCTGGAGTGCTTCACGCCATCCTTGTCTGTCCACTCCTCTGGCTTGAAGAAACCCTCGACGGTGAGCAACGTGCCCTTGGTGAGCTTGTCGAATGATTCGGTGTGCTCGTTCTTGCGCCATGCCTCCATATTCATGAAAGCCGATACGCGGTTGGTTTCCTCGCCGTTCTTCTCCTGACGGCCTACTGCCAATGAGAAGCGTGCTACGCTGGCGTTTGCGAACTGACGGATTTCTGCATCCTTACCTACGAAACCTGAAACTGTGAAGTTGTTCTCGATCTTTTTCATTTTGAATTGAATTTAAAAGTGAAACTTAATTTTTACATGCATTCAAAAGCAGGGATGTGGCACCATGTGGGAAGCACCATGAAAATCGTTCGCAATACTCTTTTTGTCGTTGGCGGTAAGGGAGAAAAAGGAAGATTACGCACTATTTTATTGGTCACAGCGATAGCGGCCACACAAGAAGGAGGAAGTCCTTCGCAGCATCACGCTACCTTTGCATGGTAATTGCGACATGAAGTCGTACAGATAATTGTTCTTTGAAACTAATGAACCTCTTATTCCGTTAAGAGTAGCCTACCGAAGCGTGCGTAGTTGGCAACGACTGGGTGCGAAGCCTTCGGGACAATATGGCGAGGTCTTGAACATCACAAGACGCAGCTGTTAGGCTGACTGACAAGGACAACGTAAAGTAACCGCCGTTACCAACCATCGTGACAAAGAATTGGCTCACGGATGTTTATGAGCCATGCCAAAACGGCAAGTGGATAGGTTGGCTATGTTTATCTAATAGCCACACGGATGTCGCTCCACCGGTGGATAGGCGGGTCCTAAATCAGTCGAAGTTATCCGTACGGAACATGGTAAGCCTATAGGTCTCCTCATCTCATTATGGGAACAGGTAAGTCAATCGCAAGAGCAACCGAACGGCTTGTAGGTAAATGACGATGGAGAAAGCGAATGCCCCTCTGTAATGGCGGGGATAGGGGTTGGGACATCACCCCACGCGAAAGCGGGCAGACTTCCATCAGGTAATTCGCTACGAAATGAAATGTAGAACTTGTGTAAATGAAGAAACGACAATTGGACGAGGCGCAAGCCAAGTGTGCATCCTCAGCCGCACTGACCGCATGGCAGACCATCAACTGGGTGTCGTGTGAGAAGGAGGTACGCAAGCTGCAAGTCAGAATAGTAGAGGCTCTAAAGGCAAACCGCATTGGAAAGGTGAAATCTCTCCAACGCATCTTGATTAGCTCGTTCTCCGCCAAAGCATTGGCAGTGAGACGCGTGACATCAAACTCGGGCGGTAGCACTGCTGGGGTTGACAAGGAAACCTGGCTCACTCCCATAAGACGCTACAAAGCCATCAGCTCTTTGACAACGAGGGGTTACAAGCCAAAGCCTCTTCGCCGTGTCTTCATCCCGAAGAAAAACGGCAAGATGCGCCCGCTCGGAATCCCTACCATCAAGGACAGGGCTATGCAAGCCCTCTTCCTAATGGCACTTGAACCCATAGCAGAGACACTTGCCGACGGCAACTCCTATGGTTTTCGCAAATACCGCTCATGTGCGGATGCGACAGACCAGATATACAAGTGCCTTCACAAGAAGACCTCGGCTCAATGGGTGCTTGAGGGTGACATAAAGGGATGCTTCGACCATATCAGCCACGAATGGTTGCTTGACAATGTCATAATCGACAAGGAAATGCTCCGCAAGTGGCTTAAGGCGGGAGTGATAGAAAAGAATGTGTTCCACATGACCGACGAGGGGACACCCCAAGGCGGAATAATCTCCCCGACATTGGCGAACATCACACTTGATGGGATGGAAGCATTGGTAGCCAAACACTCAACCCGAAGGGACAACGGCAAGACCTACTCCAACAAGGTAAACCTCGTACGCTACGCAGACGACTTCATCGTCACTGGCGATACGAAGGAGGTACTTGAAGAGATAAAGTCAGAGCTAATCGTATTCCTAAAGGACAGAGGTTTGGAACTCTCAGAGGAAAAGACGCTGATAACACATATCAAGGATGGTTTTGACTTCCTCGGTTTCAACATACGGAAATATGGCAACGGCATGTTGCTGATTAAACCGAGCAAGAAGAATCAGAAGAAGTTTGCGGAGTCGACACATGAAGTAATATACAAAATGCGCTCAGCCAAGCAGACGGATGTAATTGGCAAACTCAACCCCAAGATAAGCGGTTGGGCGAACTATTACAGATATGTGTCCTCGAAGGAGGTGTTCTCCAAGCTCGACCACATAATCTTCCTCCAACTGAGGAGATGGTCGATAAGAAGACACCATGACAAGTCGTTGAAGTGGATAGAGAAGAAGTATTGGCAACACGACGGGAAACGTGGATGGATATTTGGAACAAAGGGCAAGGATAAGAAAGGCAAGGAGAAAATCTATCGCCTTATCCAACTGACCCACACACCGATACTCCGCTACACGAAGATAAGGTCGAAAGCCAATCCGTTTGACCCACGATACGACGAATACTTCAAGCAACGGCAAGAAACAAAAAGCCGTACACGCCCGCTCAAATGCAGTGCATGACAGCACACAGAGCCGATTATTTAGAACGAGAGATAATTAAAAGAATTACACGAGCCGTGTGCGGTGAAAGTCGCATGCACGGTTCTTGAAGGGGAAAGCGGGGGAAACCCCGCAGACCTACTTAGAAAATAAGTGGCTTTCAAATAGCTCAATTCAGAAAAAGACGGGGCCAAACAATGGAACAAAGGTTGTAAGCAAGGAGGCAATCCGTATGCAACAGACAGGGGCACTGCTATGGCTGTATGCCTGGAGAAACGAAGCGGGAAATCCGACCTTACAGCTGTATCATCAGAAGAGTGAGGAGCATGAACACTGATGCACGATGAACGACAAGCCTAAGGGTCAGCTTAGCAATAGAGGCATCAAGCCAAAAGAGGACAGACATCAGAGGATTGGCGATAGCACTGTCATCATGCTAAGACCAAGTTCTGTGTCCGACAAGGAAGAGTCGCAAAAGACAGACGAGTAAAACCAAAAGGCGAAATGACCATTCCTATAACAAGGTACAGAGACGCTTAAAACGGCGAAGGGACTTTGGCGACGTATCGCTATACAGGTGTCGAAGCATCGCTTCTATAACAGGACTGGAGCAAGTGAGCAAACCGCACAACTTGCTCCCAAGGTATTTCAGTTACAACAGCCATAACCTCATTGGAGGATTGTCCTAAAAGAGTTTTTGCAGTCAAAGGAAGAAAGAGTCTGCAAGCCACATAGCCAACAGACTCTCTCCTGATTATTCACAGATGACAACATCATCCTTGTACTCCGTCACTTCCTTGCCGTTGATGAGCTGGACAATGACCTCACAACCCAAGTCCTCGACAATCGTTCCCTCTGTCTGACCTCTTCGGGGATAAAGCAAGGTGCAGAAACACCCTACAACGCCGTCCAACTGCTCCATGTCTATCGTTGCCATATCCGTTCCTCCTTGTTAGCCGAATGTGATTGGATTGATGCAGAAATTCGTGTCCTCTGCCTCATACTCGTATTCATTGATGAAGTCAATCATCTTCTGTTCGCTTCTTCCGTCCTGTGAGACACCAGTCTTCTCACACCACAACTTGATAGCATCACCAAAGGTGGAGTAAGCACCCTCACAATCCTCAAAGAGTTCTCCGTATGCAGTGACGTAGCACTCTTCGGGGAAGAAGTCGTTCTCATCGTGCGTATAGAAGATGTCGCAACCTGGCTCAACCTCTCGCCAACTGATTGAAAGTTCATCGCCAAGTGCCTTGTTCACCTCCTCAAAGAACAAGTCGCATGAAGACCAAGCACTTTCGGTGTCAAAGGACAAGAGGGCATAATCGTCTTCCACGTTCTCCTCATACTCTGCCCAATAGATGTGTCCTCTCACCGAGATGCCTTTCTTCTCGTAGTCAATGCCATAGTGTTCTGCCAAGAGATACAGATACACATTATTACTGTTCACCTCCAACTCTTGGAGTGTGTTCCAAAGGTCTGCCACGGCTTTGCGTGAGCCTGTCACCTTGTACTGAGTGTCGCAAATGTTAGCCATAAGATAAAATTTTTATTTTCTTCCCTTATGTAGAACCAACTACCATCGGGATTGATTAAAGAATTATGTTGCCCCAAAAGGTGTTATGGCTCATCAATGCAAGGTTTTGCCGTCAAATACTACCTCTGCCACAATCAGAGCGTGGAGATTTCACGGACAAACCACAGGCACCGACCTTGCAGGATGAACGCCATGACAGGTACCTTTGCAACACAATTCTTATCAAAGCCCGATGGGGTGGTACATGGCAGACTGCATGGTACAGCAGTGTGAAGTGACGTTATAGGTGGAGATAAGGCTATAAGAGGTTTTTGCAGTCAAAGGAGAAAAGAGTCCACAAAGTGCAGTATCTACAGGACAAAAACACTTTAGTTTACCTTGGTTAGCTCTTATATATATGCTAACCTAAAGTAAACTGTATATATGTCCGTCTAAAACCCGAAAACCGTACGGGTCAGCTTACGTCAGAAACAGAAGTATAGAACCATAGAAGTGGTTCAAGAAGTCTTTCTTCCTTTGACTGCAAAATATTATCTTTGCACGAATCATAATTGCCCTGTAGGATTTAATATAATTTAATACTCTTTGTTGAATGCAAGGAAGAACAGCTTCAATATGCTGAATATCAGTAGTATAACATTGTGTTAACCCTTAATCTGTAGAAAAGGATGTTATCATACAAAGTAATGTCCATTTGTACTTTTTCTATATGGTTTTATACTTACATTTGCATATCATTTGTATCTTGATAACAGTAACTAACTGATTATCAATATACTTTATATTTGAGGAAGTCAAATGATTCCGATAAGTAAACAAATAATAAACAAAAAGCGTGCAGCTCAACGAGTTGCACGCTTTTTGCGTTTATAGGGTTCATGGTTTCTATGTGTTTTCTATAGGCTTTTTTATCTCTTATTTGCGACAAGACAAAAAAGTAGATAATGTGAAACTAAATTCTACTTATTTGCATTCCCCTATTTTTCGCTATCGTAAATGACATCAAGTAGCTCATTTGCAAGTTTCACATCTGTGATTTTAATAATGTTGTCTTCCTCTGTTACATAGCCAAGTATATTGATACTGCCATACCAGACTGTGGACTTATCTATGACGCACGAGGATAAGGATAGTTTCGGTACAATCTTTACATATAATCCCAAACTTTTTAGATAATCCGTCTGACTGTTTTCCTCTGATGTGAGAATTGATACTTGAATACCACTCGCATGAAACTCTCTGAGTGTTTTAACAAATGTGTTTCGTTCTGTACGATAGAGTCTTGGAGAGGATATGACAATAGATTGTCTTGAACTTTTCAAATTTTCCATAAATGCCAAGCGGAACGTACTGCCATTGAAAATCTGTCCTTCACATGACGATGTGTGCAAGTTTTCTGTGTCATCAAACAATGTCGGATTATCTTTTGACAGTACACGATAACCGATGGCAGAGTATCCTTTCAGGCGTTTACGATACATGCTCTCACAAACAGGTTCGTGTATATCAATATAGTCGTAAATACGGACATCTTTTTTCCCCTCATTCTCACGGTGCAAACGTCCGGCATATTGTGCCACCAATCCTTTCCATGAGATTGGCAGTGCCAAAAACAGTGTATCAAGTCGTGGATAGTCAAATCCCTCTCCCACATATTTTCCCGTGGCTACTATTACAAGAGGGGCATCTTTGGGTATATCCTGTAACTTTTGCAGCGTTTCTCTCTTGTTTTTTGCAGTCCCTTCTCCTGTGAGTTGTATGATGTTGGCTACATGCTGCTTCAACATTTCGGCAAGCAATTCTACATGAGAAGTTCTGGCAGTAAGTATTATAGGTGTTCGGCCTGCAGCCACGACATTAAGAACATCCTCTATTATAAGATTATTCCGTATTTTCGATTCAGCGAGGGATTGTGATAGTGCCGTAAACGATTGTTTATCATCGGTAACAGGTCTGTAAGATGTAAATCTCGGCACAAGATAGCGCTGGAACGACTGCTTCTGAATCTGTGCCTTGGCATCGGCAGAAAAACGAATCGGACCGCATTGCATGAAGATAATAGGCTGCAAACCATCTTTGCGGATGGGAGTGGCAGTAAGTCCATAGACATAATGTGCCGTAACGTGTTTTAATACATTCTCGAATGTAATGGAAGATACGTGATGACATTCGTCTACAATGATCATCCCGTATCCTTTTACAAAAGGTTTGATTTCGTTGTTTTCAAAACATGACTGCATAAGGGCTATATCAATAACACCATGCAACGTGTTAGAGGTAGAATCAAGACACCCGACTGGAGAAAATGCCTTCTTCCTGCCTCGTTTCTTGGAAATCTCATCTTCTGTAAAATCTATGTCAAGAAATTCTGACAGGCGTTCATGCCATTGCATAAGCAATGCCTTGGAGTGTACCAGAATAAGTGTATTTGTCTTTCTTCGGGCAATCAGAGCCGCGGCTGTAACAGTCTTTCCAAAGGCTGTCGTTGCAGACAACACACCGTTGGAAAATGGCATGAGGGCATTGATAGCGTCCAACTGTTCATCGCGTTCCTTTCCTTTGAATGTTACGCCAATAGGTTTACCATAATTTGTATTATCAACTATTTCATAATCAATTTTGAGGGAATACAGCATGTTGATAATGGCATCCTCACACCCCCGAGGCATTGCAAGATATTCATCGGTAAAATCTGCACGGCAGATAATACGAGGAATGTTATATGTGGAAATACGCATCGCCTGTTTGCTGTAGAATTCAGGATTTTTGAACGCCGCAATATGTTTCAAATGATTACTAACCTTATCTGAAATAGATTTTAAAGGAATATATATCCTGTCTGATTTATGTATTATAAGTCTGCCGTTAAAGTCTTCCTGGGTCACATCCTGTATGACTGGTATTTCCCACGGTTTATTTTCCGAAGAAGTAGCTAATGTCCCAAAATCTTCTTGCTGATGCTGTATCAATAATGTATCTACGGTACCTTCATCTATTTTTCTTACATTGTATAGATATGTCCATTGATCCTGGAACGGAAGAAACTGCTCATCTACAAAAACGCTGTTTCCTGCTTTCCTGGCTTTTCCCTGCAATGGTAACGCAATGAGATTGCCGAATCCACCTTCCGGTACTTTATCCTGATTGGGAAAGAAGCGATCGTATGAATCGAATGTAATCCGTCCATTGCGCTTCATGGCTTCTGTAAGAATTGTATTGCCTAATTTCCTTGCTTTGTAGGCTGGTATGGGTTCATTAAAGAAAGTCCACACATGCGCACCATTGCCAGAACGTGAGCGTTCTATACTGAACGGAATTCTCCACTCTCTACAAATGGAAATAAATGCCAAAACATCGTTCTTATATCCATGAGTGCAATTTTTGTCATCAAAATCAGCACACAGGAAAGAACATTTATTATCAGAAGTAACGACGTACAGACCGATAACATCGCATCCGTTCTCATCCTTGCCTTCCAGATGTCGGTATATGTCTTGATTGGTTAACGGGGCAAAATTGCGGTTAGGACACTCTGCGCATTTATGCTTTTTCTTGTCACATATTCCTCTGCGCCATTCGTTGATACATACAGGTTGGTAACCACCTTTTTCTGTGGTTTTGTTGAACCATCGTCGTGCAAATACATCATCTCGTCCCTTGAAAAAGTTACGGAACAATGCAATTTTCTCATCAAGAGATAGTTTGATTGGAGGGTATATTATGGAAGAAAATGCTGTGCTTTCATCGTCACGTTTGATGGAGGAATACACTATACCATGTTGTGAAAGTATTGACTTCAGTTCTTCATTTTCGGCAAGCAGGGCATCGTATTTTATGACAAGCACATTGTATTTCTCTTGAAAACTGTCCATCTGTTATTTTGTTACCATTAAACCACACAGCAATGCAATTCCAAAACTTAGAAACGTTCCGGCAAGGACATACTCTGTTTTTGCTGTATCCGTGTCTTTGAATCGAAGGATGGATTTTGCCGCTATGATAAAACCGATTGCTTCATATTGTCCAATGATAACGAATATGATTGTAAGAATACGCTCTAAATTACCAATTAACGCTCCTGCATTTTTGATATTTTCACAAGACTGTGTCTCTCCAACTTGATATTTCTTTAAGACCAACTTAATCAGGATGTTTGCAGGCTTGATGCACAATAGTAACGCCAATATGAACAGAGGTATAGAGTAGCTGCCATTGCAATCCATCGATTGGATTGGCAACTTTGTTGTAGTGTCAAAGGAAAATGTTACTATAATCAGTATCGCCAAATGAGAAATCTGATCAATCACAAAATTCCATAATCCTTTGGGGCTATATGTTTTGATAACATCTATCACCAGATGAGAAAAAGCAATGGCAAGGGCATAAAATCTGAATTCACAAACAGGAACAGCTGCCCATGACACCCCGCCTATGATAAGCGAATGCACATACAGGAACCAACTTTTAAATTTCCTTTCCTCTTTCTGTGCACAGTATTTATCATTTTGCAGGTAAAAATCACCTATAACATGTGCCAATAACAGACTTAAAAACAACCAACTATTCATATTCTTCAAAATTTATCTGTTCAAAATATTTTATGGATTCTTCTATACAATACCATTTTGTAGCTGTAGAAGCATTATTTACACTGGCTTGGGATATACCTAGTTTCTTGGCAATGTCTGCCTCTTTGAAACCAAGTAGTTTATAATAAACAACTTCACTTTGGCGCATAGTCATATCATTTAATATGGCATCGGTCAATAGGGCTATAGTTTGCAAAGGAGCAGATAATTGCTTTTTACTTGTATGAACAGACATCGTTCCCTTATTCAGGGAACTCATTTCCTCAAGTGCACGTCCTGATAGATATATGGCCTCACCATCCCAAATGCCTTGTTCGGTATTCACTATTCTCATACCTCCGATACCAATGGCTATCCGTATTCCGTATGTATGGAAATTTTTCGTCTTTTCATTTTTAGCTGTGGAAAAAGATTTGATGCAGGATTTGATTATAAAGGCTATCCGGAATACGTTTGATACATTTTGCATTACACACTCTATATAGTCCCCTTTTATTTGGCGACCTTCAAAATCAGGATAACTCACTTTTAGCAAGCCAAATAATGATTCTATCCTTTGCTTTAATCCTATAGTTTCATTCACAGACAAGGAAGTGGATGCTACTATATCCGCTGAAATTGTTGCAAACATATTATTAGTCATTGATTTAATGACAAAGGTATGAGTTTTCTTTTATTCTATCAAAAATTATAGATTATTTAATCTATAATTGAAAAATATAGATGGATAAATCTATAATTGTGGTTTATATACAATATAACCTATAATCGAGTAGGAAGAAAATTACTTCGTTTTTCCTTCTACCTGATTTACTTTTAAAAAGTTTTATCGGATAGCCAAAACTTTGGTGGGGCATATTCAAAAATATCCGATTGCGATAGCAAAGATTAATACTGTATGGAATCTGCACTCTTTGATGATGCAAAAGGAATAATGCTGAGATGATACGTTTGTCATTGTTTGTTGGTGTTGATTTTTAGGACGTTCTTAAATTAAAACTTATACGGAACCACCAAATGTTATTTTTCGTACATTCATTGCGCATAAATTTTAACAGTCATGCAAAACATCTCCATGAAACGATTTACTTGGTGCTGTAAACTCACGTACCGAATTGCCACATTCATGATTCTGCCTGCCCTTATGGCTTCATGTGCTGGTGGAAACAGTGATAACAATGCGCGGTGGATAGACAAATGTAGTGTTGTGCCCAATCGGACGGTGGTAAATGGAGATACGGTGATAACCTGCGATATGTCTGCCGTGAAAGAATCCGTGCGTATACCGTTTAGTACGTTTTTCGATACGTTGGAGGTCATCAAGCTTGACAACAGTAATGAGGATGCGTTGGTGAGTGAAGCGCAGATGATAACCTTGACAGACAATTACCTGGGAATAAATATCGCTCACGACCCTTATAAACTGTTTACCCGCCAAGGCAAGTTTATAGGTCGTGTAGGAAATATCGGGAAAGGCCCCGGCGAATATGATTTGTGTTAGTCAAATTGACGAAGCGACAACCGAATCTTCCTGCTTCCCTGGACTACGAAACAAATACTGTCTTACGACTTACTGGGTAATTACGTAGGAAGTATCCCATTGCCTTACAGGGTTAGAAAAGGAGAGATGCAGGTGGACTATGACAGACAACGGGTGGCTGTACTGCAACTTGCGTTTATGGGTGAACCGGTGGCTTGGGTGCAGGACATGGAAGGGAACATCCTGTTCGAAAACAAATCACCACAGATGGACATGGAACCGGATTATAGCAACGAGATTTACTTGCACCGGAAAAGTGGTTCCGGTCTGATATTCTCAATAGACCGTTTTATGCCGACCGTGGATTCCTTATATATTTATCATACGGACAACAACAAACTTATCCCGCTATTTACTACGGATTTTGGTAGCGAAATTCCAAGTCATGCTTTCAAAGATTGCGGTAATTACTATTTCACGGACATCTACGGTCCCAATACTGACCCGAAGACCAAGCATTTGCATACCGCCACGGTGGTGAAGCGAATTATCATCAATAAGCAGACGCTACGAGGTGCATATTATAAAATGGTGAACAGTGGCTTGGCGGAATAGCCTTGGAAAGCAAGCGCTGGTTCATGAATGTTTGGAAGTCAAAGATTTCACCGGATGACAACGGCTATGTGATATTGGGAAAGAAAAAATCATAATAAAATTAAGTAATATTTCACTCTCTAAAATATCCAAGAAATGAAATAAGTATCGATAAACATCCATAAGAAAAGGTGTGGAACCCAAGTGCTTTCACACCTTTTTTTGTTTTTATTAGAGTATGTATGCTATAGATAGTGCTTACTTTATTATAGATCTTATTCCATAAACAATGTGACATCATGTCCTAAGTACTGTTCTTTTTCCTCTGGGCCAATGATGAAAAACGTAGCTTCTATTCTATCATTCCGTAAGTAACCGATGAAGTTAAGTATATAACTGTCGGTAGTTTCATTGGGCTTCAGTCTTTTTCCATAAGGACTTTTTATGACGATGGTGTCATTATTCATTTCATATTTTGATTTTCCTTTCAAAAGATATAACGTATTTTTGGTTTGGAAAGAAACAGAATCACTGCTTGTAAAGGTGAGGGAAAGACTCTGAGTACTAAAAGTTTTTCCTATAAGCCTCGTAGAGTTTTGTGTACTTTGATTTTCTGGTAAATCTTTAGAACAAGAAAAAATAAATGCACACAATGAAATAATTAATAGAGATTTTTTCATAATGTTCAGGTTGGTAAAAAATATGGTTCTTTATAGCACTGGACCCTTGGTGATTCAAGGAACTTATTATTTTTATGATAACAAAATAATAGAAGAAAAGGTTCATTTGCAGATTTACAAATGAATAGATGTTTATAATTGGGTTTGTGATTTCAATAAAAACGGTTTTAAGACAGCCTCATATTTGGGTAATCATTAGGTTACAACTTGACATATAAATCTAAAACTTCATGTTTTCTTAATTTACCGATAGATAATATTGATTCTTATTTTACGCTCACGTTAATTATGTGAGTTCGATATAAAATCAAAAGATAATGGCTGCCTGTCTTTGATAAAGTTCATTTCAATGGCGAGGCTCTTCTCTAAAGGAATAATAGGCTGCGATAGGTGACAATGAATCGGTTATGATATATTGCTGAAGGAACGATGTCTGGAGTGTTCTATTAGGAAAGAGATTTTCTTTGTAGTAATGTGTAAAGTAACGGAAACCACCGGAGTGGGGCAGAATGAGAATAACCATAATCTCAGTTGGGCTTGTTATGATGTCTTTTTGCTTGCCTTCAATCCTATATTTTTCCTCTTGTAATGCAAATTTCTTACAAAAATCATTAGTCATATCATAAATTTCTGTACTTTAGGCGCTGAAAAGTCTTACGCTTACGTTAACTATTAAACAATGAAAAGGAAACTTTTATTTATTTCGGTTTTGTGGTTTTGTTGCAGCGCAATCTGTTCTGGTGCATGCATAGATGAAGTGCGTACATTTTATACGAATTATATGACGAATCTTTTAAATGTGGATTCGCATAATGAAGCACCGTGTAAGAAGTATTTAACTGAAGAATTGGCTGCCAAACTCCAAAGAATGGTTTATGCTACAGGAAGCAATCCGATTATACGGGCACAAGATGTGAATTCAGATGCAATCAAGACATTGAATGTAAGAGAAATTGCAGACGATTGGTATATGGTAAGTTATCTTTGGGATGAAAAAGATAGTACCAGTCTGGTAGAGATTCCATTGAAAGTGGGATACGTGAATGACCAATGTAAGATTGTATATATTACCCCGATTGAAAGCGATACCCAATATGGAGATGAGTGGTTGTTTTGTTTTGGGAATGTAGCTTCTGATAAAATAGATAGTTCGTCGGGAAAATCATTGGTCGAAAGTTTTTATAAAGTTTATTTGGCTACCTATTGCAGTATGTGCGGCGATTTGAATGTCAGGTTGCAGTCTTTACGTCTGTCAAATTTGTCTCACACAGCTTTGGAGCAATTCAAGAAAGCAGAACAGGAGTATTTGCAGGATACTTTCGAGGGCTATGACCTTTTGGTTACGAATTTTGATTTCGACAGTATGTGGTTCAAAAGTCTGAAAGTTCTTCCGTTGGACGCTGATAATTATCAGGTTACTTATCAGGCAGGAAAGTACACCCATCAAATGAATATTCAGACTACATACCAAGAAGGCAGATATTGGATTAGTGCCATCACTGGCGTTCATTAATTCTACTCCGTTATTTCTTTCTGCTCAGTTCCGCCCGTATGCGGCTGAGCGACTGAGGCGTAATCATCAGATAAGAGGCGATGTGCTTTAGCGGGACATGCTGCAGCAATTCCGGATTCTGCTCCAGCAGGGCAAGGTAACGTTGTTTCGCCTGTGCAGCTCCTCCGTTTATCATCCAGTTTTCCATGTCCAGAAACTGCCGTTCGAAAATGATTCTTCCGATGTTGGCAAAGGCGATGGAAGAGGCGAAAAAAGTCTCCATCTTTTGCTTGGAGATGCGGAAGACCGTGCTGTCGCTAATGGCTTCGATGGAGGTAAGAGAGGGACGGTCGGCCACGTAGCTCCACGAAGAGAAGAGCGTGTCTCCTTCTGAAGCAAACCAGAGTGAAATGTCCACTCCGTCGCGCAGATAATGTCCTCTCCAGATGCCTTGGGCCACCAGGTAGAGACTGCTGTTGCGTTCTCCTTCCCGTACGATGTGTTCCCCTTTTCGGTAGGTAAGTCGTTCCATCTGTGCCAGTAATTGCTCAGATTCCGAGGCACTCAGTCCATATTTTTCGTGCAGTATCTCGCTAAAAGTCTTCATTCCTTTGGGTATCTATGTCGCTACAAAGGTAATAAAATCTTAGCTTCGTTTGTCGCGGCAGTAGAGAGTGAGGACAAAAAGGAAGGTCAGCAGCTCGGAAACGGGGACGGCCAGCCAGATTCCCGGCACTCCGCATAGCAGGGGCATCAGCCAGAAGCAGAGTAGCACGAGGATAAATCCGCGCAGCAGGGTGATGGCCATGGCAGGGCGGTCGCGTTCCACACTCTGGAAGTAGCCGATGGATACGATGTTGATGCCGAAGCATACGAAGCCGGAGGCAAACAGAGGAAGTCCTTCTACGGCGAGGTCGTGTGCCGGATAGCGGCTGTCGATGAACCAGGAGGCTATTGGGGAAGAGAACAAGGCCGTGACGGCGAAAACGATGATGCCGCAGGAGATGGCGGTCAGCAGGGCCAATCGGAAGGCTGCCCGCACGCGTTCCGGGTGTCCGGCTCCGAAGTTGTAGCTGAGAATAGGTTGGGCTGACTGGGCGATGGCGTTGTACACCATGAAGATGATGGGGAAGAAATAGCAGGCGATGCTGTAGGCGGCTACCCCGTCTTCACCCAGGTAGTGGATAAAAACGTAGTTCCCGGCAAACATCATGGTGGCGATGGCTGCCTCGCAGAGGAAACTGGACAATCCCAGCTTGCACATATAGCCGGTGTTGCGGAGGGTGAGCCGCAGGCTTTTCCAGGACAGCTTGACTTTACACAAACGGAGGACGCGCTGAGGCTGCATCAGATAAATCAGAATCATTGCGGCACCGACGATGTAGCCCAGACTGGTGGCCAGGGCGGCTCCGAACATGCCCCATTTGCAGATGAAGATAAACAGGTAGTCCAGGCCGATGTTGAGCAGGGCAGGGATGATGTTGCACACCATGGCGTAGTTGGGTGAGCCGTCCAGCCGCACGAAGAACATGCCCGAGCTCAGCAGGGCACTGAACACCAGGAAGGGTACGAACCAATACATGTATTCGGCGGCGAGGGGCAGCAGGCGGGGCGAGCTTCCCAGCAGTAAGGCTATTTTTTCCACATTGCAGAGAATGACAGCGGCGTAGGCGATGAGCAATAAGGAGGAAACTACGACAGCCTGCGTGATATTGATGCGGGCCACCTTTACTTTCCCTTGCGACAGGTGGATGGAGGCCACGACCGAGGCACCGATGCCGAACATCAGTCCCACGCCTGTATTAATCAGGAAGAGGGGAGCTGTGATGTTGACGGCGGCCAGGGCATCGCTGCCGATGCCTTTTCCCACGAAGATGCCGTCGGTGATGATGAAGATGGCCGAGAAAATCATTCCCAGTACGGTAGGGATAAGTAATTTCCGGAATAATTTCGGAATGTCCATGCTTCCGAAGTCAATACTGTCTTTCATGTCTTTTCTCTGTTTTTGCATTTGGCTGCGAAGGTAAGTCAATTCCGGCACTAAAAAATTCACAAATGATAATAAATCACTGCCTGAAAAGGGGTGTTTCGAAAACCTCTTTGTGTTTTTTCAGGGATGATTTAAGACAAAAAAGCGCTTCGAATTACCTTATTTAACGGGATGATTCTCTCTCGTTTCACAACTTTAGTGTACTTTTGCACACTTATTATTTTTTGAGGATAACGAGAGAATATATGGCACAGTCGAGAGAGATGACATCAGGGCCGAGTCTGCCACTGATTTTGAATTTTACTTTTCCTTTGTTGTTGGGCAACCTGCTTCAGCAGACGTATTCGCTGGTGGATGCGGCCATTGTAGGACGATTCTTGGGAATCAATGCACTGGCTTCCGTAGGAGCCAGTACATCGGTGGTCTTCCTGATACTGGGATTCTGTAATGGATGTTGCGGTGGTTTTGGTATTCCGGTGGCACAGAAGTTTGGGGCCCGCGATTATGTCACGATGCGGCGTTATGTGTCAGTCAGCTTGAAGCTGGCGGCCATGATGTCGGTGGCGGTGGCCATTGTCACGAGTCTGCTCTGCGGATTTATCCTACGTTCCATGCAGACACCTGAGAATATTTTTGAAGGGGCTTACATCTATCTGCTCATCACGTTTATCGGCGTACCGTGTACGTTTTTCTACAACCTGCTTTCCAGCATCATCCGTGCGTTGGGAGATAGCAAGACCCCGTTCTGGTTCCTGCTGTTCTCCACGTTGCTGAACATTGTACTCGATTTGTTCTGTATCCTGACGCTGGGATGGGGGGTAGCCGGAGCGGCCATTGCCACGGTTTTCTCGCAAGGACTTTCGGCTTTGCTGTGTTACATCTATATGTACCGCAAATTTGACATCTTGAAAACCGAGCCGTCCGACCGTCGTTTCCGGAAAGACTTGGCCCGTCAGCTTTTGTCCATCGGGGTGCCGATGGGCTTGCAGTTTTCCATTACGGCTATCGGCAGTATCATGTTGCAGAGTGCGAACAATGCATTGGGTACGGCCTGTGTGGCTGCCTTCACCGCGGCCATGCGTATCAAGATGTTTGTGATGTGTCCGTTGGACAGTCTGGGTATGGCCATGGCCACGTATTCCGGACAGAACTATGGTGCCGGAAAGCCCGACCGCATCTGGATGGGTATCAAGTCGGCCACGCTGATGATGTTGGTCTATTCCGTAGCGATTGCCATTGTAATGTGGGGACTGGCCGACAAGTTTGCCTTGCTGTTCATTTCGCCCGATGAGACGGAGATTATGAAAGATACCGTGTTGTTCCTGCACATCAACACGTCTTTCTTCATCCTGCTGGGCTCGCTGAGTATTCTCCGCTATACCATTCAAGGGGCAGGCTATACGCGGCTGGCCATGTTTTCGGGTGTTTCAGAAATGGTGGCCCGTGTGTTGGTCAGCCTCTTCCTCGTACCGGCCTGGAAGTTCTGGGGCGTCTGCTTTGGCGACCCGACAGCCTGGCTGTTTGCCAACCTGTTCCTGGTGCCGGCTTTCATCTATGTGTACCGCCGCCTGAAGGAGATTGTGGTGAAGGAAAGACGGGTGCTCGTCAATTCCTGATGGGCAATCGTTTCCAGACGGTAGGCGGTATCAGGTGCCAGAGGGCTACCATGATACGGTAGCGCCAGTCGATGAGGGCGATGCGTTTCTTTTTCTCCAGGGCTCGCACGATGTGACGGGCTACTTTCTCCGTGGACATCAGCATGGGATAGTGCTTGCCATCGTTCAGCAGGCCGGTGGCCACGAATCCGGGCCGGATGTCGGTGAAGCGGATGGGGAGATGTTGCATGCAAGCCAGCTGTTCCAGGGAGTCGATGTAGATATTCTGGAAACGCTTGGTGGCGGAGTAGGCCGGGGCGGCTCCCAGTCCTTTGGTTCCGGCAATGGAGCTGATGACGGCGAGATGTCCTCCTTGTTGCCGGGCAAAATAACGGAACGCCGCGGTGACCATCCGTACGAACCCCGTTCCGTTGGTTTCGAGCGTCTGAAGTTCGATGTCCGGTGCCAGTGTGTAATTCTGATGGCCAATGCCTGAGCAGTGCAGGTAGAGGTCCATTCCTCCCATTTCTTCTATCAGTTCCTGCAGGCGGTCGGGTGCATCCGCCTGACAAATGTCGATGGCCCGGATGTGGATGCGGTCCGGAGCCAACTGCTGCAATTCTTTCAGTTTTTCTTCGCGTCGGCCTGCCAGTCCGAGTATCCATCCCTTTTGGAGCAGTTGCAAGGCCGTTTCTTTTCCGATGCCGGAAGTGGCCCCTACGATGAGGGCCCGCTGGATAGGTTTCTTTTTCATCAGTTGGTACGTATTTCATAAAGGAACTCCTGTGAAAGCGGAAGTCCTTCGGTAGGGTTACAATGGATTTTTCCGTACAGGGGCATCTGCGGTTGGAGCGGTTTCAGCTCCGGTGAAAGATGGTTGCAGAAGGCCGTATAGGAATGGTTGTTCCTGCAAGGTCCTGCATCGTCACGATATACCAATACGTAGTGGTTCAGGGGACGGGCATGCACCAATTGGTTGATTTGCAGGGCCAGGTTGCGTGCTTCCCGCGGCGCAATGCGGTCGAACAGGCTGGAGAGATTGAATATCACCAGCTCGGTCAGTACCGAGTGTGCCTGCCAGAATGCTGGTTTCACAGCCGATAACCGAGGATACGAGCTTGTCTGAATGTGCTTGTAGGCAGAGGCCTGGAAGAAGGTTTCGGCAGTTTTCCCCATCTCCTGCAACGGATAGATATCCACGTAGGTCAGGTCCAGGTGAGGCAGGGAACGGCACACATCGGCAAAGGCCAGTCCCGAAGCACCCGCCTCATAGGACAGGTCACAGAACACTACCCGGCCAGAGACTTTCCGAATCAGGTCGTATAGCCAGTTGCCGCTTCCGGTGAAGAGGGCCTGTGCCGCCGCATATTGTTTCCGCAGATAGAAATAGTTGTATGCTTGGCAGAAGGTTTGCGGAGTCATTTCTTCGGGCAGGGCACGGAAGTCGCACCGGCCGTAAGCCGTGACTTCGCGGTAGTGGGCCTCGTTCGCCTCCCAATTCTGCGGAGGCGGAACCAGTTGCTCGAAAGCCTGCTGGAAGTGGGCGGGCAAGGAATAGCTTCCTTCCTCCAGTTCCCAGTTCCGGCGGTAAGACGGGAGGGTGAAATTGCCTTGACAGAACGATTCGGCATCCGTTTCCAGGTAACCGTTGTGCAGGCGGATGTATTCCAGCAGTTTGTAGAACGTGATATTGGCCCCGAGAATGTGCGGGTTGCCGGTCAGCAGCAGTTGCTTGCGGGCCCGGGTAAGCGCCACGTTCAGCTTGCGGTCTATCAGGAAAGCACCTTCTTGAAACGTATTGGCTGTCAGGAAATTGAGCTGACTGAAATTCTGTACGGTGAACGAATAGATAATTACATCCCGCTGGCTGCCTTGGTAGCGTTCCACCGTGTCGATGGAGATGTTCAGCAAGTCGGGCAGTTGGAGGCGGGCTATTTCTTTCCGAATCATGGCAATCTGGTTGCGGTAGGGCACGATGACGCCTACCGTCCGGTTGGGGTCGAAATGAGATTCCGTCAGGCGGTAGATGTGGGCCAGCAGGGTGGCCACGATGCGGGCTTCGTGCGGGTTGGTCTTGTCGGAACCGCTGAGACTTTCGGGGGCTTCTGCTGGGATGAAGACCATTCTCCGTTCCAGCAGCAGGCGGTCGATGGGGTCTTGAGCGGTCAGTCCGGCTGAGTAGGGTGTTTCTTCTAGCTGGTGGGGGAGCGGCACGCACTCCAGTTGTTCCTGGTAGTAGAAGGTCTGGTTGGGGAACTCGGCAATGGCCGGGTGCATGCGTCCTTGCTGGCGGAGTACACTGCGGCAAGTGTCAGGACTCGACTTGTACAGGCGTTCAAAGAGAGAGTTGCGGCAGTCCTCCAGTCCGATTTGTCGTAGGAGCGGGTCGGTGACAGCTGCTTCTTCGGCACTTTGCTGGGCGATGGCCGGAAGCTGCTTGTAGTCACCCACCAGTACGAACTTGTCGATGGCGTTATGCTGCTGGTGGCGGGCCGAGAGGATACCAATCAGGTCGGGTTCCAGTATCTGCGAGGCTTCGTCGATAAGCGCCAGCTGGAAATGCTTCAACGTGAAGAGGTTGAGTCGGCTGTTGAGGGAGGTCGTCGTACTTACGAAGATACGGGTGCGGTCGATTTTCTGCCGGATGTCGGTCAGCTTGGGACAGTCGGCCAGGCTGTGCTTCAGCAGGTAAGGCACGAAACGCTTGTCGCACGACAGTTCGCTGCCGATGCGGATGAACGGGATTTTCTCGGCAATACCGGAATCGAGGAGCATGCTGCAGATTTCATCCACTGCCCGGTTGGTGTACGACAGGAGCAGGATGGACGTATCCGGTTCGCTCAGGGCTTCTTCCACCATATAGCGCAGGGCACACGAAGTCTTTCCGGTACCCGGAGGACCTACCAGTAGGAAGTAGTTCTTGGCTTGTTTCTCTTTCCGGATGAGTTCGTTGAAACGGCCGTATTCACCGTTCAAAGTGATTTCCTCCTCTTTCAGTTCAGGAGCACGTACACCTAACAGCAATTCTTTCCGGTCGGCACAGGCGGACAGAAAGGCGTACAGTCCGCGGAACCCGTTATTGGCCGAGGTATCGGAAAAATCATGTTCGATGGCGAAAAGGTCGTCTCCGCCCCCGATAATATCTTTGTTCTGCTGTCCGTTGCGCAAGACCAGTGTCATGCGGTCCGGATGCAGTTCCAGGATGTTTCCCTTCATGAGAATGTGTTTCCGCAGGTCGGGTTCTCCCTGGTAGGAATACAAAATCACCATGTCGCCCGTCCGGAAATTAGGCAGGAAGTCTTCTTCCTGTGTAGGAATGTGCAGTTCGATGAGGTCGTATCCTTTGCCTGGTCCGCTGCTTTGTTTCTGCAGAATGGTCAGTCCCAGCAGGATGTTGCCAGCCTCCAGTTTCTCGTGCAGTGGGATGTGCCAGTTACCGGCAAACCCGTGCGAGGCATCGCTGTTTCCTCCGGTCTTGCTGAGAATCTGTTCCTTTGCCACGAACGTGAAGTAACGGTTGAAGTACGCCCGTTCCAGCGGGGTACAGCGTTTCAGGGTATTGATGGCTGTCTGCAACTGTGGTTCCTGGTAGTCGTTCCACAGCTTTCCGCCTACCTGCAACTCGTTCAGCAGGTCGGTGCTGAGGGAATCCACCACCTCGCCGATGCCTCCTTCGCCCAGCTGCATCTCGTTGTGCACGATGTAGTTGCGGAGCTTGATGCTTTCCCGGAACAGGTTTTCGGCAAAATGCTCCAGCAGCAGTCCGTCGGCATACTTGGAATAGAGCAGGAAGGTCTGCATGTGTTCCGTTTCCTGTCCGAAATTGTATCGCAGCACGCCCTGATAGAGCATCATCTGGATGAAATGGTCCTCCTTGTGGCGGTGGTTGTATTCGTCGCGCTTCCCGGCCTTTTGTTCGATGAGCACCTGAAAGTCTTTCTGCATCATGTCCACACGTCCTTGCAGCCCTAATTTTTCGCAGATGAAAGAGGCTTCGAGCAGGGTATTCTTCTTGTTGAAATGCTGGATGTTGCGGGGCAGCACGTCGTGTACAAACGAGCGGATGTTCATCATCTGGGCCTGCGCCTGGGCATGGAAATCGGCCGGAATCTGACAGGTACAGAAATCAAGGGCCGAGGCGGCAAAGAATTTCTGGATGCTACGCGGGTAGGTGACCGGCTCCTGGGGCTGTTCGTTGATGTAGTCGTCGAGAAACTGGCTGGCCAGGTTACCCATCAGGATGGGAGCCGTATGAGCTCTCGGCTTGATTTTATTCATGAAATAGTTGAGCGGATGATGTCCGTATTCCCGGAAGCAGGCCGCCAGCGAACTGATGTCAATCAAGTAGTCGGGATGGATGACGATAAGGTTCGGAATGTAATGGTTCTCTTCGTCCACCCGCACATCGAGCAGGTTCAGGGGCAGGTTCTCCGTCAGCAGTTCTTTCAGATACAGCAAATCGCCCTGATAGCCTCCTTTGGCATAGTTGATGATGATGAAGGGATCAGTATCACTGTCGGTGGCTGCAAATATCTGAGTATCGTTCCAACTGGTCACGGAAGCCCGCACGTAAGGAATGTGCGACAGGCGTGTGCCTTGATAGGGACGGTTGGAGTGAGGGATTTCCGGAAGAATGGAAGCCGGAATGTCTTCTTCAAAGCCCAGCGAGACAAAGCGTACCAGGGCACGCAGGTCGTAAAGGTATTCCTGCATGTCGGCCTGAAAATGGTCGCCCATGGCAGCGTTGCAGTTGCGGCGCATGGTCTGGATGGCATACCGGTCGGAGGGAGTCATCTTTTTCTCCTTGCAGATGTAGTCCAGACGAGAAAACAAGTTGGCAAAGGAAAGGGTGACCCCCGTGGTCAGTTCATAACAAGCCTGCTCCAGTACTTTGTGGAGCAGGATGTATTTGGCTTGTAAATTGTCGGGAGCAGCCGTCGGCTGACGGTGAATCTGTTCGATGCGATGGAACAGATCGAAAGATTGGAGTTCTATACGGGACATGTGCAAAAAGGGCAGGCCGGCGTTACTGTTTAATTAAGTGATAGATACGGTAAGCCTTGGTGAGTCCGTTGAATTCTCCTTTGTACTGGTCAGTCACGTCTTCCTTGATGAGGCAAACTGTGTTTGTACTTTCAGCGGATTCGGACGCTGCCGTCCCTTCAGCTGTCGTTTCGTTTTCAAACAGCATGAAGGTATATTGCTGCTTGGTGCTTCCCGCCATGGTAGCCTCAATGCGCAGATAGGGTTCTCCTGTATCTTCTGTATATTTGAGGGTACGTTCAAAAATGCCAAGCTGATAGTTACCTGTGCTGTTCGGGAAAATTCTCAGTTCCCCATACGACTGGGAAGCATCTGAATAGATGAAGGAAAAGCGTCCTTCTGCCTGGAGAGGGGATTCCTCTAGGATGCGTGCCTTTAAGGTCGATTCGTCTCCTTTGGTGAGGTTATCGCCTTCCACTTCTGCTTCCAAGCTTTCCACCCGGTATTCATCTGTAGGATTGCTGACCAAGATAGATACGGTGTAGCTGTTTCCTTTCCGGTCGGAAATGGTGGTAGAGGTCTGACCGATGCTGACCGGAAGGAAGGTCAGGGTTTCTCCATCGTAGCGGTAGTCCGCAATGGTGGCATCTCCGTTTTTGAGGGTGTAGTTCCCATCTCCTCCCCGGATGAAGAATTTTTCGCCTGTGCTGAACAGACTGAGTTCTATCGTGCCGTCGGTTATTTTTTGCTGGTTGTCCACGCTGACGAGGTAAATCGGACCATCATCGTTTTTGCAGGCTGCGAAGAGCAGGATGCAGGTTGTCAGGAACATTCCTTGAATAAATTGCATGAGTTTCATAAGTCGTATAGTTGAATTCTTGCTTCAAATATACGACTTTTTGGGGATTTATGAAGGGTATGTAGCAAAAACTAAGGTTAGTCCGTCTGGCTTCTTCATGTAAAAGCGGCCGTGACTGTCTGAGTACTTCCCTTGCAGTACTCTAGTACTCCCTCGGCAGTACTGTAGTACTTCCTTTGCAGTACTGCAGTACTTCCTAGGAAGTACTGGAATCAGATAAAGTGCTTTCAATCAGTTCTTTTCTTTTAGCGTATAGTCGCCTGCTTTTTCGTCAATCAGGTGCTGCAGCTCTTCCAGTGACGGAACTTTTCCTTGGAAGGTGATGACAGCTTCCGGAGGAGTCAGGGTGACTTGGGCAGTCGCATCTTCTACGGTATTCAGCACTTTTTCTACCCGGGTGCGGCAGTGGTCGCACATCATGCCTTCCACCAGGTAGGTCTTTTGGACGCCGGAAGCGGCTGAGGCAGGAGAGGGGGCGGCTGCCGGTGCCGGCTGTACGGGGTTCGGTTGTACCTCTATGGGTCGTGTTTCCACTGGTGGTATTTCCACGGGACGAATTTCTTCCGTGACGGCTGCCGATGTGTGGGTATGTGCCAATTTTTTCCGCTTCAACCGCAGACTGTTGCTTACCACACTCACACTGCTCATGGCCATGGCAGCGCCGGCTATCATCGGGTTCAGCAGGAAGCCGTTGAGGGGATACAGGATACCTGCCGCTACGGGGATGCCAATCAGGTTGTAGATGAATGCCCAGAAAAGGTTTTCGCGGATGGTGCGTACCGTGGCTTGGGAAAGGCGGATGGCATCGGTGATTTTGTTCAAATCGGAGGAAATCAGGGTCATCTTGGCCACGTCCATGGCAATGTCGCTGCCTTTTCCCATGGCGATGCTGAGGTCGGCCTGGGCCAGTGCGGCACTGTCGTTGATGCCGTCGCCCACCATAGCTACCACTTTCCCTTGGTGTTGCAGTTCCTGAATGAACTGGGCTTTCTGCTGGGGAAGTACTTCTGCCTGGAAATGGGTGATGCCACATTGTTCCGCAATCTTCCGGGCGGTTTCCGGATTGTCGCCGGTCAGCATGTAGGTGGAGATTCCCATTTCCTGTAATTGCATGACGGCTTCTTTGGAGGTCGGCTTGATGCGGTCGGCAATGGCCACCACTCCCAAGGCTTGCTTTTCATCGGCCAGCCAGATGACGGTCTTGGCCTCCTCGCTCAGGCGGGTGGCTTCTTCGGCCAGGGAGGCGGGAATGGCAAGCCCGTGTTGCTCCAGCAGGCGACGGTTGCCGGCATAATAATAGGTACCGTTGATTTTTCCACGTACACCCAGTCCCGTCAGGCTTTCGAACCCTTCCATGGGGAGAGGTTGCGTAGCGAGATGGTGTACGATGGCCTGTGCCAGCGGATGTTCCGATGCACTTTCCAGGGTGAAAAGGATGCGTGACAGGGGGGCTTGCGACAGGCCGGCGGAGAGGTCGGTCACGGTCGGGTGTCCTTCGGTCAGGGTACCGGTCTTGTCGAGGACGATGGCATTGACCTTGCGGGCGGTCTCCAGGCTGTCGGCATCTTTAATCAGGATACCGTTTTCAGCGCCTTTCCCGATGCCCACCATGATGGCGGTCGGCGTGGCCAGTCCCAACGCGCAGGGGCAGGCAATGATGGTCACGGTGACAGCGGCCAGCAGTCCATGGGTAAAGCCGTTCTGACCATCCAATAGAACCCATGCCAGAAAGGCAAGCAGGGCGATGCTCAGGATGGTGGGAACAAAGATGGCGGCAATGCGGTCGACCAGCTGTTGTACGGGGGCCTTGCTGCCTTGTGCTTCCTGCACCATGCGGATGATGTGGGCCAGCACGGTTTCACTGCTCACCTTGTCGGCGGTGAAACTGAAACTTCCTTTCTGGTTGATGGTGCCGGCAAAGACTTTTTCGCCGGGGACTTTTTCCGTGGGAAGCGGTTCGCCGGTGAGCATGCTCTCGTCTACATACGAACGTCCTTCATCTACCGTACCGTCTACGGGTATGCGGGCGCCGGGTTTCACCAGCAGGCGCTGTCCGGCTTGTACTTGTTCCACGGGAATCTCTTTTTGGGTGCCGTCCGGACTCAGTAGGGTAACGGTGGACGGTTGCAGGCCCATCAGTTTCTTGATAGCTTCGGAGGTGTTGCCTTTGGCTCTCTCTTCCAGCAGTCGCCCGAGCAGGATGAACGAGATGATGACACTGGCGGCTTCAAAATAGACATGGGGATGAATCCCACGGCTCAGCCAGAATTCCGGCCAGAACAGATTGAAAAGGCTGAAGATATATGCGATGCCTGTGCTGACGGCCACCAGCGTGTCCATGTTCGACGTGCGGTGTTTCAGTTGTTTCCAGGCGTTGCGATAGAAATCCCGTCCCAACCAGAAGACCACGGGGGTAGCCAGTATCCACATCACGTAGTTGGCATAAGCCCAGTCCATGAAACACATGCCGATGATGGCTACCGGGATAGACAAGGCCAGGGAGCAGAGGGTGCGGAACTTCAGTTTCTGGTATTTCTGCACGTGTGCGTCTTCTGCAATTTCTTCTTTGTTAGCGCGGGTGTCGATGACCAGGTCGTAGCCAGCTGCCTGGATGGCACGCTTCAGCACTTCCGGTGAGCAGCTTTCGGGATTGTATTCCACGGTGGCGGTGGCAGCCGCATAGTTCACGCTGGCATGATACACCCCTGTCTGACGGTTCAGGGTCTTTTCTACTCGTGCAGCGCAGGCGGCACAGCTCATCTCCAGCACAGGGAATATTTGCGTAGTTTTAGTGGTATTCATTTGTTCTTTATTTAGAATGGGACAAAATTACAACATTCCCATCGGATTCAAAAATTTCTGTTTCATATTCATATTTATTTATCAAGATAAGGAACGATTCTTGAGTAGAAATAGTTACATTTGCGCAAAAATAAAATACAACTATTATGTCGGAATTGGCCCCTCTTATCAGTGATTTGGCATTAATATTGATTAGTGCCGGAGTTATCACATTGATCTTTAAAAAATTAAAACAGCCCCTTGTGTTGGGATATATCGTAGCGGGTTTTGTATGCAGTCCTCATTTCACGTTTACTCCTTCGGTGGCGGATGCCGACAATATCCAGACTTGGTCGGAGATTGGCGTGATTTTCTTGCTCTTTGCCTTGGGACTGGAGTTCAGCTTCAAGAAACTGATGAAGGTGGGGGGCTCGGCGGTTATTTCGGCTTGTACCATTATTTTCTGTATGATTATGGTCGGGATTTTCGTGGGATGGCTGTTCGGCTGGAAGCAGATGGACTGTATCTATTTGGGAGGTATGCTGGCCATGTCGTCCACGACCATTATTTATAAGGCATTCGATGATTTGGGATTGCGACAGCAACGCTTTGCGGGCTTGGTGCTCAGTATCCTGATTCTGGAAGATATCTTGGCTATCGTGTTGATGGTGATGTTGTCCACAATGGCGGTGAGCAAGAACTTTGAAGGCAGTGAGATGATTTACAGCATCGGCAAACTGGTGTTCTTCCTGATTCTGTGGTTTGTGGTGGGGATTTACCTCATCCCATTGTTCCTGAAGAAGTCCCGTAAGCTGATGAGTGATGAAACGTTGCTGATTGTGTCGTTGGCCTTGTGTTTCGGCATGGTGGTGCTGGCGGCAAGGGTGGGATTCTCTCCTGCTTTCGGGGCCTTTATCATGGGTTCTATTTTGGCCGAGACCATTGAATCGGAGCATATCGACAAGCTGGTGGCTCCGGTGAAAGACTTGTTTGGGGCCATCTTCTTTGTATCGGTCGGCATGATGGTCGACCCGAACATGATTGTGGAATATATCTGGCCGATTCTCGCTATTGTGGTGGCCATTCTGGTAGGACAGACCATTTTCGGTACGGGAGGTGTGTTGCTGTCCGGTCAGCCGTTGAAGATAGCCATGCAGTGCGGATTCAGTCTGACGCAGATTGGTGAATTTGCATTCATCATTGCCGCATTGGGTGTCAGTCTGCATGTCACGAGTCATTTCCTGTATCCGATTGTAGTGGCGGTATCCGTCATTACGACCTTCCTTACTCCGTACATGATTCGTCTGTCGGGGCCTGCCTATACTTTCATAGACCGTCATTTGCCGGTGTTCTGGCGGCATTTGCTGGAACGCTACACGGCTGGTGTGCAACCGGTAAACCATCAGAATAACTGGAAGAATCTCCTGATATCTATCGTGCGTATCACTCTGATTTACCTGGTGCTTTCCGTAGCGATGGGGGTACTCTCTTTCAATCTGTTCCTTCCGCTGCTGGTATCTGCTGCGGGGGATTTCTGGGGAAAGGTGGCAGGAGCCGTGGTGACGATTGCCTTGATTGCGCCTTTCCTGCGGGCCATGATTATGAAGAAAAACCATTCTATCGAGTTTAAAGCGTTGTGGGCGGACAGCCGTTTCAATCATGCTCCCTTGATATCCATTGTGTTGCTGCGTATTGTGTTGGCCGTGTTGTTTGTAATTTACATCATCAAACATCTGTTCCAGGCTTCCGTAGCACTGATGGCAGGTATCGCCATTTTGGTTGTATTGCTCATGATTGCTTCCCGTTTCCTGAAAAAGCAGTCCATCGGGCTGGAACGTACGTTTGTGCAGAACTTACGTTCGAAAGAGATGCGTAAGGCGTATTTGGGAGAAAGCCAGCCGGAATATGCCGGGCGCTTGCTCGACAGAGACTTGCACTTGTCGGATTTTGTCATCCCGGCCGATTCGCTTTGGGGCGGGAAAACCTTGATGGAGCTGGACTTTGGAAAGAAATATGGGGTGCATGTGGCTTCCATCATCCGGGGAGCGCATCGGATTAATATTCCAGGCGGAGGGAATCGCATTTTCCCCAACGACAAATTGCAGGTAATCGGTACCGATGAGCAGTTGTCCGCCTTTTCTTCCCAGCTGGAAAAGGTTGCAAAAGGACATACGGATGAGGATTTCGAGGAACATGAAATGTACCTGAAGCAGTTTGTGGTATCGCGTAAATCGCCGTTCTGCGGACGTACCATCCGGGAAAGCGGTATCCGTAATAAATACCATTGTCTGGTTGTGGGAATCGAATCGGCAGATGACAGCAAGCTCCGGCAGCCGGAGGTTTCCTTCACCTTGCAGAAGGGCGATGTGGTATGGGTCGTAGGGGAGGAGGAAGACCTGAAGACCTTGTTTGCGGTATCGGAAGTTCCTGAGCCTGAGATGGCGGAATGAATAGGAACGAAAAAGAAACGGGCTTTGCAAGATTGGAATATCTTACGAAGCCCGATTCTTTTCTGAATGGCTTTTCTTTGCGTTATTCTTCTTCACTGTCTTCTTCCTCGTCGAAGTCGAAGTCAAAATCATCCATGTATTCCGGTGTGAAGAACTCGTCCAAATCTCTTCGTTCCTTTTTGGTAGGACGTCCGGTGCCTCTTGCGCGGTCTACGAAGCCGCTGATTTTGCTCATCTCCAACAGTTCATATTGGTCGGGTGTCGTGACGTTTTCCATCACATCAGGAACCAGTTTGGCCCCCACCCGTTTCTCGATGGCCTGCAACACCTTGAAGGAATAGGTAACGGGTGGTTTTCTGACCTGTACCACATCCCCCGGTTTGACCGTCCGGGCTGGTTTGGCCTGCGCACCGTTGATGGAGATTCTTCCTTTTTTGCAGGCTTCGGCCGCAATCGTTCTTGTTTTAAAGATACGTGCGGCCCACATCCATTTATCTATTCTTGCTTCTGGCATGTGCTTATTTGTTGTTATACTGGTTCATGGTATTGTTCAGTCCGGCCAGGCAGAAACTTTTGATGATTTCCTGCGCCACTTCCAGGCGTTCCGGCATCAGTTTCATGGCTTCCTCGTCGAAATGTCCTAATACGAAATCGATTTGTCCTCCTCTTGGAAAATCGTTGCCAATGCCAAAGCGAAGGCGGGCATAGTTTTGAGTCCCTAAGGTAGCGGCGATGTGTTTCAGGCCGTTGTGTCCGGCGTCACTTCCTTTTCCTTTTAGTCGCAACGTACCGAAGGGAAGGGCCAGGTCATCCACTACGATAAGCACATTTTCCAGAGGAATTTTCTCCTGTTGCATCCAGTAGCGTACAGCGTTTCCACTGAGGTTCATATAGGTGGACGGTTTGAGCAGGATTAACTGTTGTCCTTTTAACGACAGGTGTGCAGTGGCTCCATAACGTCCATCGCTAAAAACAATATTGGACGCCTTAGCTAAGGCGTCCAATACCATAAATCCTATATTATGACGGGTTTCGCGGTATTCTTCACCGATATTCCCCAGTCCAACAATCAAGTATTTCATTGAAAGGATTTTTGAGTGTGTAGGTTACTGAATTATTTACCAGCAGCAGCCTGAGCACCACGAGCGGCACGAGTCAATTTAACTGCGCAAACTACGGCTTCTTTTGCGTTCAGCAATTCCAGACCTTCGTAGTTCAATTCACCTACTTTGACAGTTTTACCCAATCCCAGCGGAGTTACGTCGATAACCAGACGTTCCGGAATGATGTTGTACAAAGCTTTCACTTTCAATTTACGAATCTGCAGAGCCAATTTACCACCGGCTTTCACACCTTCTGCCAAACCTTCCAGTTTTACAGGAACTTCCATTACGATAGGTTTGTTTTCATCAATCTGATAGAAGTCTACGTGCAGAATCTTGTCTGTTACAGGGTGGAACTGGATATCTTTCATGATGGCATTTACAACCTTACCATCGATGTTCAAGTCTACTACATAGATATGCGGTGTGTATACCAAATTCCGCAAGCCTTCTGTCGGAACAGTAAAGTGAGTAGCAACTTGGTTGCCGTTTTCATCTTTCTGGATTCCGTACAATACGCAAGGAACACCATTTTCTTTACGAAGTTCACGAGTGGCTTTCTTACCAGTTTCAGTTCTCAAAGAACCTTTGATTTCAATTGATTTCATTTTCTAAAAAAATTTGTGTTACTCTAAATTAAGTTGATTTTCTTTGCTTAATTCGCCATCACACGATGTGGTATATCACACGATGAGCTTGAAAAAGCGGCGCAAAGGTATGTATTTTTTTTGATATTCCAAAATTCCCCTCAATAAAATCCTGTGATTCAGCTGTAAATTGATTCGCTGAACCTTTTTTAGAAGTCAATGTCGATTTTGATTTCTCCCGATTGCTGTGGCTCCTCTTCAGTTTTTGGCGTTTCTGCATGGTCTTCAGCGGTCAGCTCGCCTTGTTCATGTCCAATAAAGTCGATAGCTTGCTGCAGACCGTGCATGAACTTTTCAAAATCTTCTTTATATAAGAATATTTTGTGCTTTTCAAAATTCACCTGAGGGTCGTCTTTGTCAAGCGAAACCACTTTCTTGCTTTCTGTGATAGCAATGAACATTTCTTCCTTCCGGTTTTTCTTTACATCCAGATAGTAAATTCGCTTTCCTGCCTTAATCGCTTTGGAAAATACGATTTCTTTGTCGTTTTCAATAGTTGTACTTTTCTTTTTCAGTTCTTCCATAACTCACTGTTACTAATAAAAATGCGTTCAAATTTGAATATTTTTTTGCAATGTGGCAAGAGAGAATGAAGAAAAAATATCGAATCTCTGAAAAAAAGAAAAAATATGGTACTTCATGGTGGGCTGTAAAAGAAAATTACTTATTTTTGCACACCTAAAAATGTAGTTTTGTTTATATATTATGATCAACAGAGTTCTTATTCGTCTGAAGATAGTTCAGATAATTTATGCGTATTATCAGAACGGCGGTAAAAATTTGGATACTGCAGAAAAAGAGTTGTTCTTCAGTTTATCCAAAGCGTATGATTTGTATAACTATCTTTTGCTTTTAATGGTAGAAGTAACCCGGTATGCCAACAAGCGGTTGGATGCTGCGAAAAATAAATTGGTTCCTACCAAGGAAGATTTGTCTCCCAACATGAAATTTGTAGAAAACCGTTTCATTGCACAGTTGGAAGTGAATAAACAATTGAATGCTTTTGCTGCTTCCCAAAAGAAAACGTGGGAAAATGAAGGTGACTTTATTAAAAACTTGTGTGAGCAAATCATGCAGAGTGACATATATAAAGAATATATGGCAAGTGAAACATCGTCTTATGATGAAGACCGTGAGTTGTGGAGAAAAGTTTATAAGAAGATTATTTTTAATAATGCAGCTCTAGATGAAGTATTGGAAGATCAGAGCTTGTATTGGAATGATGACAAGGAAATCGTGGATACTTTTGTCTTGAAGACTATCAAGCGTTTTGATCCGAAGAATGGAGAAAAACAGGAACTTCTTCCTGAATTTAAGGATGAGGAAGATCAGGATTTTGCCCGTCGTTTGTTCCGCCGCTCTATTTTGAATGCGGATTATTATCGTCATTTGATTAGTGAGAACTCAAAGAACTGGGATTTGGATCGTGTGGCATTAATGGATGTAATTATTATGCAGATTGCTTTGGCTGAAATTCTCAGTTTTCCGAATATTCCGGTGAATGTGTCTTTGAATGAGTATGTGGAAATAGCGAAGTTGTATAGTACTCCGAAGAGTGGAGGATTCATCAATGGTACACTGGATGGGATTGTTAATCAATTAAAAAAGGAAAATAAGCTGACTAAAAACTGATATATTTGTCAGACTATTATTAATCTAAACCGAGAAAACGTATGAATTTGTTAGCTGTCGTATTACAGGCTCAAGGAGGAGCAGATTACTCTTTCCTTATTATGATGGTGGCGATTTTCGCCATTATGTACTTCTTTATGATTCGTCCTCAGAACAAGAAGCAGAAAGAAATTGCCAAGTTCCGTAAAAACCTGGAAGTAGGCCAATCTGTAGTGACTGCAGGAGGTATCTATGGAAAAATAAAGGAAGTAGAAGACAATACAGTTGTAGTTGAAATAGCTGCTGGTGTAAAAATTAAAGTAGATAAAAACTCTATTTATGCGGATGCACAGGCTCAGCCTGCGAAATAATTGTCATTATGGCTATGTTCGATGGAAAGAACATAAAGAGATATTACTTGATTATCATTCGTAAAATCAGGAATTTCCTGCTCAGTGAAAAGAGCAGGGAATTCCTGATTTTTCTGTTTTTTGTTTTTGTGTCATTGTGCTTTTGGTTCTTACAAACAATGAATGATGTGTATCAAACAGAATTCAAGATTCCGGTGCGGTTGAAGAATGTACCGAAGGAAGTAGTGATGACCTCAGAACTTCCGAATGAAATTAAGGTAAAGGTAGAAGATCGAGGTACGGTCTTGTTGAATTACATGTTGGGAAAAACTTTTTTTCCGCTGACTTTCAATTTTGAGGATTATCAAGATAAAGGTTCTTACGTACGTATTCCGCAGACAGAGGTCGTAAAGAAGGTGACAGCCCAGTTGAATAATTCTACTCAGCTTCTGTCTGTACGTCCTGACACGTTGGATTATATTTACTCGAAAGGAGTTGCAAAGAAAGTTCCTGTAGCTGTGGGAGGAGAGGTCTCAGCGGGGCGGCAGTATTATGTGTCGGAGATGAAAGTGTCTCCGGATTCTGTCGTTGTGTATGCTCCTCCAGGAGTGCTGAATTCTATCTTGACGGCTTACACCCAACCATTTCATTGGACTAATGTGACCGATACTCTTAAGAAACATATTAATTTGCAAAAACTTCATGGTGTGAAGTTTGTACCTTCATCGGTAGATGTGACTGCTTGTGTGGATATGTATTCTGAAAAGACATTGGAAGTACCAGTTGTTGGAATCGATTTTCCTAAAGGGAAAGTGTTGCGAACTTTTCCTTCTAAAGTACAAGTGGTTTTTCAGGTAGGATTGAAAAATTTTAAGTCGGTGAAGGCGCATGATTTTCTTGTGGGAGTATCCTATAGTGATGTGGTGAATAATAAATCTGAGAAATTGCAACTTACTTTAAAACGGTATCCGGATGTGGTTACTCATATTCGCATAAGCCCTTTATCAGTGGATTATCTGATAGAACAGCAAACCGTGGAAAAGGCGGTAAAAAATGGGGATGTAGCGGATGATTAAAATTGGAATTACCGGAGGAATTGGCAGTGGAAAATCATACATAGCCCATCTGTTAGAGAAGAAAGGAATACCATTGTATGATACTGACCGGGAAGCTAAACGGCTGACTGTAACACACCCTCGGATACGGAAGGAACTTTCGGCTTTGTTGGGCACGGAGGTTTATCAAGCGGATGGAACCTTGAATAAGTCTTTGGTAGCCAACTACCTGTTTTCTTCTCCAAAGCATGCCGGGCACATCAATCAAATTATCCATCCATGTGTGTATGAGGATTTTCAATCGTGGGCCAATCGGCAGGCGAAAGTAGGGGCAGAGGTGGTGATGATGGAAAGCGCCATTTTGTTTGAGTCGGGTTTTCAGAAAGCGGTAGATTATGTAGTGATGGTGTATGCTCCTTTGGATTTGCGCATAAAGCGGGCCATGTTTCGTGATTCGGCATCCGAAGAGCAGATTAAAGCTCGCATTGCCGCACAGATGGACGACGAGGAAAAGAGAAGAAGATCCGACTATGTTCTCTTTAATGATGAAAAAATGTCGTTGGAGATGCAGATTGCTGCATTGGAAGCATGGCTTGCCAGTAGAAAAACGGGCAGATAGTTTGTGTATGTCATTCGTCCGTTGTATTTTTGTCACTTGTAATTAATTTTAATCATATAGGAAAAAATGTTGAAAACTATTTTAGCTATTGCAGGGAAACCTGGTTTGTATAAACTGATTTCTCAGGCAAAGAATATGCTGATTGTGGAAACCGTCAGTGCAGAAAAGAAAAGAGTTCCAGTTTATGCCAGCGATAAAGTAATTTCATTGGGCGATATCGCAATGTATACGGATGCAGAGGAAGTGCCTCTGAGTGAAGTGCTGGAATCTGTCAAGAAAAAAGAAAACGGTAACGTGACCGCGTTGGACTACAAGAAAGCCTCTGCAGAAGAGTTGCATGCATTTATGGCGGAAGTGTTGCCGAATTACGACCGCGACCGTGTACATACCAGCGACATCAAGAAACTGATTCAGTGGTATAACCTGCTGGTTTCAAACGGAGAAACTGATTTTGTAGAAACAGAAAAAGCGGCCGAATAAACGAAATACGTACGGTTAGCGTACGGTGAGAAGAAAGTAAACTGTCTCAGGACAAACGGATGCGTTGTTCCGGCTACGGAGTGCGGCATTTGTCCTAAGACAGTTTTTTTATTATATAACCACGGAAGCCTCAAACGACGGTAAGGAAGAAATGAAAAAGATTATATTGATTACAGGTGGTGAGCGGTCGGGAAAGAGCAGTTATGCCGAACGGCTGGCTCATGAACTGACGGCATCGCCGGTGTACATTGCTACGGCGAAAATCTGGGACGAGAAATTCCGGAAGCGGGTGGAGCGGCATCAGCAGAACCGGGGTCCGGAATGGACGAACATCGAGGAAGAAAAGGAGCTGAGCCGTCACGACATCACCGGCCGGGTGGCCGTAATCGACTGTGTGACGCTTTGGTGTACAAACTATTTTGTGGAGCTGCAGGATGTAACCTTGGCCTTGGAGGCCTTGAAGCGGGAATTCGACCGCTTTACCGCACAGGAGGCGACGTTTATCTTCGTGACCAATGAGATTGGGATGGGAGGCGTTTCCCCCAATGAAGTACAGCGCCGATTTACCGACCTGCAGGGTTGGATGAATCAGTACATCGCTTCCAAAGCCGACCAAGTAGTTCTGATGGTTTCTGGTATTCCGCTTAAAGTGAAAGGATAAATCATGCGTAAATTTACTATTTCTCCTATAGCCTGTCCGGAGCTGGAACAGGCAGCCCGTGAAAAGATTGACAACTTGACGAAGCCCAAGGGTTCTCTGGGGCGTTTGGAAGAACTGGCTTTGCAGGTGTGTATGATACAGCAGACTTTGTCACCTTCCTTAAAATGTCCGCACAACCTGCTTTTTGCGGCCGACCACGGTATTGTGGAAGAAGGAGTCAGTGCATCTCCTAAAGAAATTACCTGGCAGCAAATCAGCAATTTCCTTCACGGAGGGGCAGGCATCAATTTCCTGTGTCGCCAGCACGGTTTCCGACTGGTGATTGTCGATGCCGGAGTGGATTACGACTTGCCCTACGAAAAAGGAATTGTCAATATGAAGGTACGCCGGGGTACCCGTAATTTCCTGTACGGCGATGCGATGACTCCCGAAGAGATGGATTTGTGTCTGGAGCGAGGTACACAATGTGTGGACCGGATGAAGGAAGCTGGTTGCAACGTCCTCAGTTTTGGTGAGATGGGAGTGGGAAACACTTCCGCTTCCTCTCTGTGGATGAGCTGCCTGACGGGAATCCCCTTGGAACAGTGCGTCGGTGCTGGCAGCGGTTTGTATGGCGAAGCCATGACCCATAAGTTCAAAGTGCTTCAGCGGGCCCTTCAAAATTTCTCCGGCGACCATACGGTAGAAGAAATCCTGTGCCGTTTCGGAGGGTATGAGATGATGATGGCCGTAGGCGGCATGCTGCGTGCAGCCGAGCTGCGCATGGTCATTCTGGTAGATGGATTCATCATGACCAACTGCATGCTGGCAGCCTCCCGCCTGTATCCGGAAGTGCTTTCGTATGCCGTGTACGGACATCAGGGCGATGAGAGCGGTCACAAACTTCTGTTGGACTATCTGCATGCCCGTCCGTTGCTGAACCTGGGGTTGCGCTTGGGAGAAGGAAGCGGTTCGGTCTGTGCCTATCCGATACTTGATTCTGCCGTGCGGATGTTGAATGAGATGGACAACTTTGCGCATGCTTCCATTACCAAATATTTCTGAGCGTATGCATAATCTGTTGGCTGCTTTGATGTTTTTCACCCGTCTGCCTTTCTGGCGGATTTGCTCTGTTCCCTCCGAATGTTTCCGGCACGTGGTGAGCTACTGGAGCTTGTGCGGATGGCTCACGGGTGGGGTGATGGCCCTTGCTTTCTGGCTTTTTTCACTATGGTTCCCGCTTTCGGTAGCAGTATTGCTGGCACTGTGTACCCGTCTTTTCCTGACGGGTTCCCTGCATGAGGACGGTTTGGCCGATTTTTTCGACGGCTTTGGAGGAGGACGCGACCGGGAAGGGATTCTTCGTATCATGAAGGACTCCCATATCGGGAGTTACGGAGTGCTGGGGCTGATTCTGTATTACCTGTTGTCGTTTTCCCTGCTTGTTTCTTTGCCGGTGCCGGTTATCCCCTGGGTGTTGTGGGTGGCCGACCCTTTTTGCAAGTTTGTGTGCAGTTTTATGCTGGTGTTCCTGCCCTATGCCCGGAAGGTGGAAGAAAGTAAGGCCAAGGTGGTCTATACCCGCATGAGTACTTCGGAGTGGATGGCCAATGCGGTAGGGGGATTGTTGCCTCTGTGTTTGCTGCCTGCTGCCTATTGGGGGATGCTGTTGTTTCCCTGCGTGCTTTTTGCCGCATTGGTGTGTTTGCTCAAGCATCGGCTGGGAGGATATACCGGCGATTGTTGCGGAGCCCTGTTCCTGTTGTGCGAGTTGGTGTGCTGGCTGGGAGCGGTGGCAGTTACTTATAATTTTTAAGGATAAATAGAAGATGAAAGTATATTTGGTTCGACATACTTCGGTCGATGTGCCTTCCGGTACGTGTTACGGTCAGACTGATGTGCCTCTGCGGGCTTCGTTTGAAGAAGAAGCGGCGGTGTGCAAGGAAGCCATCCGGCGCACCGGCATCGGCTTTACCCGTGTGTATGCCAGTCCGTTGTCCCGTTGCACGCGCCTGGCCGCCTATTGCGGCTTCCTAGATGCGGAACGTGACGACCGGTTGAAAGAGATGTACATGGGCGAGTGGGAGATGCAGCGGTTTGATGAAATCACCGATCCACGTATTCAGGAGTGGTACCAGGATTACCTGCGGGTACGTACTACCGGCGGAGAGTCTTTCATGGACGTGCTGGCCCGGGTATCCGATTTTCTGGACCATTTGGACCGTACTTCAGGTCCGGTGCTGATTTTTGCCCATGGCGGGGTACTGGTGGCTGCGCAGGTCTATGCGGGAAAGGTGAGACTGGAAGATGCCATGCAGGCATTGCCTCCTTACGGGGGAATGGTGGAAATCGATTTGCCGCTTCCCCGCTTGCATCCGGTCATGCTGGCTGGTACGGGCAGTGACGTGGGGAAGAGTGTGCTGGCTGCGGCCTTGTGCCGTATTTTCTTGCAGGATGGGTATCATCCGGCCCCGTTCAAGGCTCAGAATATGGCGCTCAATTCGTATGCCACACCCGAAGGACTGGAGATTGGTCGGGCACAGGCGGTGCAGGCCGAGGCAGCGGGTGTGCCTTGCCATACTGACATGAATCCCTTGTTGCTGAAATCCACTTCCGACCGGACTACCCAGGTGGTGCTGAACGGCAAACCCATCGGCAACCGGAGTGCGTATGAATATTTCCGTACTGAAGGGCGTGAGGAGCTGCGTCGGGAAGTCAATCAGGCCTTCGACCGGCTGGCAGCCCGTTACAATCCGATAGTGATGGAGGGGGCCGGCAGTATCTCGGAACTCAACCTGAAGGATACCGATTTGGTGAATCTTCCCATGGCGCGTCATGCTCATGCCGATGTGATTCTGGTAGCCGATATCGACCGGGGAGGTGTGTTTGCCAGTGCCTACGGTTCGGTGGCGTTGCAGACTCCGGAAGACCGCAAGCGCATCAAAGGAATCATCGTCAATAAGTTCCGTGGCGACCTTTGTCTGTTTGAGCCGGGTGTGAAGATGCTGGAAGAGATTTGCGGCATTCCGGTACTGGGCGTAATACCGTACTATCAGGATATTTACATCGAAGAAGAGGACTCGGTGGAACTTTCCCAGAAACAGCGGAAAGCGGTGCAGGGAAAGGTCAATGTGGCGGTGGTCTTACTCCGTCACCTGTCCAATTTTACCGATTTCAATATGCTGGAGCATGACGCACGGGTGAATCTGTACTACACGAACAACGTGGACGATTTGCTGAAAGCCGATATCATCCTGTTGCCAGGAAGCAAGAACACCCTCGGCGATTTGTATGAACTGCGCCGTAACGGGGTGGCACAGGCCATTCTTCAGGCCCGCCGCCACGGGGCAACCGTCATGGGAATCTGCGGTGGCTACCAAATGATGGGACAACGCATTGCCGACCCTGACGGAGTGGAAGGCGATGTCCGTCAGTTGCCGGGACTGGGACTGCTGCCGGTGGAAACGGTCATGGAGGGGGAGAAGGTGACGCGTCAGGTGCGTTTCTCTTTCCTAAAATCCGATACGCCGGATTGTATGGGGTATGAAATCCACATGGGACGTACCTCGGCAGTAGAAGGGGAGACAATGGCTCCATTGGTTTATCTGGAGGATGGAACTCCAGACGGATGTGTGGCAGACCGGAAATGTGCGGGTTCCTACATTCATGGGATACTGGATAATCCGGCAGTTATCGAGTGGTTGTTGGCACCTTATGCCGAAAAACTGACGCAACCGGCATTGGGTTATGTCGCTTTTAAGGAAGAACAATACAACAAACTGGCAGACCATGTGCGGAAGCACCTGAACCTGCCGTTGCTTTATCAAATACTGACGAAAAATGATTAACGGACACGGAGACGATGCCTTTCGCTATGCGCATATTCGGGCTAATTTCAGTTCGAATGTGTATCACCGGGTGAATCATGACGGGTTGAACTGCTATCTGGTCGAACGGCTCTCGTGCATCCGTTCCTATCCGGAACCGGAACCCTATACGCTGGGGGCAGAATTGGCCCGGCTGTATGGGGTGCGTCCGGAGGAAGTGTGTGTGACCAATGGGGCTACGGAGGCCATTTACCTCATCGCGCAGGCTTTTCGGGGCAGTCGTTCCCAGGTATGGATACCTACGTTCAGCGAGTATGCCGATGCTTGTCGTCTGCACGCCCACCGGGTAGAAGGTATCTCCAGTGTAGAGGCCCTGACGGAGGAAGAAGGGATATGCTGGCTATGCAATCCGAACAACCCGACGGGGCAGACGTGGGAGACGGATACACTGCGGCGTTTGATTACGCAGTATCCTCGGACCTTGTTTGTCATTGACCAGTCGTACGCGCTTTTTACGGAGAAAGAGGTGCTTTCCGTGGCCGAGACCGTGGCCCGTCCCAATGTCTTGCTGTTACATTCCATGACCAAATGTTTTGCGGTACCGGGACTGAGACTGGGGGCCGTGACGGGCAACGAAGCCCTTCTTCAGAGGATACGGGCTTGTCGCATGCCGTGGTCGGTGAACGCGTTGGCCGTGGAAGCCGGACAGTATTTGTTGCGTCACCTGGAGGAGTACCGGATGGAGGTACCGGATTTGCTGGCAGAACGGAAACGAGTGGCCGAGGCGTTGGAAGCTACGGGTGGGGTGGAGGTGCTCCCTTCGGATACCCACTATTTCCTGGCCCGTTTGCAGAAGGGAAGTGCGTCCGACCTGAAAGCCTATTTGGCCGAACGTCATGGGTTGCTCATTCGGGATGCATCCAACTTTGAAGGACTGGACACCCGTTATTTCCGCATTGCAATACAGACAGAAGAAGAGAACAATTTATTAATCGAAGGCATACGCGAATGGATACATGGATAGAAATGGGACTAATTCCCCTGTTGGGAGGATGCTTGCTTGATAAGTTATTGGGCGACCCTTTGTGGCTGCCCCATCCGGTGGTAGGATTTGGAAAACTGATAGCCCGGTGTGAACGGCGGGGTAATCAGGGTGCACACCGCAAGCGAAACGGAGCACTGACAGCCGTGGGACTGATTCTGCTGGTCTTTTTCGTGAGCTGGGGGCTGCTGGAAGGAGCCAATCGGATACATCCCTGGTTAAAGGTAATCCTTTCGGTAGTAGCCGTATTTTATTGCCTAGCCGGGAAAACGTTGATTGATGAAGTACGGATGGTATTTGAAGCCGCCGACATCTCCTTGGAAGCCGGACGGAAACAAGTGTCGCGCATCGTAGGTCGGGACACTTCTGCCTTGTCGGACCAAGAGGTACGTACGGCAGCCTTGGAAACCTTGGCCGAGAACCTGAGCGACGGGGTGATTGCCCCTCTTTTCTGGTATTTCCTGTTGGGCGTGCCCGGTATGCTGGCGTATAAGATGGTGAATACCCTCGATTCCATGATTGGTTACCGGAACGCGCGTTACAAGGACTTCGGTTGCTGGGCTGCCCGTATAGACGATGTGGCCAATTATCTTCCGGCCCGACTGACCACCTTGCTTATGGTATTGGTGTCCGGTCGCTGGTCGTTGCTGAAGTTTGTGGCCCATTATGGCCGGATGCATGCCAGTCCCAATTCCGGCTATCCGGAAGCGGCTTTGGCCGGTATCCTGAACTGCCGTTTTGGCGGGCCGCACGATTATTTCGGGGAAACAGTCTATAAGCCTTTCATCGGCAGCCATCCTCGTCCGGTAAATAGTAACGACATGCGTCGGGCCATTCGTATCAATCGGTTGGCAGAGGGATTGATGCTGTTTCTGATGGCCGTAGTTTATTGGATTGTTTCTTGAAAGATTTTTGAGGGGAAAGTCCATTTCCTGGTGAATAGAAGAAACGCCTTTACGTTCAGATTGAAATGCAAAGTCATTTTCATTTAAACGTAAAGGCGTTTCAAATAAAATATCCTTGCGCTTGAATTCAAGCACAAGGATATTTTTATGTTTATTGATAGATGTATTCTACATCAGACTTTTTGAATCGGAGGATACGGGTGTCACTCGAACCGGCTCCGTTTTTAGCTGGATAGTAAGCGTTCATTGCACCTACGAAGTACCATCCTTGTCCGTTGTCAGGAGAATAAGTTGCCCACAACATCGAGTTATAGTGTGCATGCTTGATACCGTTGGCATCCCATTGAGCTCCTGGACCGTACCATACGAGTGGTTCGTACTGTGATTCAGCCTGGTTGTACATTTGGATGTAAATCAAGTCAGTCATTGCCACCGTTCCTACAGTGATGTCGTTTCTTCGCCGTTGGCGTCGCTGGATGTTGCTGCCACCATTCCAAGCAGTGGTGTGTCCACCATCCCACATCATCCAAATATATCCGCTGGTAGAATTCAGAACTCTTTCAAAGTTTTCCATGGAAGGAAGTTCGTATCCGTCGGGAGCCATAGCGGTGGGTGCCAGTTTATTGATATGGACAGTGGAAGTTCCGTATCCTTCCATTTTGGCTACTCCATTGTCATCAATTACCTGCATACCTTGTGTCGTTTTACCTTGGTACTGCCATTTCCATAAGTTGAAAAACTCTTCTGCCGTACAGTCGCGTAAATAGTCAAAAAGGCTTTTTCCTTCTTTGGCTGCCGGATCGTTTGAAGACAAAATTTGGTCATTGAAATTCTTTGAATCGCCCATGGCGTTATATTTACACCACCATACTCCATTGAGGTAAGTTACCGGAAGTCCCCAGTTACGGCGAATGACGGTATATTCCTCTCTTTCAGAACCATCAATGTTGCAGATTACTAGTTTTGCCTTTTGCTCTCGTCCGTTGGCTGTTTGGTCATTGGGCTTCCATCCACCCAGGACACGGAATGAGTTGGCTGTTTCGGGTCTTTCTGCCAGTTTGATCCAGTGATCCTCACCGCTTTCATATTCTACGGTCAGTTTCTTGGATTCCGGCAGGGTGAGTATTCCCAGTTCATTGTCGATATAACGTCCAAAATCGTATACGTAGCTATCATTGTATTGAATCAGCCCTTCTATTTTGGTTGGATTATCAGACAAAACCAGTGTAAGGTAGTCGTCTGGATAGGTTTGATTCAATCCTTTACGATGAAAGCGTAGTTTGATTTCCTTTCCTGGTACTCCCAGTCTCCATCTTTCCTTTTGTATGCGGAACAAGTTTTTCCCCCTTGTTTCCGGGCTCGTTCCTCCCAAGGTTTCTACAGTCAGTGGCATTTCATCTGGAATGAATTCCAGTTCATCGTCACAATCCACAGCCAGTGTCAGTTCTGTAGCCATATAAGGAAGAATTACGCGGTTTTTGTCTGCTGTAACTGTCACGGTTCCAGGTAAGTCGGAAGCTTTTGTGTCGACTTTCAAACTGCCAGCTTCAGAAGCAAGCGTATGATCGCCTCCGTTTTCCCATTCGATGACACTTAGTTTGACATCTGTTGTCACCGGGTCTGTACCAATGTTCAAGGTGTAGACCGTATTTCTTTTCAGGATGGCCGGAAGATTGGCTTCTACAGTTCTACTCTGTCCTTCGACTTTCATTTTGATGCAGACTTTCAGATTTGTTCCGCTCTGTTCATAGACATAAGCAATCCCTTCCGTACTGGTTTCCAGTGCCTGCGGAAAGTCTGTAATTATGTCTTGTACCGTTTCATTCTCGGGTGCAGATACCGGATTTTGCTGGAAGATATAAGATTGTTTTGTCATATTTTTCAGCACCACTTGTTCTACCTGCACTGATTTGAGGGTCCGAATGGATAGATCGAAACGAGCTACCCCTCTTTTCAGAGTCATTGGCAGTGTACCTTCTGTTGTTTCTGATAAGTCGAGCATGCCGGAAAAGAAATCAGTTGAATGTACATTGCCTTCTGTGCTAGACAGAGTCGTTTTCAACCATTCTTCTTCGGAAAGTCCACGTGCCTTTATTTCCTGCAGATTGATTCGGTCGGCAGTATTGGCCAGCATGTAAAGATGTCCTGTTTTCTGGTTGATTTGTAATACATACTGATCATTCTCTTTTCCGAATTCGGTATAAATCTCTGTCAGTGTGCCATTTTCAAACAAGCAGGCCTGCAGGTCATCGATTTGGTTTTCTTCCGGTAAAGTTGCATTTCTGCCGTCAATGCGGAAGGTACCGATATCGGCTTTTACTGTTCGTGTCAATGTGCTGCCGATTCCTTCTTTAGTCATTTCCTCGTTGCAGGAAGTTGTCAGAAATACGGCGGAAAGCATACCGAAAAATTGTATATATTTTTTTATGTGCATATCTATGGTTTACTTGTCTGTTTTCAAATTCTTCTATTTTATTTTTATTCGTAGGTATATTCTACAGGTGTCTTGATGCATCGAATCGTACGAGTTTTTTGCGCATTATTGGATGCATATTTGAACCAGTTTCCTTTTCCGGTGCTTTGCGCATACCCTTCGATTAGCCAAGTGTTTCCTGAATTACCATACGTAGCGAATAGAATCATCATGCTGGAGATATTGGTCTCACCCCATTGATGTCCCAGTCCGCACAGAGTCAGATGATTTCCTCCATATTCGAAGTCATAGAAGGTAATCGGTCCATATTGTAGTCCTTTGAAGGTTGCGTTACGTTCTACTACATTGAAATTCAGACGCTGTCCTAGTCCGTTATTAAAAACACCAGGATTGTAATAGGCCAGGTTACAGTTTGTTCCCCATGTGTAGAAACGGTAATTGTTATAATCCGGAATCTGATATCCGTCGGGGGCCATAGAGGTGGGATTCAATGTACCAAAATTGTCTGACTGGTTTTTATAGCCTTCATAATAGAAGATGCTGTCGTTATGAGTCAGTTTTAATCCATCGAGATTTCCCGCCTGATATTGATCTCCTAAAATATTCAGAAATTCTTCATCAGAACAATTGGTTAAATATTCTGCCAGACTTTTATCTTTTGCCGGATCTGTATGAACTAGAATCTGGTCGTTAAAATTCTTTACGTTGCCTCTCAGGTTATATTTGCACCACCATACTCCGTTAATGTTGACTACCGGTAGTCCCCAGTTCCGTCTTTTGATGGTGTAGATTTCTGGATGTTCACCATTTGAATCTGAAATGGTCAGTTCACCAGTTTGTTCCCTTCCATCGGCTTTTGGGTCATTGGGTTTCCATCCTCCTAACAAGCGATATGTATTATTCCCTTCGTTTATTAGTTGCATCCACTGAGATTCTCCTTCATTGAATTTTAGATTCAACGTTCTTCCTTCTGGAACGGTGATGAAGCCCAATTCCCCATCAATGTACTTGTTGAAATCGCATATTCCGTTTTCATTAAATTGGATAGCTCCTTTAACAAATACCGGATTGGGAATGAAAACCAGCACCACTCTTCCAGTCTGCAGGTTTCCTTTGTGTACATCCAGATAGATATATTCGTATGTGCTACCTGGCATTTTTTGTCTGCTGGATACATTGAATTGCGCTATAGGCAATAAACTTCGTGAGCGGCTGACAGGAGTAATGGTAACACCGTCAACTTGCCCTTTGACACTTACTTCTGCTCCGGTTTCAGCGGCCAAGGTAAGTTGGAAATTACTTTCCCAACAAGGAACGAATACCGTATCACAGTGAGCATTCAGTGTGACTCCGTCCGACAGTTGCGAATTTTCTTTGTCGACGAGTCCTTTGTAAGACAGGTCGGCATCAGAAGAGGATCCGTTTTCCCAATTGTCGGTCAACACTTCTACTTTCAAGTCTGCTCCGTTTCCATATACTTTCAATGTATAAATGGTGTTGCGCTTCAGTGCCGGAAGAGTTGTTTTTAGTCGGTGCCATCCTCCGTTTGCAGTCATCATAATTTCTACTTCATGACCGTTTGTATATTGTTCCGGAAGATAGAACAGATTCGTTTTTCCATTTTTAAAGGGTTGATCTCCAAAATCTTTTGTCAAACTAGTCTTTTCGAACTCTCTAGGTGACTGGTTGGCATCTTGTTCATTAACGAATCCGGTCAATGCCACATCCTTTACAATTACACTGTTTACCACTGCATCTTGGAAGGGTGAATCCAAATCAATACGGGCTACAGCACGTTTTAATGCAATCGATAAAGAATTGTTTTCGATATTCAGGTTCGCTTTTCCGCTCATCAGCAAGTTTTCAGATGTCATCTCTTCTGATGTGGCTGTCAGCTTCAGAAAGTCATTCAATGTAGTGATATCTTTCTGAAGATTCTCCTTGGCAATAACCTTTGCACTGTTGGCCAGGAAATACAGACTTCCTTTCCGTTGTTCAATTTGAAGCTGGCAAGTACCTTCTTCGTTTATTTGCAGAGAATTAAATGTTTCTTTTAATATCCCATTCTCAAAACGGTAAGCATTGAGTGTGATTATTTGTGATTCTGTGTCGCTGGCTGTTCCGTTTGTCATTCCCGTTTTTGAAAAGTGAACGGCTAATGTTCCTGTGGCTTCCTGCGTGTGCTGAACGTCTTCATGGTTGCATCCACTCAGTAAAAATAAGCCGGCGCTTGCCAATGTGAGTATATATTTAATCATCATTTTATTCGTAAGTTTTATTTTCGTCAGTTTATTTATATTGATGAGGATTTTGGGAACTATTCAGGTAATTGATAGAATTAATCGGCATTTTTTGCAAATTGTTGACATAGAAGTTATTCATCAACTGCTCAGCCCATGGTCCATAAGTAAATGAGCTGCTATGCCCGTATCCCATTACGTGTCCAAGTTCGTGGAACATTACGCTGCATGCATACGTGTTGAAATAATGTTCGAACCATCCTCTTTGATATGCACCGAATACACTTCCGCTACCTAATCCGATAATACCATTACCTGTATATACCAGTCCAACTTGAAGTGTTCTGCTGGCTCTCATTTTCCGTAAGACTTCCTCTACTTTTACAGGTTGTTTGCTGTCGTCATAAAGTTTGTCAACATTGTCATGCAAGATTTGTTCATGTTCAGGCATGTCAATCATATAGGTGAAGTTCAGGAAGAAGGCCACTGATTCCCGGCAATGTACAGGACGTATGCCCATCCAGTTTCCGACTGGTCCACCATCTTCTCGTTCCGGATCTCCTCCGTACAATCCCCAGTAGATTGTCCATCCATGTTCAATCTTCTGCAATTTGTCCCAGTAAGGGTCGTTTGCTTCAATTTTAAAGGTGGCTTCTGCCAGTTCTGATTCTGTCTTTTTCTGTACTTCAATGTATTTCCCGGATTCAGTGCGACACATAGCTGTACGTTGTATCAACGGAATTTCCTCAAAGAAGTCAGCGAATGCCGGTATGGAATCGAAATAAGCCAAGTCAAAGTATTCATTGCCTACTTGTGGCAGTTGCATCTTGATTAACACATTGTTCAGTTGGCGTGGAGAGTAAAAGCGTATATGTAATTTACCTTCCTCTGTCACAGAAACCTGAAGTGGTTGAGCGGTATTGAATTTTCGTACCGATGCATTTGTATAGACTTCTTTGGTTTCGTCGTCTTGCAGAATCAATGTGTGGTCGCCGGCATTGTATGCCGCAGGGGTAATCAACATGGTAACAGCCTTATCATCCGGGTGATTCACATGCGTTTCCACATGATGTATATGGTTGGCAGTCAAAGTTTCCTGGTCAAAATTATAAATCTGTCGTCTGTCCTCCTTCAGGTAATTACGTGTAGAGAGTGTAATCTCTCCATGGAACGTAGAACCGTTGCACATTGGCATGAAGAAATAATACGTATGTTGATTCAGTGAAATCGTATTGGTTATTCCATTACTTTCTCCACCTAATTCACCATTACCGGAAAGTGTGGTATAAAATTTTATTTTTCCAAGTGACAGTGTTTTGTCTGTCACCGCATTCTGCACGTAAGGATTGTTGTAGGCGAAGTCGAAATCTACCCGGCTCATGATTCGTTTCTGTATCACAGCTTGCGAAATCGATACGGTTTCCTGAATTCCATCTGCCGTTTGCTTCTCTATAATAGAGAAAGGTGTCTTGGAATAGAAGTATTCAGCTTCCAAGGGCTTTTGCAGATCATCCGGAAATGCAAGCCATTCGTCATCAATGTGTCCGGGAGTACGAACAATAGCCCGGTCTTTGATGGCATTTCCTTTGATGCCTAATACAAGCAGTTGGTATTCTCCTTTGTGAAGACCCTCAGCATAAATTTCCGAGGTACTGGCTTTATAATAGCTCTTTATATTCTCCATCCGGTTCCCGTTCTCGTCTACAATGAAATGGTATAATTGATCGTAAGGTGAGGACTCATTTTCCGAACTGCGGGTTTCTTTTCCTTCGTATCCTTCTTTTTGTAATTTGAACACTATTCCAGACTGGTTGGAAGTGGAAGATGCCTCTGAATATTCTTCCTGGTTACAAGAAATCAATAGCAAAGTGCATAAAAATGCAATAAAAGTAAGTTTTCTCATTTTGTTGTTGTTTTCTCAGTAATCACAATCTTTTTAGTAAACTAATGTTTTTTATTTTTCCCTCGTAAAAAGTAATTAATCGCTCGTTTTTTAGCCTTATTTGTTTATGTAATTATGTTTTTTGCCTATTCTTGTTCTTATACGAAATTTGAGGGACTTTTGTTCAGTGAAATTTACTTTTTAGTGTACTTTTCGACACTTATTTTTATAAGAGCCTGTTTATGAATGTGATATATACAGATATAAAGCGAAAAACAAACAAAATATCAATGGGTATTATCCATTGAAGGAGTGCAGGGTATCGGCATTTATTTTTTAGTTGTCGGAAATCTATCTTTCACATTCATGTTTACAGAGAAAACAGTCAATCTTTATAGCTTTTATCGATGGATGTTATCGAGAAAAAGAGTTTTTTCGATAGATAAAGATTGATCCCGACTGCCTACCTTTGTTTCCATAATCATGAAAGAAAAAGGGAGATGAAAGAAATGAATCATTCACGTGAGGCGGTTGCACGGTTTCGCCTGATACGTAACTGCATGTTTTTGTCCGGATTGTCGGTTTTTGCCCAGCTGTATTTGTTCCAACCTATGCTTTCGGAAATGTGCCGGAACTTTGGCGTCAGTCCGGCAGAAAGCAGTCTGTCGGTGTCGGCTTCTACTGCCGGCATGGCATTGGGGCTGATTGTCATGGCCTTTAAAGCTGATTCCGTGTCGCGCGAACGCCTGATGGGAGCTTCGTTGCTGCTTTCTTCCCTGTTGACCATCGTGTCTGCCTTCACTGGCAATTATTCCCTTCTGTTGGCCTTGAATCTGTTGAAAGGAATGGTATTGGCTGGAGTGTCGTCGGTGGCGTTGGCTTATCTTTCGGAAGAGGTGGATAAAGCCATGATTGGACTGGCCATCAGTTTGTATTTGAGTGGCAATACACTGGGAGGAATGTCGGGACGAGTGGCTGCCACGTTGGTGTCTGGATGGGGTGGATGGCAGTCGGCCGTGTGGCTGATTGGCATTGTGAGTCTGCTGCTGGGCGGATTGTTCTGCTGGAAGATTCCGGCTGGGAAAAACTTCTCCGCAGTGTCGGTCTCTTTTCGGGAGAAATTGCGTCAGATGCGTTTTCTTTTAACCCGGAGCACGTTTCTTTCCATGTATCTCATCGCCGCGCTTTCCATGGGCATTTTTGTGAGTATCTACAACTACTTGTCTTTCTTGCTGGAAGCACCTCCTTTCTCGTTGCCCCATCATTGGGTGGCATTGATTTTCACCATGTATGTGGCAGGAATCATCGGTTCGGTCGTGGCTGGTGGTCTTTCAGACAAGTACAGTCCGGCGATGCTCTTGCAAGGCACGTTGGGACTGATGGGAGTCGGGATGGCGTTGTTGCTATGGATGCAGCTTTGGGCCATCGTGCTGGGATTAGGGCTGATGACTTTTGCTTTTTTCGGGACACATACGCTGGCAAGCCGGATTGTATCGGTGCACGCCGGGCAGATGAAAAGCAGCGCCACCAGTATTTACTGGTTGTTCTATTATGCTGGTTCCAGTCTGGTAGGTTCCTTGTCCGGCATCGTGTTGTCGGATTACGGATGGGGAGCTTTCATGGAGTTTCTTTTTGTGCTCTTAGCTATGGCGTGGATTATTTCTCTGATTGTCTTGTGGCTGTTTAAGGGGAAGAAAAGTGTCTATGTATGGATTGCCAGGAGGTGATATGAACAACGGCCTGCCTTCGAGATTGTGTACTCGAAGACAGGCCGCTGAAATGTGATTGGATTGGGTTTTATTCAAAGATAATCTTACCAAAGAACTCCGGACAGTGGAAGCAAGGTTTCGGCAAATCTATGGGATTCCATGACAGGAAGTGTGGAGTATGTTGTAAGTCTCCGCATTTGTAGAAATTGGCATAAGCAGTCAGTCCTTTGAAGCCCTTCAGCTGATGGCGGAAGAAAGCTTCTTTGGGGATACAAAGAGCCAGTTGCCAGCTGCATTCTCCCATACGCTCTTCAAACGGAGCTTTTCCAAGTGAACTCCAGCGGTCTACCTGCTGGAGAATGTCTTGAGGAGCATGAGGTCTGTCGCCTGGTTGTCCGCCACCGATAAGGAGGGTACCTCCGCAGTTGCATTCAAAATTATAATACACGTTTTCTTCCTGATCTTCCGGAAGCTGGAAGAAAAATTCGCAGCAGGAATCTTCCCATACTCTGCCGTTATCTTCGGCGGCTATGGCTCGTACGCTTTCTTCTTTCACGCGGTAGTTCAACAGAATGAAATCGCCTGTATGGGCAATGCGAAATGCGACCTCCGGACAGTAAGGATAATCTTTCCAGTTCACGCAGGAAACAGGTTGGAACTTTACCTGATATTCATCGAGCAGGGCCGGAATATTTTGGGCGGCTACGCGAGACTGTCCGGTAATTTCGGGTACATGTAATTCTTTCATGATTTTCGTATTTAGGATATCGAATTAGAAATTTAATTTTGCTTGTTCAGAATAATAAGGGCACCGATGACGCCTGGAATCCATCCGCACAACGTGAGGATAAAGACAATCAATACCGAACCGCATCCTTTGTCGATGACGGCAAGGGGCGGAAAAATAATAGAGAGAATGACTCTGATTAACGACATTTCTGTGTTGGTTTTATAAATTTGCAGGAAAGTTAGGGAAAAGATTTAGAACTGGCAAGAATTTAAGGAAGATTCGGGGAAGAACAAGAGGATAAAAAATATCCTCCCGAGGACTTCGGAAGGATATTTTGAAACTCGTACCAAGGAATCCGGTACAAAATATGCAGTAAACTTTACAACTTTCGGTGTGTATGCTGGCATCCTTGCCCGCAAAAGGGGTTACTTGCTCATTAGCTGAGCATTACGTAACCCCAAATCATCGGATCTCCTTTGAAGATCTTTTGAATGAAATTTTTCATTGTTTTCATGTTGTTACCCTTTCTTTTTAGTGAATAAAAACTTTAATACCTTTCAATCTAATCTAAAAACGTCGTCTCTCGACGAGGTTGAAAACAATCTTATAATCTAAAAAAACAATCTTTCTACTTTGTCAATCGTTGAACTTCCGTTCTTGATTACGCTGCAAAGATAGGGCTTTTTGGGATAGAATATATGCTTTAGAACATAAAAATGAGAAAAGGGTATGTTTTATTGATGTAGGTCAAAAAAATGTTAGTTATGACGTTTGGATGCGCATTTGGCGCATACTCCTTTCACGATGTAGTTGACTTTTCGGGCAATGAATCCTTCGGGAAGATCGATGTGTGGAATGAGATCTTGATTCAGGCAATAGGTATTGTGGCATACCTCACAGTAGAAATGGCAGTGCTCTTCGCTTTCGTTGCATTGGCCGTGGTTGTGGCAGATACAATATTTGTGTGAGCCGCTCCCGTCATCCACGCTGTGGATAAGATGATGCTCGTGGAAAAGGACAAGGGTGCGGAAGATGACCGACTTGTCGATGCTGTCGAGCTGTTTTTCCAACGTGCCCAGGCTGAATGTGTCGGTTTGCGAGGCAATGGCCTCATAGATGAGCAGTCGGGTGGAGGTGGGACGGATGCCGGCTGTCTCCAGGATTGTGGCATAGTCTTCTGTTTTCATAAAAAAGGATGCTTATCTTGTGACTTGCTGCAAAGATAAGCATCCTTTTGGGCAACCAGGTTGTTTTTCAGCCAGGTTTTATTCGTTCAGTCCCAGTTTTTTCTTCAGTTCCTTGGTCAAGGCATCCTTGTGCAGAAGAATATAGATGGTTTTGGCACGTACATAGCTTTCCGACATGTTCAGGTAGCCTCCGAAATCATTCCGGTCGGTGCCCCAGGAGTTCTTGGTAATGTAGTACTTTGTGCCGTTCTGGTCTTTGGCAATGCCGGTGAGGTGCATCAGGTGGTCATCGGTCGTGACAAAGGCCTCGTATCCTTTCTGACGGATTTCGGGGGTCACTTTCACTTCCGGACACGGATATTCAAACTTGAAGGCTTCATCCAGTCTCTCTTTGGCATCCATGCTTTGCCAGCGGGCAAAGTCGGTGTCTTTCAGGTCGCCGGTACTTTCTGTGGCCGGATTGATGGCTACTCCGTGCTTGAAGGAGAATCCCTTTTCACTGACATCACCGTCCCAGCATACGGTATATCCGTTTTCCAGGGCATGGTCGGCGGCCTGCATCATCTCGTCGAGCGGCAGATTGTACATCTTGGCATGTTCCCAGTTGTCTGGAATCTCCAGTTCAAACGCCTGATAGTAGGGCTGGTGGGTGAAGCTGGTCAGCATGACATAGTCTTCCGGATGGATGCCCAGGCTCTGCGCAAAGGATTGTGGAGTATATTCTTTGCCTTTGTAGGTGAACTTCTCAGGCAGTTCGCCCATGTAGATGTCGAACAGGCTCTTGATCAGTTTTTCGTATTCCGGACTGCGCTGGCGTAGCTGGATGGCCTTTTCGGCAATGACTTCCATATAAGAGGCCAGTTCCTTGTGGTTGTGTGTGGGAGAATTATAGTTGATACCGCTGTACACTTCTGCCGGCACGATACCTACTTGCTTGAAGGCGGTAAACCAGCTGGGAGAGATACTTCCCTGGCCGATATTGCCTTTTCCGTGGCGCAGGTAATTGTCTTTCAACTGGTTCATGTATTTCTGACGGACGATGTACATTTCCGAGAGGTCGAATTCACCTTTTCCTTGGCGGAGGAGTTCAGCTTCGATGAACGAAGTGGTGGCAAAGCACCAGCAAGTACCGGTGGCTGCCTGATTCTTGACCGGAGTCACTTTTTGGTTGGTGACGGTAGTAAATTGGTAGCCTTCGGCTTTAGGCTGTGCCTGAAGAGTGGCCGAAGCAAGAAGTAATGCAGAGATAAATGTAACTGTTTTCATATCTTTTTCTATGTTTTTTACGTGTATAAATTATGGAATCAGAAGCCGAAGCGATAGTCATTCCAGTATTTGGCAGTCATTTCGTCCCAGCGGAGCAGGGTAGCCCCGATAAAATCCATTGTGTAGTCGGTCAGATAGGCCTTGGCGGCATCTTCTCCCTGGCTCTTGACCAGTTCCGCATAACGCTGTTCCACCATCGGCAATTCTTCCAGTCCTTTCCGTTCAAAGTGCATCTGGTTCTTTTCCATGATTTTCCGGGCATTTCCCCATCTCACGGTAGCCAGCTTGTTGGCTTGACGGTAATGCCACAACGCCGCATCCAGACGGTAGCGGTGGTTGCCACAAACTTTGAACATAGCGGGCAGGTCGGTCGTGCCGCAGAAGATGGGCACGCGCGGACTCTGTCCGGGGTTGTCCATGGCAAACCAGCATACACCTCCTACGGCATCCGGGAGCCAGCTGCGCAACTGGATGACGGTGGAGTAGGCACATTGCGGCACGGCTACGTTCCGGTTGGCCGTCACGCTGCCCTTTTGGAGTGCATTGTACAGCTGGACTTCATCAGTACGCATCCACGGGTTGGCGCGCGGGCTGGTGATGGTGTCAGTCTTTCCGGTCTTCCGGTCCTTGACAGCTACTTTCAGATTCTTTGTTACGCTCCATTCCGTACCTTCGTACGTCTGTCGCAAGTATGCCATTACGTCGGTATTGCTGATTTTCTTTTCCGGCTTCACGCTCAGGGGAAGTTCTTCATCGTCCATGCTGAGCTTGAGCGATGGGGCCAGTGTGCTTAGAATAAAGAATTCCCGGATGCTGAATGCCTGCATCTTGCCGAAATAGTTAGGCCCTCCATAGGCTTTCCAGAACTTGAACGGTTCCTTTCCGTCCCACAGTTTGAGTTTCTTGGCCACACTGAACACGTTTTCCGAAGCCATGTAATGGTCTGTATCTTTCAGGTTCAGTGTGCTGATGCGGGAAATGTTGGCCGAAACTCCTACTTCGTCATCAGGAATACGGACGGCAGCCCATACACCGCCAATCTGGTCGGGACCTTCGCCGAAGATTTCAAAATGCCACACTTCTTTCGGGTCGGCAATGGTCAGACATTCGCCCGAATCACCATAGCCGTATTCCTTCACTAGCTTTCCCATGAGTTGAATGGCTTCACGGGCTGTGGTGCAGCGTTGCAGTGCCACGCGGGCCAGTTCTTCAATCATGAACATTCCTTTGGCATTCCGCAGGGTATCCCGTCCGCTGATGGTCGTTTCCCCCATGGCCAGTTGCTTTTCGTTCAGGCACGGATAGGCCGTATCCAGAAAAGCGTAGGTATGTTTGGCTTGTGGAATCTGCCCTTTTACGCTCAGATTGGTTTGGTCATTGACTGATTCCGTGTGCATGCGTCCATCGTAAATGTTCATTACCGTATCGTTGGCAAAATCTGCCGCCGGCACGATGTTTACCCACGTACGGTACCAGCTGTCGCACGTGTGGCTCGTCATGACAGAACCGTCGGTTGAGGCCAGTTTCCCCACCATGATACTGGTACAGCAATCCGGATCGCGTGGCAAAGTCTGTTGTGCAAGAGCAAGGTGGGAAAAGGTAATCCCAATAAAGAATAAAATGTTGCTTATTTTCATATTTTCATATTAAAATGATACTTGCTCGCAAAGATAATAAAAAAGGAGAAAAAGGAATAAGGATATTCTTCGTAAAACGGTTGAAGAATGGTAGGTCTCCCTGTGTTTTCTTCTTGGCGACTTAGGAAAGAATGTACAGCACAGGCACAGAGAAAACGCATCAATCTCCGATATTAAGGAAGTTAATTGTTTCCAGAATAAG